>VFSW01007618.1_pt1 | contig 15686 bp, 18 predicted proteins | sample 5358111 | NCBI WGS metagenome assembly VFSW01 (sample SAMN11554181, study PRJNA540505) | mine drainage metagenome | isolation source: sediment from site ElyBrook_90M | place: USA: Ely Copper Mine, Vershire, VT | collected 2017
CGCGGCGCGCGGCGCGGCGCGGGTGTGGAGGCTAGCCGAGCCCTTCCGCATCCGCGGTCACGGCAGCCTGCTCGCGTCCGCGGGGAATCAGCTCGAGGTCGACAGCCCGCACGCGGCGGCGCTTGCCGGCTTCGGTTACCACCAGCGCGGCCGGGATGGCGCCGCTGACGAGCGACTCCACGGCCGCGACCTCGCCCGAGTAGAGCCCGTCGCCGCCGATCCGGACCCGATCGCCGACGGAGATGTCCGTGCGGACCGTCAGAGCCGCCAGATTGATCTCTGCCACGGTCGACCGGAAGATTCGTACGTCACCCGTCGCGCCGGCACTCCTGGGCTGGCGGGTTGCCGTCTTGGCGACCGGGTAGGTCACCTTGCGCTTACGCATTCGCTGGCTCCTTCCTCAACGGCCTGCCGCGGCCAGAGCCGGCCTGGGTCCGGCGATTCTTTGTGGGCTCGAATATCTGCTATAGCCGCCCGTGCCCTGCCGGCTCATCGGGCGTCGCGCGGCCACGGGGGCAACGCGCTCACCGTCCGGATCCGGCAGGAACTCTTCCACGACTTCGCACGGGATGGCCTTGCGGAGCAACCGCTGGACGGCCCGCAGCTTGTCCACCTCCGAGGGCGAGACGAGCGAGATGGCCGTGCCACTGGCTCCGGCGCGGCTCGTCCGGCCGACGCGGTGGATGTAGTCCTGGGGTTCGTGCGGCAGCTCGAAGTTGACCACGTAGGGCAGCTCGTCGATGTCGAGGCCGCGCGAAGCGACATCGGTCGCGACGAGAACCTTGACGAAGCGGCCCTTGAAGGCGGCCAGGGCGCGAGTCCGCTCGGTTTGAGTTCGATCGCCGTGGATGGCCGTAGTGCTCACGCCGCGGCGGTCCAGGTACGACGCCAGCCGGCTCGCGCCGATCTTGCTTCGAGTGAAGACGAGAACCTGCTCCATGCTGTCGCGCTGGATCAGGTGGAGGAGCAGGTCGGCCTTGCGGCTGTCGTCTACCGGATAGAGGACCTGCGTCAGGTTCTCCGCCACGCTGTTGCGGGCCGCGACTTCCACCGTCTGCGGGTCGGTCTGGAACTCGCCCGCGAGCCGGCGGATGTCGTCGGAGAACGTGGCCGAGAAGAGCAGCGTCTGCCGCACGGCCGGCAGGTGGCCGGCGATCTTGCGAACGTCGGGCACGAAGCCCATGTCCAGCATGCGGTCCGCCTCGTCGAGCACGAGGACCTCGACCTGCGACAGGTTGACGCTGCGCTGGCCGATATGGTCGAGGAGACGGCCCGGGGTGGCGACGAGGATCTCGACGCCGTTCCACAGGAGCTTGATCTCCGGATCGATGCGCGTCCCGCCGTAGACCACGGCGGAGCGAAGCGGGATGCCGCGGCCGTACACCTTGACCGCGTCCGCCACCTGGACCGCGAGCTCGCGCGTCGGCGTCAGGATCAGCACCCGGACGGGATGGCGGGCCGGCGAGTAGCCGGCGTTGGCATGGTGGCGAAGGTTGTCGAGGATCGGCAGCACGAATGCGGCGGTCTTGCCGGTGCCCGTGGGGGCCGCGGCGAGAACGTCGTGGCCGGCGAGGATCAGCGGAATGGCTGAGACCTGAACCGGCGTGGGCTCTTCGTAGCCCTCGCGGGCCACGGTTGCGAGGATGTCGGCGGAAAGGCCGAGGTCCTGGAAAGTCAAACGAATACTCCTATGGCGTGCGACGCACGCTCTGCGTCCGCAGACGCGAAAGTGAGCTGCCGCGCGGACACGCGCCCGCGTCGGGCAGCTGCATGGTCAGGCAATGACGGCTCGCGGGTCTCGACCGTTCGAGATCGGTGGTCGGCCGTTCGATATGGGCTGTCGGCCGTTCGATATGGGCATTCGGCCGTTCTCGATCGCTGATCGAGCCTTCGTGGAGCCCTGCGTTCCGGTCAGCCTTCCCCGAGCTCGCGAAACGGATCCTCCGACTGAGCCGCTCACGGCTCGCTGGAACACTTCACGGTACTGGCGGCCGACCTCCCACCAGACCATGCCACGGCTGCGCTCGTAGGCCTGCCGGCCCATGGAGCCGCGGAGCTCGGAATCGCCGAGGATCTCCGTGATGGCATTGGCAAGCGATTCGACCGAGCCGGCGTCCACGAGCCGGCCCGTGCCGTTAGCCAGTTGCTCGGTGGCATAGGCGGAACCCGTTGACACGATCGCCTTGCCCGCGCCCATGGCGGAGGCAAGCGTCCCGGATACCGTCCGGACGAGATTTGGGGAAGCGGCCACGAAGACGTCCGCCGCCTCCAGCCACGTGTGGAGCTCGACCCGGCCCACGAAGCGATCGACGAACTTGACGTTCTCGGTCAGCTTGAGCTTGGTCACCCTCGCCTCGAGGGCGGCTCGATATGCTTCGCCGTCGGCGCGAACGGTCTCCGGGCTCGTTGCGCCCAGGATGACGTAGCGGGCCGATGGGACCGTGCGGACGACCTGCGCCATGGCTTCGATAACGGACTCGAAGCCCTTGTCCGGCGTCAGCAGCCCGAAGCTCAGGACGATCGGCTTGCCCTGCAGCCCCAGCCGCTGCTTGTACGTGTCGGGCTGGGCAAGAGGCAGGTCCGAGACGCCATACGGCACGATCTCGATGCTGTCGGGCTCCACGTCGCAAGACCGGGCGAGCACTTTCGCCGCCGACTTCGACATGACCACGGACGCCCCGGCGCCGGCAACGAGCTGGCTCAGGATTCGCCTCTGGACGGCCGTTGCCGCCTTGCTCACCGAGTGGAGGGTGACGACGTAAGGCACCCTCAGCGCCTCGACGAAGTCGAGCACGTAGGCGCCGTCTTCACCGCCCCAGATCTCCGGCTCGAACTGCACCGAGACGACATCCACGCCGCAGTCGTTGAGAGCCTGCGCCGCGTAGACGTAGTCCGTCTGGACGTCGCGGCGGATCCTGTGGCGAACCTCGGCCGGATACGGGCCGGGTTCGTCTGGCGGATGAATTGCCACGATCTCGCGCTCGCCAACAGTCGTGGCCAGATCGTATGTGAACGTGGCCACGCCGCAGCGGCGAGGTGAGTATGTCGAGACGAATGCTGTCCTGGAGATCAGGTAGCTCCTGTCAGGAGGTGCTGTTGTTCCTGTAGCCCGGACGCATCTGCGTCAGGGCTACAGGTGCCGAAACTGGCTATGCGGCGTCGGCCGAGGTCACGCGCACTGCGCGCGGGCCGCGCGGGCTGCTCTCGATTTCGAAGGCGACTCGCTCGCCGCCGTTGAGACGGTCGAATTCGAGGGGAGCCTGGAGGCCGCCGCGGTGGAAGAAGTACTCCTTGCCGTCTTCGGCCGTGATGAAACCGAAGCCGCGGTCGCTGACGACCTTCTTGACGGTACCGGTGGTCATGTGATGACCCTTTCTTCTCTTCCCGAACACCCAAGGTAGACGCACGGTCCGTTCGAGAAGGGGGTCGACCACGCGAAACGCTGCCGCAAGAGGCGGTAACGCCCTCCACGGTACTCGCTATTGACGATTTCCACAAACCCAAACCGGCCCGGTCCCACACAACCGGCGACGGTAGCGTCGCCTGTTCCGAACCCGTGACGGCATGCGGCCGCGCAAGAATTGGGCCGCGGACCGGCAAGAACGACCGATAATGTCGGCGCCATGACCGTTCAGGGCGCGCGCTCACTCCAGGTTCCGGCCGGGGTGCCGGTGGGCGCGCTCGCCACTCTCGGCATGGACGCCGCAATGCTCGCCGCGGCCCGGTATGGCAGAGGCGCGTTTTCCTCCGATCTGATCGGGCCGGAGGTGATCGGACGCTGGGCAGCCGGGCTGATGCGCGGCCGGTGGCGGCACGACGACATCATGACCGAGCCCCGGCAGCGCGGAGAGCTGGGGCTCGGAATCCTGACCCACTACGCCACGGGAGTCGCGCTCGCGCAGGTGTTCCTGACGCTGGCCCGCAGCGGCGGCAGGAACCCCACCCTCCTGGAGGCGACCGGATACGGAGTCGCTACGTCCGTCCTTCCGCTGCTCGTCCTCTTCCCGTCTCTGGGTTACGGCTGGCTCGGTCTCCGCTCCGGCGATGCGGCCCGCATCGATCGAGCCATGCTCCTCGGCCACGTGGCGTTCGGGCTGGGGATCGGTCTTTGGGCATCCCGCCTGGCCCCGCGGCACGACCGCCGGCGTGACTGACGGCACCTGCTCCGGACTACCTGCCGATACTCGCCACGGGTGGCCCGCCGACCCGGCAGTGACAGATGGACTGCCATAGCGGGCCGTTCGGGACGCGCCGGACCGGCGGACTCGGGCTCAGCCTGATTGGCGAAGGGGAGTAGTCCTGCCGCTTCCCCGGCGGCACGAGGAGATCGCCAGACCCGGCGACGAGCCCGGTCTCCTCACCTCATTCGAGGCGGACAAGACCTTCGACCAACGCCCCAGGTCGAGCACTCCGAATGATCGGAGCCTCCAGGGGCCAGGAGTCGGAGGTCTCGATTCATGTGGCACAAGCTCGCCGTCGTGCTGGCCGTCGCGTTGCCGTCGGTCGTCGCCCGCCTCGCCGGCGTCCACCTCGATCCCCTGCTCACCGTGTTCGTTTTTGGCGCGGGCGTCGTGGCCTCGGCCGTGTTGCTGACCTGGGCCGCGGAGGCCGCACAGCTGGACATCTCGGGCGCGCTCGCGTTCGCGATCCTCGCCCTGATCGCGGTTCTGCCCGAGTACGCCGTGGACCTCTACTTCGCCTACACGGCCGGCTCGAACCCCGAATACGTGCAGTTCGCCGCGGCGAACATGACGGGCTCCAACCGCCTTCTGATCGGCATCGGCTGGCCGCTCGTCGCCATAGTGGCATTCTGGGCCGTGACTCGGGCCAGGTCGCGGGCAAACCAGCCCCGGCAGTCGATGCGGGAGCGGCTCGGAGGCCGGCAGGATCGGACCGCCGTCGTTCTGCCGGAGCATCGCCGGGTGGAGCTGGCCTTCCTCGCCATCGCGAGCGCCTACGCCTTCCTGATCCCGCTGACGCGAACGATCGCCTGGTACGACGCCGTGATATTGCTCTCGCTTTTCGCCGCCTACCTCTATCGGGTGACACGCGAGGGACGCGACGAGCCCGAGCTCATGGGAGTTGCAGCGGAAATCGGCGTGCTGCCACAACGCCGGCGGCGGGTCGTCGTTGTGGCGATGTTCGCCACCGCCGCGGCCATAGTCGTCTCCGCGGCCGAGCCGTTCGCCAACGGCCTGGTGGACACCGGGGCCCGTTTTGGCATCGACCAGTACCTGCTAGTCCAGTGGCTCGCGCCGCTCAGCTCCGAAGCGCCCGAGCTGATCGCGGCGACTCTGCTCGCCTGGCGGCTGCGCGCTTCCGACGGCCTGGGAATGCTCCTCTCGGCCAAGGTCAACCAGTGGACGCTCCTCGTGGGCAGCCTGTGGCTCGCCTACACGCTCGGCGGGGGCGCGGGGCCCATCGCCCTTGATGAGCGCCAGACCGAGGAGTTCCTTCTCACGAGCGCGCAGGCGCTGCTGGCCTTCGGCGTCCTCATGAACCTTCGGTTCGGGCTCCGGGAGGCCGGCGCGCTGCTGGTTCTCTTCCTCCTGCCGTTCCCGTTCACCGACCCGGCCGTGCGGTACGTCTTCTCGGCGATATACCTGGCCATCGCGGTCGTGCTGATCGGGCGTGGGTGGCGCCAGCTCGCGCCGATCTTCCGCAGCATCGGCACATGGGGCGCCCTTCGGGAAGCCACACAGGCCGCCCGGCCAATTGGCGTGATACCGATCGGAGGGCGCAACAGTGCAGATCAGTAGCGCCACGGCCGAGACCTCTACGGCGTCCAAGTCGATGATCCGACACACGATCGCGAGCGGTTCGACCCCGGCGATCGGCCGACGCCGCCGCCGGGTCGGAAGCGCGAAAGCCGCCTCAGCAACCTGTTCGACCTCTTCGGAGGCGATTGAACCGGAGGTGTTGCGATGTCACCGGGAACCGTGAGTCTCTACGCCATTGCGGCGCTGTTGGGTGTCGCCCCGACGGTCCTGCGATTGACGCTGAGCCGCGCCGGTGTTCGAGTCGGCCCGAGCGAGCGGGCATCCGAGGAAGACCTGGCCCGCGTCTTCGGCGAGCCGGCCGCCCGCGATCTCATAGAACGCGCCACGACCCGAGCCGGCGGGCGCTCGAAGCGGGGCGAGGACGCGGCCGGCTCCTGACAACGAGGCCGCGGAACTTCTAGCGCGGCCCGGCGACGAACCAGCCCGAACGCCCCAGCCATCCACCCAGAACCAGGCCGGCCTCGTCGAGCAGGGCGCGGAGAGCGCTTTCGTCGAGGAGACGCGCGGTGAAGGCCTGCGTCCAGAAGTTGCCGTCCACGCCGTAGCGGACTTCCGTGGTGATCAGGTCACCGTCGCGGCGGACCCACAGAAGGGTGATCTCGGCATCGCCCAGGCGGGAGGTCCTGCCGACGCCCGCTTCCGGGTCCCATTCGCGCGGATACGACTCCCCTATCACCACGCCATCCCGGGCGACGTGGGCCGCGGCGGTTCGAGCGAAGGCCGGGCCGGCATCCGGATCGTCGACCAGATGGCTGGCCATCAGGACCGCGTCGAAGCGCCGTCCGAGCCGGATCGTTGCAGCATCGCCGACGATGCCTTCCACTTCCGCCGGCAGGGAGCGAATCATCGCCGCGCCGTTGTCGACGCCGGTGACCCGGTGGCCGAGCCGGGCGAGCGGTCCGGCGATCCGACCCGGCCCGCAGCCGAGGTCGAGGATCGACGCTCCCGCGGGCACGAGCGAGTGGATCAGCTCGGGCTCGCCCATGGCCGGCAGCCGCCGGTAGAACTCCAGCGGGCTGCCGTCGGGAGCGACGTCGGTGCGGTCGGAAACCGGGTCCATGTCTGGCATCGCAAGTCAAACCGCCGTGCGGGCCGTCGGACCTAGGGTCGGGATCGCCGCATAGGTGCCCTCGAAGGTCGCCACCACGACGCCGGCGGAGGTGACTTCGGCCGTCAGCTCGATGCGCGCCGGCCTTCCGCGCCGCAGCGCCAGGAGGAACCGGCTCCAGATCGCCTCGTCCGGTGCTGCGCACGCGGCGGAGAACGCTTCGTCGATCGGCCTGCGGTAGTCCATGGCTCCGCGCTGGATGACGATCCTTGCATCCAGCCCCGCCTCGCGAACGCGAAGCAGCACGATCGACCATGCCGCCAGCATGGCCACGGACGCACAGCTGCCCCCGAATACGGTGCTCCGGTGATTGATGTTGGGTTCCAGCGGGGCGCTGAGGATTACCCCCATGGCATCCGACCGAACCGCCCGAACGCCCATGTGGTCGGTGATCGGTATGTGCTCGTGGAGATAGGCCTCGACTTCGAGCGGCGTCATGCCAGACCCCCGATGCGACGACGGTTTCGCCCAGCGTAGCGCACCGGGCTCGAGAGGCCGGCGACGCGCGCAGTCACGGCGAAGCGGCGCGCCGTCACGGCGAAGCGGCGCGCAGTCACGGCGAAGCGGCGCGTCCGCGCGGCCCTCCACGGGCGTACATTGGACGACGCCATGATTTCCAGGATCGACGACACGCACGTTCACGACTGGCGGGGCTGAGCCATGGCAACCGATAGCTACGGCCGCCGCGTCGACTACCTCCGCATCTCGGTGACGGAGCGCTGCAACCTTCGCTGCGTCTACTGCATGCCCGCTGGTGGGCTGCCGGTGCGGGAGCGCTCCGAGCTGCTGAGCTTCGAGGAGATAGAGCTCTTCGTTCGGGCGGCGGCGCGTGAGGGCATCTCGCGGATCCGCCTGACCGGCGGCGAGCCGCTGGTCCGCAAAGGCATCGTGGAGCTCGTGCGCCGCCTGCGCGCCGTACCGGGCATCGAGTCGGTCGCACTGACCACGAACGGCTCGCTGCTCGCGAGGATGGCGGCGGACCTTGCGTCGGCGGGCGTCGATCGCGTCAACGTCTCGCTCGTCTCGCTCGACCCGGCGGTCTACTCGCTCGCGACGCGAGGCGGAAGACTCGAAGACGCGCTGACGGGCATCGACGCCGCTCTCGAGGCCGGGATGGCGCCGGTGAAGATCAACGTGGTCCTGATGCGGTCGCTCGGACAGGACCCGATGACCTTCGCCCGGCTCACCCTCGACCGGCCGCTCCATGTCCGCTTCATCGAGTACATGCCGGTCGGAGCCGGCGGCGAGGACGGCTGCGACCCGGTTGGCGGCAGCGACGACTGGACGCAGGCCGACCGCGTCGCGAACGACGAGGTCCTGGCTCGCCTCGACTCCGACGGTGCGGGGGCCGGTCTCGGGCCCCTCAAAGTGGTCGATCCGGGCGACGGACCGCCCGGCTCCGGCCCGGCGCGCTACTACCGGTTCGACGGCGCCGCGGGAACGGTGGGCGTCATATCCGCCATGTCGCACATGTTCTGCGCGGACTGCAACCGGCTGCGCTTGACCGCGGACGGGCGCCTGCGCACCTGCCTCTTCTCGGACGACGAGATCGATGCCCGCCGCGTGATTCGCGAGGGCAGTGGGGCGGACCTGCGCGCGCTGGTGCTTGCCGCCGTGGCCGCGAAACCGGAATCTCACGCGATGCGGGTCGGAACCATCCGCCGCATGTCCCAGGTCGGAGGCTAGCGCGGTGTCCGAGAAGCATCTGAGCCACGTGGACGAGAACGGGGCGGCGCGAATGGTGGACGTCTCCGGCAAACCGGCCACTCACCGGCGGGCCGTGGCGCGCGCGATAGTCCACATGCGCCCCGAAACCGTCGCGATGATCGTGGAGGGCCGAGCCCCGAAGGGCGATGTGCTCGCCGTTGCCCGGGTCGCGGGCATCATGGCCACGAAAAGGACCAGCGATCTCATACCCCTCTGCCATCCGCTCGCCATCACTCTTGCGGCCGTGGATTTCGAGCCCTTCGCCGACGGGATCAGGATCGAGGCGGCCGCGGAGACCAACGATGTGACGGGTGTCGAGATGGAGGCACTCACGGCCGCCGGCATCGCCGCGCTGACGCTCTACGACATGTGCAAGGCCGTCGATCGAGGCATGAGCGTGGACGGGTTGCGGCTCGTGCTGAAGGAAGGCGGAAGCTCGGGTCGCTGGACCGCGGAGGACGGGCAATGACCTGGGCCGGCGCCGGCGAGGTCGTCTCGGTCAACACGAGCGTCCGCAAGACGGTTCGCAAGACACCCGGCCAGGCTGGCCGGCTCATCTTCGATCGAGGCTTCGAAGGCGACGCTCATGCCGGCGACTGGCACCGACAGGTGTCGCTGCTCGCGCTCGAATCCATCGAGAAGATGGTCGAGCGGGGCCTGCGGGTCGGCCCGGGCGACTTCGCCGAGAACATCACCACTTCGGGAATCGATCTGATGTCCCTGCCGGTCGGCACCGTCCTCTCGATCGGCGACGAGGTCCGCCTGGAGATCAGCCAGATCGGCAAGGTCTGCCACATAAGGTGCGCCATCTTCATCCAGGCCGGCGACTGCGTGATGCCGCGCGAGGGGTTGTTCGCGGTGGTTCGGGCGCCCGGAGACGTGCGTGTCGGCGATCGAATTGCCGTTGTCTCCGAGGGCGACGGCACCTGCGACCGAACGCCGGCGGAGGCGATCGCGGAGTTCGAGGCCGAGCGGGCGGCCCAGCCGTAAGCAGCCGGTCGCAACCGCCCGGTCGCAACCACCCGGTCGTAGTCGGCCATCGAGCGCCGGCGAGTTGCCGGGGTCGTCGATCCGGGCCCGTCAGGCCAGGCTTCGAAGGTCCAGCGCCCGCCCCCAGTGGAGCAGTCTCACGGCGATCAGGACGCCGAAGGCGGCGATCACCAGGATTGCCGCGGCGGCGATCGAGCCGTCCAGGTCGCCGCTCTGGAATTCGCCGTAGACGACGAGCGGGAGCGTCTGCGTGCGGCCGCCCAGGTTGCCGGCGAACATGATCGTCGCGCCGAACTCGCCCAGCGCCCGAGCCCAGCTCATTACGAGGCCGGCCGCGACTGGTCCGGCCGCGAGCGGGAGGGTGATCCGAAGGAACAGGTTCAGCTCGGATGCTCCGTCTACGCGGCCGGCGTCTTCGATGTCGCGATCGACGCTCTGGATGCCGCTCCGCGCCGACCGGACGAAGAACGGTGCCGATACGAAGGTCTGGGACAGCACCACGGCCAGCGTCGTGAACGGGATCTCGATGCCGAGGGCCTCGAGAGGACCGCCGAGCGCACCGCGGCGGCCCAGCAGAAGGAGCAGCCCCAGACCGGCCACGGACGGCGGCAGCACGAGGGGCAGGTCGACGATGGCCTCCACGAGCCAGCTGCCGGGGAAACGCCTTCGGGCGAGGATGTACGCCAGCGGGAGCCCCAGTGCCACCGTCAGAACGAGGCTGACCGCAGTGGTGGCAAGGCTCAGCGCGAGGGCCGTCGTGACCGCCTGCGCGCCGGCCGCGCGGGCCAGGGATCCGTCTATCGCCGAACGGGCCACCAGGACCGCTACCGGCAGGCCCAGAAACAGGGCCAGCAGCCCCGCGGGCAGAGCCGCCGACCAGGCGACCGGCCCGGCGGTCGAACGAGGGCCGCGACCGTCAGGGCGAGGGGCGGCACGGCTCGGAGGGCGGGCCGAGGATTCGCTCGAACCCGTCTCGGTGATCGAGCTCACGGCGTCAGCCTCCCGTGAACCCGAACGAGGTCAGGATCGACTGGCCGTCGGGGCCCGCGAGCCAGCTCAGGAAAGCCTGCGCCGCGGCCGGACTGCCGGTGCCCTTGACCACGACTCCCCCGTAGGTGGCGGGAATGTTGGCCGTCGCGGGCACCGCGATCGTGGCGACTCTCGTCGTCGTCTTCGCGTCCGTCACGTACACGATGCCGGCGTCGCCCTCGCCGAGCGAGACCTGCGCGACCACGGCCGACACGTTGTCCTGCCTCGACACCACGTTCGCGGCGTAGCGAGCGGCGAAATCCGCCGGATAGCCAGGCTGCCTGGACAGGTTGGCGACCAGCTGGTTGGCGTACCTGGTGATGGGCACGCTGTCCGCCGCCGCTATCACCTTGACCCCGGGGCGGGCGAGATCGGCCGGCGTCTCGATGCCTGCGGGGTTCCCGGCGGGGACGATGACCGTCAGAGAGTTGCCGGCGAACTTGACGAGGCCGCCTATGGCGAGGCCCTTGTCGATGAGCTTCTGGGGGTTCGCAGTGTCGGCCGAGAGGAAGACGTCCGCCGGGGCGCCCTGCTCGATCTTGGTTTCCAGGGCGGACGAAGAGTCGGTGGAGATCGTCAGGGTTGTGCCGGGATTCGCCGCCTCGTAGACGGTCTTCAGCCTGGCCAGTACCGCGCCCAGGGAAGCCGCACCGAAGATGGTGAGGTTCGCCGGTGGGGCGGTGACGAGCGCGCCGGTCCCCGCCGTCGAGGGGGAGGCGAAGACGCTTGACGATGCTCCGGGACCGCTCGAACAGCCTCCGACGGCCACTGCAATGGCCACCGCGAGTGGCCACCCTGTCCGGATCCTCACGTTCGGACGTCCCTCGCGGACGGAATCTCGACGATCACGTCCGTCGACTTCACCACGCACACGACTTCGTCCCCGACCTCGATGCCCAGCTCCAGGGCGGCCTCGGCGGTGAGGAGGCTCACCAGCCGGTGGGGACCGGCCATGACCTCGACCACGGCAGCGACCCCGTCGCGCTCGACTCGCGTCACGACTCCGGGAAAGCGATTCCGGGCGGACTGGGCCACGATGGGGCGATCCTGCGTCTGGCGCCGGCGCTCGCTGAGGAGGCGCGTGACTTCCGCGATGGCGACGACCCTCTGGCCGCCGGCCGAGCGGCTCATGAGGATGGTGCCGTCGGCGCCCCAGCGGCGGATCGTCTCGACCGAGACTCCCAGCATCTCCGCGGCTTGGCCGATGCGAAGCGACCCAGAACCTGGCTCCGAGCTGCTCATACCTATGGATTATGGCCCGAATGGCGTCACAGGTCTAGGTATCAGGTTGAGGCCCGCTCAATCTGTGCGACTGAGATCCGCCCCCGAGCCTGAGCCCTCTGCCTTGTGCTCGAACGGCCCGGCCAGGGTCTCGAGCGCGTGCTCGAGGACCGGTTCCAGGGCGGCCAGCGATTCGAGTGCGCCGCGCGGGCTGCCGGGCACGTTGACGATGAGGCGGCCGTCTCGCACGCCGGCGACCGAACGGCTCAGGTACGAGAACGGCGTGGACCGGGCCCCTGAGGCTCGCATCAGCTCGGCCAGGCCCGGGATCTCGTAGTCGAGGATCTCCTTCGTCGCCTGAGGAGTGACGTCGCGCGGCGTCAGGCCCGTCCCGCCCGTCGTGATCACGAGCACGTACCCATCACTCGCTGCCAGCAGCTGTGCGATAGCCGGGCGATCATCCGCCACCACGGCCCGATCCACCTCGTAGCCGAGCTCCGACAGACGGACCGCCAGCCCCTGTCCGCTGGCGTCCTGCCGGGTCCCGGCCGCGACGCCGTCGCTGACGGTGACCACCAGCACGCGCCGGCCCGTCGCATGACCTGCCGCTGCGTCCCGAGCCCGCCTGCGGCCCTCGCTCACCGGCCCAGCCACATGACCTCCACTTCGTCTCCGGGATCGACCCGGCCGCTCTCTTCGGGCACGATGGCGAGCCCGTCCGCAAGCGCCATGGAGCTCAGCACGTGGCTCCCCTGCCCTCCCGCCAGGCTCACCCGAAGCCTGCCTCGCTCGTCGCGGCGGGGCGATCCGTCTTCGCTCTGCTCGACCTTGACGCGCACGAAGCCGCGCCGGCCGCGGCTGCTCCGCAACGTCTCGGCAGTGACCGCTCGATCGGTCAGCGGCGCCACCGAGCGCCGCCCACCGAGCCGCTGCAGAACCGGCCGGACGAAGAGCTCGAACGTGACGAGGGTGGACACGGGGTTGCCCGGCAATCCGAAGAGCAGCACTCGACGTCCGTCGCGGTCGCGCGGCGCCGAGCGGCCGAAGGCGAACGGCTTGCCCGGCTGGATGGCAATCCGCCACAGGTCCACGCTGCCGAGAACCCCGAAGGCGTTCCTGACGACGTCGTAGGGGCCCACGGAGACGCCGCCGCTGACGATCAGGGCATCCACGCGGTCCACGGCAGGTCGCAGCGCGGCCATGATCGAATCCAGCGAGTCGCCGGCGATGCCAAGGTCGACCGCCTCGACTCCGGCGGCGCGGCAGGCCGCCAGAACGCCCGGTCGGTTGGCGTCCGGGATGCCGCGCCGGCCGACCACGCCGTCGGAGTGGCGCAGTTCGTCGCCGGTCGAGAGGACGCCCACGATCGGGCGACGGTAGACGGGCACGCCGGCCAGTCCGACGCCGGCGGCCAGCGCGATCTGGGCCGGCCCCAGGGCCATTCCGGCCCCCAGCAGGCTCGCCCCCGCTCGGACGTCCTCGCCCCGGTGCCGGATGTGGTCATTCGGCGCGGCGGCGACGGCGACCAGGCAGGAATCGGCAAGCGTCTCGCCCGGGCGGAAGCTCTCGGCACGCGTTAGGGCGGAGCCGTCCAGCTCGACGGTTGAGCCGCCTGCCGCCGCCTGGCGGGCCTCGAGCGTGGACTCAACCGGGACGATGGCGTCGGCCGAGGACGGGACCGGCGCCCCGGTGGCGATGCGGACGGCACAGCCCGCCGGGATCGTCACGTCCGCGGAGCCGCCGGCTCTCACCTCGCCGACCACCTGGAGGCGCACCGGATGCTCGGGCGAAGCCCCGGCGGTGTCCTCCGCATGAACCGCGTAGCCGTCCATCGCGCTGTTGTCCCAGGGCGGCAGATCGAGCGTGCTGACGATGGGCTCGGAGAGGATTCGGCCCAGAGCGTCGCCTACCGGGATCTCCTCGACCGGCAGCGGCGCGTCCACGGCGGAGAGAAGCCGGCCCAGGGCTTCCTCGACGGTGAGCAGTGGCCGTACCGGGTCCGTCATGGGCGGCCGGCCTCGGCCCCGGCGCCGCAATTCCACCGGCGACGACCCCGGTTCGGTGCGGAACGGGTCGGTGTCTCCACGCAAGGCATTGTAGATATGATGGGTGTCGTTCCGACGCCCCCTCGGCCTCGCGTGGGTGGGGAGGTAATCGCGGCATGAGGCCCGTCCTGAGCGCCATCGTGCTGGCCGGAGGCAGCAGCCGGCGGATGGGTGGCGACAAGCGATCGATCGAGGTGGACGGTCGTCCCATGCTGACCGGGGCCCTCCGGCTGGCCGCGCAGGTGTCGGAGGATGTGGTCGTCAGCTGCCGCGCCGAGGGGCCTCCGGACTCTCGCCTGTTCGATGGGGTCCCCGTCAGGCTCGTTTTCGATGACCGCGACGGCGGGCCCCTCGCCGGTCTGGAGGCGAGCCTTGATGCGGTCGCCAACGACCTCGCGGTGGTCCTTGCCGTGGACATGCCGGCGGTCACGGAGCCGATGGTGTGGCGGCTGGCGGAAGCGGCCGTGGACCGGCCCGAAGCATCCGCCTCGCTCTTCGCAGATGAGTCCGGCCTGGTTCCGTTTCCGGCGGTGCTCCGGCGACAAGCTCGTGTCGTCATCTCGGCGCAGCTGGATCGGGCCTGCCTGCGCGTCGCGGACGCCCTGCTCAAGCTGAACCCGGTGACCGTGCCGGAGACAACGGGAACCCTTCTGGCCGGCCCAATGGCCTTTCTCAACGTCAACGGTCCGCAGGATCTGGCATCCGTCGCTCACGCGTCACCGGCCGGGCGCGGAACGACTGAGCCACGCGCAGATGAGGAGCGAACGATGGACCTGGAGCAGTGTCTGGCAGTCGCCTGTGGATCCTCCGGACCGATTGCGACAAAGGCGGTCGCACCGACGGCCGAGGAGACGGCGGCACTGCTCGACTTCACTCGGGCAGTCGCCCACGCCGGCGAGCGCAAAGACGCCCCGCTGGCCGCCTACGCCATGGGGATGGCGATGGCGGATCTGACGCCCTCGGAACGCGCGGACGTCCTGCGCCGTTCCGCCGCGGCCGTCGACGAGGCGGCAGCGGTTGACGAAGCGGGCACGTCCTCCCGGTAGTCGCCACTGAAGGCAGAGCGGCGGCTCGACTATCGGCAGAGCGCTCAGCGATCGTCCGGCGGCGAGCCCATCGGATCAGATCCTCGTCTCGAACGCGTCCGACCAGGGCGGCTCGGCGGAGCATTCCGGGCAGGCCAGCGCGATGAAGTCCAGCCATTCCACGGCCTGCGACGGGTTGGCGAGCCCGCCGGCCTCGTCCGCGAACGAGCCCGCCCCCGGGGCCACGAATCGGTCGAGCATCAGCAGGGCCACGCCGGCCTGCGGGCGCCCCACCGCCTCCAGAACCGCGCGCTTCCACTTCCCGTCCCGGTCGACAAGGATGGTCAGCCGCGAACCGACTTCGCGATGCCAGACGGCCAGGTCTCCGGCTCCGCGCCGGTTCTCGATGGCCGCGATCGCCACCGCGTCCGCTCCGGCGAGTCGATCGGCCTGTCGTTCGAGCTGCTTGGCGTAGCCCATGCAGGCCAGGCACGAAGCGTCGTGGCCGAGGAAGAGGACGGCCTGACCGGTCGAGCGAACCTGTTCCAGCGAGAAGGGCTCGCCGCGGGATGTCATCAGGGTACGGAACGGGACCGGACGCGTGGTCGCGTCGCCGTGGAACTGGGTCACGCCCGGCCGCGCCATCCGGTAGCCCGCCCCGGCGAGCAGGGCGTCGAGCCTGTCGAGATCCGGTTCGGAGACGACCGTATCGTCGGCGGCCTGGTCGGCGGCCGGGCGTGACCCAGTTCCACGGCGACGCGACCACGCGTCCGGTCCCGTT
>VFSW01007619.1_pt1 | contig 15686 bp, 14 predicted proteins | sample 5358111 | NCBI WGS metagenome assembly VFSW01 (sample SAMN11554181, study PRJNA540505) | mine drainage metagenome | isolation source: sediment from site ElyBrook_90M | place: USA: Ely Copper Mine, Vershire, VT | collected 2017
GCCGTACAACTGCTAGAACCGGCCGTTTGAGGAGAGATCAGGGAGCGCGCCTTGGGCATCACCGGAACCGTTGCCGTCAGCGTCGGCGGACGCGAGCCGCGTCGTGCCGGTTTGCATATCCCGGACATAAACCTGGAAATCCCCGTTCACCGCGTTGGTCACGAGGTCGGTGGCGTCGCTCAGGAAGGTGACGTAGCGCCCGTCGGGACTGACCGCCGGAGTATCGCACAAGGTGTCCGCGCTGGACTGGCCCGAAAGGTTCACGCTGACCAAGGCAGGGTTTCCCGTTTGGGCATCCCACAGCCTGATCACGCTGCTGTCGGGCTTGAGGGGAACGGGACCGATGAAAACCACAAAGCGACCATCGGGAGTCATTCCTCCGAGTGTCGCGTTTTCTTGACTGTACGTGGCATTGGTTGAGAGTATCTGCTGAGTTCCCGTTTGGGTATCCAGGCGCACCACGTTGGTGATCGTGTTGAAAGCCAGGAACCGGCCATCGTCGCTCAGGACGAGGCTGGCGGCGTCATTTGTGGACACGCGGGTCGTTTGGCCGAGAGCAAGATCCGCCCAATAGACTCCAGAACCGGCCGAGGACGAACTGGTGAAGGCCACAATACGCCCGTCCGGCGTGATTACCGGATCGTCGGAATAGGTCCAGGTGACGCCGGGAACTCCCAGTCCGACGAGCGTCGTGACACCGGTGTGCAGGTCGCGCACGAACACATTCTGGAGGTAGTTGGATGGGCCGGTCACCAAATCCGTTGCGGCGCTGAGGAAGGCGACGTAACGGCCGTCGGGCGTGATCACCGGGCTGGAAGACGGCCCGTTGCCGCTGGCCGTGCCCGACGGGTTCACGCTCACGAGGGTGGTGGTGCCGGCCACGGTGTCACGCACGAAGATGTCGCTCGCCTGGTTGAAGTCGTTCGTCACCAGGTTGCTCGCGTCGCTTTGAAAGACGACGTAGCGGCCGTCGGGCGTGACGCCGGCGTACACCGAGTCGCCATTGCCGCCGCCGGTGCCCTGGGCGTTGGCGCTCACCAGCCTGATCGCCCCGTTGGTGCGGCACCGCAGGAAAAGGTCAATGAAGCCGGTGGAGTAGTCGTTGGTCACGAGATTGCCCGCCGTGCTGGTGAACAGCACGAAGGCGCCGTCGGGTGTGAGCGCCAGCGCCAGGGAATCACCGCCGGCGGAGGCGCTCCTTGGGAGGGTCGGATCAGCCACCGACACCGCCTCCACCGGCGGATTCGCCCCGCGCAGCGCAGGGACAGCGACAAGGACCGAGGCGAGGAGCCACGGCAACAAAGGACGGAGGGTGGGTTTCATACGCATTTCAGCATTGTTAGAGGGGGCAGCTCGACGCCGCAACGTCGCAGTCGCGGCTGGGTTGGCAGCCGGCCTCGGATTGGATGACCAAAGAAACAGTCTTGCGTTCATTTCTATCTATCTCTACCCGGTTGGCGGTCACATTTTCCCGTCGTGGACGAAATTTTTTCATCGGACGACGCCGGAGACCCGGCGCCCGCGCCCGTCCCGCCCGCGGCCTACCCCGCCACCAACTGGCCGGACGTGGCCGCCGCCGGCGCCGCGGACCGGGAGCAGCGCCGGGACGCGCTCGAACGCCTCCTGCCGCGCTACGCGCCGGCCTTGCTCGGTCACGTGCGCATCCGCTTTGCGCTGGGGCCGGAGGACGCGGAGGACGCGTTGCAGGACTTCGTGCTGGACAAGGTGCTTGTCGGCAACGTGCTCGCCAAGGCGGATCAGGCGCGCGGCCGGTTCCGGAATTTTCTGCTCCGCGCGGTGGACAATTACGTCGCCAACTGGCTGCGCGACACGCAGGCGATCAAGCGCCGTCCCGCCGGGGGAATCGTGCCGTTGGCGGACGCGGCGGAACCGGCCGCGCCGCCGGCCGACGGCCCGGCGCTGGACCGGGCGTGGGCGCTGGCGTTGGTGGACGTGGCGGCGGAACGGATGCAGGCGGAATGCCGTCGCGGGGAACGCGAATCCGTCTGGATCGTGTTCGAAGGACGCGCGCTGGCGCTGATGCGCGGCGGCGGGAAGCGGTCCTACGCGGAACTCGCGGCTCAACTCGGCGTTCCGGAGAGCGCCTGCCAGCAACTGCTCCAGAGCGGCAAGGAGAGATTCCGGCGCATGCTGCGCCGCGTCGTCGGCGAATACGCGCGGGACGAGGCGGAGGTGGACGCGGAACTGGCGGACCTGCGGGCGGCGCTGTTTGAGGAGTGAACCATTGAGTTTCGGGTTTCACGTTGTCGGTTGCAGGTTCACGATGGGTGCGGCGCGGAGAACCTGAAACCTGCCATCGGCCAGCGATCCGTCCCCCCGGACGCTTGAGCCGCGGCCCCCGGACCGCTAGTTTCTCCCCGGCCATTTCAACCCGCCGCCGCCGGATGGCAGAGACCAGCAATTCAGGTTCCTGGCTGACGCGCAAAGACAGCGCGGACGGAGAAGCACCGCCGAACGCAAGTCCCCCCAACGCGGACAGCGCAGCGCGGCCGGCCTCCGAGCATTACGAGCTGGGCCGGTTGATCGGCGTCGGCGGCATGGCGGTGGTGTACGAGGCGCGGGACAGGCGCACCGGCCAGCGCGTCGCCGTCAAGCAGCTCCGTCCGGAGCTGGCGAAGTCGCCCCAGGCCGTCCACCGTTTTCGGCGCGAGGCGCGGCACCTGCGCAAGTTGGCGCACCCGCGGGTGCTCCCGATCGTGCAGATCGCCGAGGGACCGGACGGTCCGTTCCTGGTCACGCCGTTTCTGGAGCGGGGCAGTCTGGCCGACCTGCTGGCGCCCGGAAGGCCGCTGGCGCCGGAGTTGACGGTGAAAATCGCCCGGCAGGTGGCCGAAGCGCTCGACCACGCGGACAAGCAAGGTCTGATGCACGGCGACGTGAAACCGGGCAACGTCTTGCTGGACACGGCCGGCGACGCCGTGCTGGCGGACTTCGGGTTGGCGCGGGCCACCTTCAACGATTCCATGTTGGACATCCCTGGCGCCGCCTGTGCCGGCACGCTGCCCTATCTCTCGCCGGCGGTCGTCCGGGGCGAAGTCGAGGACGGCCGGCGCGACATCTACGCGCTCGGTGCGCTGCTCTACGCCATGCTCACCGGACAGCCACCGTACTCCGGCACGGAGGAGGAAGTCCGGCGGGCGATTCTGTCGCGTCCGCCGCGGGCGGTGCGCGAGCTGAACCCGGCGGCGAATCCGGACCTGGCGCAGCTTGTCGAGACGGCCATGGCCCGCGAGTTGCGCGACCGCTACGCCCGGATGGCGTACCTGCTGGCCGACTTGGTGGCCATTGAGAAAGGCACGGGCCTCGATGGAACCAAGCCCGCACCTGCGCTTGCCCGGGTTCCGCCTTCGGGCGTCGTCGCCAGACCGCCGGAGCGCGGGACTCTGGCGGCGGCGGGGCAAGACCACCGCGGCGCTTTGATGCCCGGCGCTCTGCAACGCGAACCGACCGCGGACGTGGTGGTTTCCACCGTGACGGCGCCGTTCGCGCGGACGCATTTCGTCTCCTCGCCGGATTACAACGAACTGGTGCTGGCGATGCTCCACCAGGCCGCCGACTGCGGCGACCACGAAGCCCAGTCGAAGCTGGGCGCCATGTACGTGTCGGGCGACGGCGTGCCGGTGGACTACGCCAAAGGACTGCGCTACCTGCGGAAAGCCGCCGACGCGAACGACGCGCTGGCGCTTTACAACCTGGGCGTCATGTACGCCCACGGCAGCCGCTACGGCATCGAGTTCGATCCGGGCCGGGCCTTCGCCTGCTACTTCAAGGCGGCCGGCCTCGGCAATCCGGATGCCAGCAACAACCTCGGCGTGTGCTATCAGAACGGCGTCGGCTGCGTGCGGGACCTCCGCGCGGCGTTCGAGAAATATTGCGAGGCCGCCGGGCGCGGGCACGCCGTGGCGACCTCCAACTGCGGCTACATGAAGGAACTCGGCCTCGGCACGCCGGCGGATACGGCTGAGGCGCTCCGCTTCTACCGCCAGGCCGCGGAGCGCGGCTGCCTCGAGGCGCTCTACAATCTCGGGCGGTTGCTGATCTTCACCGAGACGATTTACGCGGACTTCGCCGCCGGGCGCGCGGCGTTGCGTCAGGCCGGGGAACGCGGGTCGGGCGACGCGTTCAATCTGCTGGGGTGCATCGAATACAAGGGCTTCCAGGTGCCGCGGAATTACCTCCAGGCGCGGGAGTATTTTGAAATGGCGGACGACCTGGACAACGCGCCGGCGAAGAACAACCTGGGCTGGCTCTACCAGCATGGCTACGGGGTGAAGCCCGACTTGGACCGCGCCGTGAGTTGCTACACCGAGTCGGCGGAACTGGGTTATTCCAGCGCCCAATGCAACCTGGGTTTCCTGTATTACAACGGCGTGGGGGTGCCGCGGGATTTTGCCAAGGCCCTGCACTACTTCCGGCTGGCCGCTCAAAACGAGAATCCCACCGGCCGGTTCAACCTGGCCCTGCTGCACCTCTCGCCCGAGGCGGGATTCCCTGATCGGGCCAAGGCCCTCTCGCTGCTCAAGCGGTGCGCCTGGGAGGGAAACGGCCAGGCCAAGACGCTCCTGGAAAAGCTGCCGCGCGAATAGTCCACGCGTTGGGCCCCTGGCCTCTCCACCGTTCGCCGCGCTGGCGCGTCAGCCCGTTTCCGGGCATTGTTGGCGGGCGCATTGCAGATCGCCAACCTATGCCCATCAAAGCCGACGCCACGCTGACGCCGCAGAAGCTCGTGTCGCAGATCGAGCGTCTGTTCGAGCTGTCGGCGGGAAAAATTCTGAGCCTGGAGAAGACCTGGCAGCCGGCGGACGGCGCGCCGGTCTTCACGGTGAAGGGCCGCTATACGGCGCGCGGCTGGACGGAGTGGACGCAGGGCTTTCAGTTCGGCTCCGCGCTGCTCCAGTTCGACGCCACGGGCGAGGAGCGGTTTCTCGAAATCGGTCGCCGCAACACGATCGAGCGCATGGCGCCGCACGTTTCGCACACCGGCGTCCACGACCACGGCTTCAACAACATCTCCACCTACGGCAATCTCTGGCGCCTGCTGCGCGAGGGGAAGATTCCCTTCAACGAGCGCGAAAAGGATTTTTACGAACTGGCGCTCAAGATCAGCGGCGCGGTGCAGGCCGCGCGCTGGACGCGTTTGGCCGACGGCACCGGGTTCATCCACTCATTCAACGGCCCGCATTCCTTGTTCGTGGACACCATCCGCTCCTGCCGCTCGCTGGCGGTGGCGCACCAACTCGGCCACGTGCTGATGGGCGAACAGGACGCGAAGATTTCGCTGCTCCGGCGGCTCGTCCAGCACGCGCTGAACACGGCCTGCTACTGCGTCTATTACGGCGAGGGGCGTGACGCCTACGATGAGCGCGGCCGCACCGCCCACGAAGCGATCTTCAACACCGCCAGCGGCGTCTTCCGCTGCCCGAACACGCAGCAAGGCTTCTCGCCGTTCAGCACCTGGACGCGCGGATTGGCGTGGGCAATTCTGGGTTTCGCGGAGCAACTGGAGTTTCTGCGGACCGTGTCGCCGGAGGAATTCGAAAATGGTACCGCCAGTGGCCAATCGGCGCGGCTTTATCGGGACGTGACACAGACACGTCGCGGACGGCGTCGGTCTCGGTGGGTGAAGACTGCGTATTCGTTGGGGAAAGAGCCTGCTGAAAAGGCGCTGGCTGCCTTCCGGGAGGCCGCCGTCGCCACCGCCGACTTCTACCTTGCCCACTGCTGCGCCGACGGCATCCCGATGTGGGACACGGGGGCGCCGAACCTCCATCTGCTTGGCGATTATCTCGGCCAGCCCGCCGATCCGTTTAATCCCTGGGAGCCGGTGGACAGTTCCGCCGCCGCCATCGCCGCGCAGGGTTTGTGGCGCCTCGGCAACTATCTTCACGCCCCGCGCCTCACGCCTCACGCGGCCCGCTACCACCAAGCCGCTCTCACCATCGCGCACACCCTTTTCTCTGAACCGTACCTCTCGACCAACCCGAAGCATCAGGGCCTGCTCCTGCACTCGGTTTATCACCGCCCCAACGGCTGGGACTATGTCGCCCCTGGTCAGCAGGTGCCCAACGGCGAAAGCTCGATGTGGGGCGATTACCACGTCCGCGAATTGGCGTTGCTGCTCTGGCGCGCGGCGCGCGGCGAGGCCTACCCGACGTTTTTCGATTACCTCCAAAGGTCGCCGTGAAGCTCCGAAACAAAATCGCGCTCGAACTCGGCATCCTCGGACTGCTGACCGTCACCTTGCTCCTGGCCTTCCCACGCCGCGCGCCGTGGGTGGACTTCGGTCTCGCGGCGTTCGCGTTGTTGCTGATCGGCGCGACGGCCAGCTACACCCAGAAAGTCGTCTGGGCATCCGTGCCCACCCAGCCGCCAGACGACCGCCAGAGACGAGCCTGGGTGTGGACGCTGCTCTTCACCGGTGCCGTGGTGGTTCTGTTCCTGGCCGTGGGCGCCGCCGTCGGTTTCCGAAAGAGCGGCTGGGCCGGCGTCTCCGCCCGCCTCCTGAATCCGGGGATGCTGTGGGCGCTCGCCTTCTATGTGCCCTGGGCGCTGGCCCAGCAGACGCTCTTTCAGTCTTATCTTCTGGGCCGACTGGCGGTCCTGTGCCCGGGCCGGCCGGCGCTGGCGGTCGTCGTTACGGGTATCGCGTATTCCCTGGTGCATCTGCCCGATTGCGCCACCACGGCGGTCACGGCCGCCGCCGGCGTGGTGTGGAGCCTTCTCTACTTCCGATACCTGCTGTTGCCGCTGGCCTTGTCGCATGCGGTCTTGGGTTCGACCTTTTACTATTGGGTCTGCGGCCAGAATCCGGCCGCCGGTTGGAATGTAATGACCCCGGGACTGCCGGGTTCGTAGCGCAAGTCAACCACTACCTCCGCCGAAACTTGAGCCTGCACGCCAAAACGAACGGATGTTATTTCTTTCCTCGCCGGGTTTGGTGCCGATTGATTGGCGGCGATGAACGCCGCACCGCCTGCCGCCACTCTGACGCCGCCAGCACGCGTCCTCTCCATCGACGCCTACCGCGGCTTCGTCATGTTCCTCATGGTCGCGGAAGTGCCGTCGCGCAGTCACGACTCCCGCGCCTTGGCCGACAGCCGGTTTTGGGCCGTCCTCGCCCATCACCAGAGCCATGCCGAATGGGTGGGCTGCTTGCTGCATGATCTCATCCAGCCGGGATTCTCGTTTCTGGTCGGCGTGGCGCTGCCCTTCTCCCTCGCCGCAGGGCAGCGGGCTGAGGATAGCCCGCCCTACTGGCCGAGCCGTTTTCATGCGAAGTGGCGTCCGTGCTACGGACGGGTGAGTTATGGGAGTCCGGGTCGTTGAGTGGCTGCCGCGTCGCGATCGCACAGCAGCGTCACGGCCGGATGCAGCCAGAGAAAGGACGCGGGAAAGCGGGTGGTGACGTTCGGTTCCAGCAAACGCGCCAGCGGCGCGGTCTTGCTGGAGCCGCTGACGAGCAGGAGAATTTTCCGCGCTTGCAGAAGGTCCGCCATCCCCAGGCACAGCCCGAATTGGGGCTGGTGGCGCGCGTCCTTCAACATGCCGTGCTGCTTGGTCGTCTCGGCCAACTCGGCGACATGCGGCCCCGGCTCCAGACCGTCGGCCGGCTCGTTCATCAGCAAGTGGCCGTTGACGCCGAGGCCGAGCACGCACACGTCCATCGGCCCGTTCCCGGCCAGCCAGCGGCGCACGCGTTCGCATTCGGCTTGCGGGTCGGCCGGGCGGCTTTGCCAACCGCAATAACGATCGGTCGTGACGCCCCACGGCCGGACGACCTTCTCCCGTAGATAGACTTCGCAGGTGCCGGGATCGTCCATCGCGAGGCCGCCCCACTCGTCGATCTTCAGGACGCGGACCCGCGCCAGCAGCTCCGGCTGGGCGCGGTGCCGCGCGGCGAGCAGATCATAGGCGCGCGAAGGCGACTTGCCGGTGGCGAGGCCCAGCAAGGCATCGGGTTTTCGGCGGATTTCCCCCGCCAGCCACTCGGCGGCCTGTTGACCAAGGGCTTCGTAGTCCGGGAGAACATGCAGGTCGAATCGGGTTGTGTTGGTCATATTGGGAAGGGACGTCAGTGTCCGCCCGTAGGGGTGGTGGCTGCACCGGATGTCGCGGCGCCGGCTCTTTCGGCGGCGGCGCGACGGCGGTATTCGTCGAGCATCGCGGCGGTGGCGGTCGCGCCACAACGGGTGGCGCCGAGGTCGCGGACCTTGATGAGGCCGTCCAGATCGCGCACACCGCCGGCGGCCTTGACCTGCACCTTCGGCGAGCAGGCGGCGCGCATCAGCCGGAGGTCGTGTTCGGTGGCGCCCTGGTAGCTGTATTTGCCATCCGTGCCTTTGACGAAGCCGTAGCCGGTGGAGGTCTTCACCCAGTCGGCGCCGGCGCGCTCGGCAATCTGGCAAAGCTTGATCTTGAAGTCGTCGCTGCTCAACCCGGCGCCGCCGTGGGTGAGGTAGTCGTTCTCGAAGATGACCTTGACCTTGGCGCCGTGCTGGTGCGCCTCGTCGCACACGGCCTGGATGTCCCGTTTGACATAGTCCCAATCGCCGCTCAGCGCCTTGCCGATGTTGATGACCATGTCGATCTCCATCGCGCCGTCCTCGCAGGCCAGTTCCGTCTCGTGGCGCTTCACTGCGGTGCGGCTGTTGCCGTGCGGGAAGCCGATGACCGCCCCGATCTTTACGCCAGTGCCCGCGAGCAACTCGGCGGCGCGCTTCACCGCGTAGGGTTTGAGGCAGACGGAAGCGACACGATATTGGGCGGCGAGCCGGCAACCGTCTTCCAGTTCCTGGTCCGTCAGCGTCGGATGCAGGAGCGAGTGATCAATCATTTGGGCCAATTGGTCATAGGTGTATTTCATGGCCGTGTTGGGAAGGGAAGAAGAGTGGATGCGGATGCCGGGCACGAACCGCCGCGGCCGCGGGTTGCGGCGGCGTTCTGGCGCTTGCGGTTGGGGGGCGCGCTCCAATCGCCGCGTCAGGCCGCCGACTTCGCCGCGGCCAGATCAGTCCGTCGTTGAGCCATGCTTTTGAAAAATTCATAGCCCTCGCGCAGGCGGCGGACGCAGACGTCCTTGTCCTCCAGCATCGTTTTGATGATGCGCAAGACCGGTTTCGGGCGCAGGTAGTAGCGGTGGTAGAACCGCTCAACGCTCTCGAAGATTTCCTCCTTGCTCAGGTCCGGATACTCCAATGAGCTTTGCTGGAAGCCGTCGCCCTCGACGAGGTCAGTCTTGTCTTTTTTCACGAACCAGCCGTTCTGCCGGGCCATCTCGTAGAGTTCGGTGCCGGGATACGGCGCGGCCAGGCTGACCTGCATGCTGAAGACGTCCAGTTGCTGTGCGAATCGGATCGTCTGCTCGACGGTTTCCTTCGTCTCGACCGGCAGGCCGAGAATGAAGGTGCCGTGAATGACCACGCCGGCCTGGTGGCAGGACTTGGTGAAGCGGCGCATCTCGTCGAGCGTCACGCCCTTTTTGATGTTCTTGAGGATTTGTTCGTTGCCGCTTTCGTAGCCGACCAGGAACAGGCGCAGGCCGGAATCCTTGAAGGACTTGATGGTGTCGTAGTCGAGGTTCGCACGGCTGTTGCAGGACCAGTGGACACCGAGCGGGGCGAGTTTCTTCGCGATTTCGCGGGCGCGCGGCAGGTTGGCGGTGAAGGTGTCATCGTCGAAGAAAAACTCCTTCACCTGCGGGAAGAGCTTCTTCATGTAGGCCATTTCGTCGGCGACATTCTGCGGCGAGCGCACACGATACTTGTGCCCGCCGATGGTCTGCGGCCACAGGCAGAAGGTGCATTGCGCCGGGCAGCCGCGGCCGGTGTAGAGGCTGACGTAGGGATGCAGCAGGTAACCGATGAAATACTTCTCGATCTGAAGGTCGCGCTGGTAAACGTCGGCCACCCACGGGAGCGAGTCCATGTTCTGGATCATCTCGCGCTCGGGGTTGTGGCGGATCTTGCCGTCGTTGTCGCGGTAGCTCAGGCCGGCGACGGCGTCGAGCGGGCGGCCTTCGGCGACTTCCTTGCAGGTGAAATCGAACTCCTTGCGCCCCACCCAGTCGATGGCGGGCGACGCCTTGAGCGTCTCGGTCGGCAACACGGCGGCGTGCGCGCCGACGAAGCCGATCTTGGTGTCCGGGCGCTGCTGCTTGATGGCTTCGGCGACCTTGCAATCGTTGCGCAATGAGGGCGTGGAGGTGTGGATGATGACGTGGTCGTAGTCCTTCGCCTGGTCGAGACACTGCTTGATGCCGATGTCATGCGGCGGGCAATCCATCAGCTTGGCGCCGGGCACCAGGGCGGCGGGTTGCGCAAGCCAGGTCGGATACCAGAAGCTGGTGACCTCGCGGCGCGCTTGGTAGCGCGAGCCGGCGCCGCCGTCGAAACCGTCGAACGAGGGAGGAGAAAGGAAAAGCGTCCTGCTCATTGTGTGGTCGGGAACAAATCGAGCGTTCGAGGAGGTGATCAGCGTTCGACCGTAACGTCCGCCGTTCCGCGCGCCTGCCCGGCCGGTGTGGGTGGGGCGTCGCTGCCGCCCGCTCCGCAGAAGGTGCCGACGTGCGGCTTGCCGTCGCCGTTGTTGCCGCCGACCGGCGCGGACGCGGGCTGGACCGCCGCCTTGGCCGCGGCCAGATGGCCCTTGCCGACGGAGAAGCCGTTGAACGCGTTCACCCGATGTCCTTCCGGGTACGGCTTGGGCTTCGCGCCGAAGTTGTAGCGGAAGTTCTTCCAGTTGTCGCCGCGTTGGAAATTCGTGCCGAGCGCGCCGCTCGGATCGTAGCCGCAATGGACCATGCAGTTCTCACAGCGTGGGTCGCGGGCGACACGGTTCACCACACCATATTTCTCCCAGTTCACCTTCGTCAGCATCTCCTGATAGCCGGCGTAGTGGCCGTCGGTCATCAGGTAGCACGGGGCCTTCCAGCCGCGCACGTTGTAGGTCGGGATGGCCCAGGCGGTGCAGGTCAGGTCGCGCTTGCCCGCCAGGAATTCCTGGTACACCGGCGTGCCGAAGATCGTGAACGCCCGGCCCCAGTCCTGAATCTTGGCGAATTTCTGAATCGTCATCCGCCGTGTCAGGAAGAAATCCTCCGACTTCCGGCCGAGGCGTTTCATCATGTCTTTCTTGGCGGCGTCGTAATCGTAGCCGGGCGAAATGGTGTGGCCGTCGCAGCCGAGCCAGGAGAAGAACTTGAACATCTCCTCGATCTCCCCCACGTCGGTTTCCTTGTACACCGTCGTGTTCGTGGCGACCTGGTAGCCCAGGACCTTCGCCATCTTGATCGCCTCGACGGCCTCCTTGAACACGCCCTCGCGTTCGACGATCAGGTCGTGCGTGTACTCCAAGCCGTCCACATGAACGTTCCAGTACATCCATTTCGAGGGACGGATGACCGGCCGGCCGTCATTCCGGCCTTTGCGGATGGTCTCCGCGTCCTTGTCGGAAATCAGCTTGGCATCCAGCAGTCTCTTCAGCAGCGCCTCGGTTTCCGGCGTATAAATGGCCGCCAGATACTCCTTCATCTTCTTCCGCATGAAGACGGCGTTGGTGCAGACATAAACGATGCGGCCCTGGTGGAGCAACCCATCCACCAACTCCTCGATTTTAGGATAAATCAGCGGCTCGCCACCGCAAATGCTCACCATTGGCGCCGCGCACTCCTCGGCCGCGGCCAGGCATTTCTCCAGCGGCACGATGTCCTTGAGGCTGGTGGAGTATTCGCGGATGCGCCCGCAGCCGGTGCAGGTCAGGTTGCACGTGTGCAGCGGCTCCAATTGCAGCACCAAGGCGAACTTGGGCGTCTTGCGGAGCTTGTGCTTGATGATGTGACGGGCGATCTTGACCGTCAGCGCCAGGGGGAAACGCATAGGCTAGCGGACCAGGGCGACTTCCTGGGGATCTGGCAGCGCCGGGCAAACCGGCTCCAGCGGCGGGCGCGGCGGATCCGCCTTCAGCAGCCCGGGCAGAAAAAAGCTGGCGGGCGACGCGCTGCCGGAAGCATTGACGCCGCTACAGCCTGCGCCCGCGCCCGCGAGCACGGCCAACAGCAGCGCGCACCTCAATAATCTCCCGTCTGGTAATTGCATGAATGCGCCACTATAAACCGGCAAGGCATGTCTGCAACATCAATTTACCGGACCGTCCGGCGCCGGCTCCAGCGATCGGGGGCGCTGGGCCGGACCCCATTCCTCCGATGGCGCGCCGGTTTGTTGCTGCCGGCACTTCTCACGGCGCCCGTCCTGGCCGACTACACCAACCGCGTCGCGGAGGCGGCGGGCGCGACGCCCCACGGCGAGCGGGAACGCCTCAGCCAGGCATTCGCCGCGGCGAAGGCGCGCTACACCGTCGCGCCGACCAACGCCGAAGCGGCGTGGCAGTTGGCGCGGTCATGCTTTGATCTGGCGGACTTGGCGACCAATGATGTCCAACGGGTCGCGTTCGCCCGCGAAGGCATCGCGGTTTCCCGACAACTGGTGGCGCGCTCGCCCCGGCTCGCCGCGGGACATTACTATCTCGGCTTGAACCTGGGCGAGCTGGCCCGCACCGAGACGTTCCGCGCGCTCAAACTGGTGAAGGAGATGGAGGCCGAGTTCAAGGCCGCCCTGGAACTCGATCCGGACTTCGACCACGCCGGCCCGGACCGCTCGCTGGGCCTGCTTTACCAGGACGCCCCCGGCTGGCCGGTGAGCATCGGCAGCCGCCGGCGATCCCGTGAGCACCTGCTCAAAGCCGTCGCGCGGGATCCCGGCTTCCCGGAGAACCGGCTCTGCCTGATCGAGGCCCTCCTCGAAGCGGGCAATCGCCGGGCCGCGCGCGCCGAGCTGCCTGCGACCGGGGAAACGCTGCGCCAGAGCCGATCGCTTCTCACTGGCCCGCAGTGGGCGGCCGCGTGGCGGGACTGGGATGCGCGCCTCGCCACCGCCACGGCCAAGCTCGGCGATTCCGCCGACCCCTCCAGCCTGAGGCGCGACCGATAGACGGCCGCCGACCCGGGCGTGTTCGATTCGGTCGCAATCCACACCCCGAGGCCGCGATTCCCGGCTGGTTCAACTCGACGACCGCCCGGTTTTGTTTGCGGTCCTGTTCCCGTCAAGGCCGAGGAAACCTGTTTACAGCCTTGCTTCGCATGGCAGATTGGGCCGCGTGACGGCGGGGCACGTGGCGGAATTGGCAGACGCGCAGGACTTAGGATCCTGTGGAGAAATCCATGTAGGTTCGACCCCTATCGTGCCCACCAAGAATGCCAAGCGAATCGGAGATGTCTGTAATTGCCATGCAGTTTGCGACTGAATCTGGCGCCCAGATGAAGTTCCCGGTCCCAGTCTGACATCGGCGGGTCGGGGCAAGCATCCACGCCCAGACCGCCAAAATGATTCACATGCCTCAATCCAAAACGCCGCGTCGAGGCTTGAGTTGGGCTTCCTGTCGGGAGCCAACCCGTCTCCTTTCGGCCACCGTCATGTATCTCCTCCGCCCCTTCCGGGGATACCACTTCGTATGAGAATCAGCCAGCTAGTCACCCGTCTCTGAAATGTTCTTCGTTCGAGCCCCCTCTGCACCCGTGCGGGAGGCAAGGTCGGCGGGCGCCCGGACTTGGGCGCGTCTGGCAGTCCCGCCACCCCCAAATCAGGCTTTGGAGTTCGGTTGCTGGTTCGGGGGACAGGACCAACGGCAATTGGGGGTGAGCCACGTCAGCAGCTTGGCACAGGGCGTTGACCTCCGGCCACACACCGGGGGGACGTAGCGTTCGCAGCCCAACCCCCCGGCGCACTTGGTGGGAGTTCTTCGGCCCGATGGGGTCAGGGCGTTCTTGCGATCGGGCCGCGAGCGGGGGAAGGTTCCGGCGTGGGGTGCCCGGCGCAGTAGCGCCCGCGTTGGGGGGGGATGAACTTGCCGCCGTGGCCGCTGGTCGAGCTCGCGCCGAGGGAAGGGTCGGCCCTGTGCCCGCCAACGCGGGCTTCGCCGCGGTTTTGGGCCGGCCGCGCACGCCGGGTGCGGCCCCCGGTGGCGCGGGGCCGCGAGGCCCGGATGGCGGCTTGCGATGGTAGCCGAAGAGTGCGACCCGTTCGTCGAGGATCTTGATTTGGTGTTCCGGCCGGTACGGGCGGAACGCGCGCTTGGAATCAGCACTCCTGGTCGCGTGATTTAGCTCATGGGGGGGGTGGCTCGATACCGCCCATTTTGAGTCCACGGCGACTGCCCCGGCAGCCCCCCGCCCCGGTAACAATCTCTTTGCGTCAAATCGGGAGCCGGAAGGGAACGCGATTTTGTTGTTCACTCGCCGCCGCCTCTGGGGCACTATCCGAATAACAACTTCGCGGCGGCCCTGGATCGAGTTGAGTCGTGGACCGCCCGACGCAACACAGCAGGACAACAACTATGGAAGACCTCAAACCGCTTTACGAGGCGATCGTCACCGGTGACGCCCGCACCTCCCGATCCTTCACCGAGAAGGCGCTCGCCGCCGGCGTCGCTCCCTTGAAACTCGTCAACGACTGCATGATCCCCGCCATGAGCGAGGTTGGCCAGAAGTTCGAGTGCAACGAATACTTCGTTCCCGAGCTGCTCCTCTCCGCCCGCGCCATGAAATCAGCCCTGGACCTCATCCGTCCGCTGCTCGTCGCCACGGGGGCGCAGCCGACCGGCCGGGTTGCCATCGGCACCGTCAAGGGCGACCTGCACGACATCGGCAAGAACCTCGTCGCCGCCATGCTCGAAGGCGGCGGCTTTGAAGTTATCGACCTCGGCGTGAACGTCACGCCGGAGCAGTTCATCGCCACCGTGCGGGAGAAAGGCGCCAACATCATCGCCATGTCCGCCTTGCTCACCACCACCATGCCCTCGATGAAGACCACCATCGAGGCGATCAAAGCCGCCGGCGTGCGCGACCAGGTGAAAGTCCTCATCGGTGGCGCGCCCATCACCCAGAAGTACGCCGACGAAATCGGCGCCGACGGCTACAGCGAGAGCGCCGTGGGCGCGGTGGCGCTGGCCAAGAAGGCCCTCGGCAAATAGGGCGAAGCTTTTCTCCCAGCACTACCGTCACTCATGAACGCGGGGATCCACGAACTGGTCGCGCGCGGCCCGGTGGTGACCGATGGTGCCTGGGGCACCGAATTGCAGGCGCGCGGACTGGACAGCGGGGAGTTTCCGGACCTGTGGAACCTGACGCATCCGGATCGTGTGCGAGAAGTCGCGTGCGCCTACGTGGATGCCGGCAGCCAGATCATCTTGACGAACACCTTCGGCGCGAACCGCTTGCGCCTGCGCGAAACGGCGCCGGGAAACCGCGTTGCCGATCTCAACCGCGCCGGCGTGGAGATCTCCCGCGCCGCCGCCGCCGGCCGGGCGAAAGTCTTCGCGTCCATCGGCCCATCCGGCAAGATGCTGATGACCGGGGAAACCACGGAGGACGAATTGCGCGTCGCGTTCGAGGAACAGGCGATCGCCCTCGCCGCCGGTGGGGCGGACGCGCTGGTCGTCGAAACCATGGCGGACCTGGCCGAGGCGGCCATCGCCGTGCGTGCCGCCAAGGGCACCGGCCTGCCGGTGGTTGCCTGCATGGTGTTCGATTCCGGCCGGCAAAAGGACCGCACCATGATGGGCGCGACACCTGAGCAGGCGGCCGCGGCCCTGGCCGGCGCTGGCGCGGATGTCAT
>VFSW01007620.1_pt1 | contig 15683 bp, 12 predicted proteins | sample 5358111 | NCBI WGS metagenome assembly VFSW01 (sample SAMN11554181, study PRJNA540505) | mine drainage metagenome | isolation source: sediment from site ElyBrook_90M | place: USA: Ely Copper Mine, Vershire, VT | collected 2017
TCGCAGAGAACAGACCCGAGTGGCATCATGGCGTTCCCACGAAGGCGCAACTGCTAGCCGCACGAATCGAACTTCACATCGAGGAGACGGAGTGAGCGCGACCAACCTGCAGGATTCAACACAGCCGGCTGAGATGCAGCTCTTCGATTGCCGCGACGCATTTTCGACGACGCTGGAGACCTTGGCATCTGAGGACGAACGCATCGTCGCGGTGGTGAACGACTCGGTGAGCTCCACCAAGCTGAAGAACTTTCGCTCACGATTTCCGCATCGGTTCATCAATGTCGGCATTGCGGAACAGGATATGGTGGGGATCGGCGCGGGGTTGGCAAACGGAAACAAGATCCCTTACGTTTGCGGAGCAGCTTGCTTCTTGACGGGTCGAGCCATGGAGCAGGTCAAGGTAGATCTTGGCTATACCAACTCGAATGTGAAGCTCTGTGGAATGTCCCCAGGGATGGCGTATGGAGAGCTTGGGCCGACACACCATTCCATTGAAGACCTGGCATGGACACGAGTCATCCCAAACCTTGCGGTGATTGTGCCAGCTGATTCCATCGAGACAGCGGCAGTGATGCGATATAGCGCCAATCATAAGGGACCGATGTATTTGCGGATCAGCCGGCTTCCAGTGCCCAACGTGTTGCCGCCAGAGTACCGCTTCGACTTAGGTAAGGCCTATCTGCTTCGTCCCGGAACGGATATAACCCTGATGGCGAATGGCGTTCTCGTATCCCCGATGATGAAGGCTGCGGAGAGCCTGGCCAACGCTGGTATCTCTGCCCGCGTGCTGAACATGTCGAGCATCAAGCCAATCGACGTGGATGCAATTCTTGATGCAGCTCGTACGACACGAGGCATCGTAACGGCTGAGGAAGCGTCGATCTATGGCGGATTGGGTGGGGCTGTTGCAGAGATCGTCTCTCAACACCATCCTGTAAAGATGCGCATTCTCGGCGTGCCGGGAGTCTTCGCTCCTACCGGATCCGAGCAGTTTCTACTCGATCATTTTGGCCTGAATGCCGCTGGTATTCATGCCGCAGCAGTCGATCTCCTCACTGAATAACCGATGCAGCCGATGATCCTCAGCGTCGACCAGGGAACAACAAACACGAAGGGGCTTCTCGTCGGAGTTGATGGCCGACCTGTGTTCCGCGCCTCGTCGCCAATTGCGTTGCTTCATCCGCTGCCAGGCTTTGCCGAGCAAGACCCGGAGGCGATCTGGCAAAGCGTTCAATCCGTAATCAGGGAGTGTATAGCGTTCGTCGCATCGCGTGAGAGCGGCGCTATCGTCGGAATTGCAATTTCAAACCAGCGCGAGACCGCCGTTGCGTGGGAACGACGAACGGGCAAGCCAATAGCACCTGCGATCAGTTGGCAATGCCGCCGTTCCGAGAAACTCTGTGCCGGCCTCCGAGGACATGCAGAGTTCTTTCGAGCTCGTAGCGGACTGCCGCTCGATCCACTGGTCTCGGCCACCAAGTGGGCGTGGTTGACCCAGAACATCGTTGGTCTCACTGAGCGCGCGACTTCCGGAGAGATATGCTTTGGAACGATCGATAGCTGGCTGATCTATCTGCTAACCGGAGGGGCCGTCCATGCATGCGACGCTTCCAACGCGTCGCGAACGGGCCTGTTGAATCTGAGAACTGTGAGTTGGGATGTCGAGTTGCTCGCTCTGTTCGGCATTCCAATTCAGGCGCTTCCGGAGATTGGGCCTTCGAGCAGCATCTTTGGAAGTTGCACCGCGATTCCCGGTCTTCAAGAAATTCCCATCGTCGCGGCAATCGGCGACTCGCATGCCGCGCTCCTGGGGCATGGCTCGCCGAGGCCGGGAACCGTGAAGGCAACCTATGGAACGGGGTCGTCGTTGATGACACTGACTCCGGCGCTTCCATCGTCGGATGAACGACTCGCCTCTACGGTCGCTTGGTCTGTCGGCTCGACTGTGCAGTATGCGCTCGAAGGCAATATCAGCATGGCAGGATCCGCAGTCCAGTGGGTAGGTGAGTTTCTCGGTCTGGAAGATCCCGTGCGCGATACCCTGGCGCTGGCCAACATCGTTCCGGACGCATCAACGGTCCTCTTTGTCCCTGCGATGGCCGGTCTTGCCGCGCCTTACTGGAGCAGCAGCGCACGCGGAACCGTCTCGGGCCTCGATGCGACCAGTAGATCGGCGCATCTGGCCCGTGCTGCCATCGATGCCATCGCCTTTCAGGTGCGCGACGTCTTCGAGGCGATGGAACAGGCTGCATGCGTTCCTTTGCCATCTCTCCACGCCGACGGCGGCGCCACAAGCAACGATCAGTTGATGCAGTTCCAGGCGGACATGTTGGGACGATCTGTGAACCGCTCCGCATGCGAAGATCTGTCCGCGCTGGGTGCGGCGTGGCTCGGTGGTCTGACGCTCGGATGGTGGCGCTCGCTTGCAGACTTTGCTTCCCTGCCCGAGGCACCCACGATCTTTAGCCCACGCCTTCCGCTCGCAGTAAGGGAGGCACGCTATCGCTCGTGGCAGATCGCAATCCAGCGCACGCTCCTGCAAGCAGAGGAAGAATGAACAAGGCCTCCAACAGTCCGGAGCTACTTCTCGAAGCGAATGATGTAATCAAACGCTATGCCGGCACTGTTGCGCTGGACCACGTTTCATTCCGCGTGTACCGCAACGCCGTCAACGTCTTGATTGGCGAAAATGGTGCCGGCAAGTCAACACTGATGCGCATTCTAGCGGGAGTGGAAGCTCCGGACAGCGGAACACTCAGGCTCAACGGCCGCGTGATTGAACTGCGATCTCCGCGGGACGCCTCAGCACATGGCATCAGCATCGTGCACCAGGAACTGGCCACACTGCCTAACCTTGACGTGTCTGAGAATATCTTCGCGGGCCGCGAACTTGTGCACGGCCTTGTCATGATTGACCGCGCCAACGAAGACAGTCGCAGCATGACCGCTCTTGGCCATCTCCGCAGTACGATTTCCGCGACGAGGAGTGTGTCTCAACTGTCGCTCGGCTCCAGGCAGGTAGTGGAACTTGCCCGCACGGTCGCCCATGGTGCAAAGATAGTGATTCTGGACGAGCCCACTTCGGCACTTTCAACCGCCGAGGCCGATTCATTGTTTCAAGTCGTTGCGGATCTCAAACAGGCTGGGGTCACCATCATCTATATCTCTCACAGGCTGCATGAACTTCTGCACCTTGGCGACTACTTTACGGTGCTGCGCGGTGGCAAGGTTGTGGGTAAGGCGACACGCGATGAGATCGATCGTGCGTGGATCGTCGAGCGAATGTCCGGAGTGAAATACACCGAAGAATTAATGCAAGACGCAACCACCTCCAATGAAGAGACACTTACGGTATGCGGTCTTTCCGTCCGAGGAGCAACCAGGGACGAGGCGGCGCAGTCACCTCTAGCCGACGTAAGCTTCTCGTTGCATCACGGAGAGATTCTCGGCGTTTACGGCTTACTCGGCTCCGGACGCACTGAGTTACTTGAGGCGCTTGCAGGCGCCAGGCAATCGCAGGGAGTCGTGCTTCTTAATGGACGGCAAATCAGCATTGCGAAGGTAGGCGATGCGCTAGATGTTGGCATAGTGCTCGTTCCCGAAGACCGTCAGCGAGATGGCCTGTTCCCGGATCTTTCCATTCGAGAAAATATAGCGCTCGGTGCAGCGCACAGCTTATTCCTCTCGCGCACGGAGGAGACTGCAATGGTAAGTGCCGTCGCTAAAGAGCTAAACCTGAGGGCGTGGGACCTCGAACTCCCCGTTACTTCCCTCTCAGGAGGCAACCAGCAGAAGGTGCTGCTGGCTCGCTGCCTGCTCCGTTCTCCCACGGTGCTCTTGCTCGACGAACCAACCCGCGGAGTTGATGTAGGTGCAAAGCGGGAGATCTACCGGACGCTACAACGACTCGCAGCGAGGGGCCTGTCCATTCTGTTTACTTCATCCGAGATCGAAGAGACGCGTACGCTCGCAGACCGCGTTCTAGTTCTCTGCCAAGGCAGCATCAGCGCAGAGTTTTCGCGCACCGCGCTTACCGATGAAGCCTTATTCTCCGCCGCCAGTCCCTGCATTCCGGATAAGACGGGTCTAGTGGAGTTATGGCGATGATGCCCACGACAGTTGCACCCTCTTCAACTCGCCCGAGCAGTTATATGGCTGACCGAACAGCGCGCTTCGTCCTCTTTGCTCTGCGCGCCCGAGCATTTTTCATCCTGTTTCTATTGCTCATTCTCTTCACCGTACTGACCCCAGACTTCATGACGGGGAATAACCTCTCCATTCTCGCCAAGCACGTGTCCATTAGCGCCCTTCTCGCGGTGGGCATGACGTTCGTTGTACTTGCCGGGGGAATCGATCTCTCAGTCGGGTCGATTGCGGGACTCGGTGGAATCATAGCTGGCCTGCTCATCACGCAAGGAGCCAGTGTCGGCGGGACGGTTCACTATCCTCCCATCCCACTGGTGATCCTCATTACCGTTCTCGCCTGCATGATGATAGGAGCGCTGAATGGATTCCTCGTTGCGAAGGCATCGGTTCCTCCTTTCATCGCGACACTCGGGACCCTGTACATTGCACGCGGCACGGCTCTGTTGCTATCAAATGGCCACACGCTTCCTAACCTTGGGGGCATCCCGGCGCGGCATAATACAGGCTTCACTGCCATCGGGCAGAGCTTCTTTCTGGGTGTGCCAATACCAGTCTGGATCATGTTGATCTTCGCAGTACTCGCTGGGATTGTCGCGGCCAAGACACCTTTGGGAAGACACGTCTATGCTGTTGGCGGGAACGAGCGCGCGGCGCGCCTTGCGGGCATTCGAGTGGAACGGATCAAGCTGATCACGTATGTGTTCTCGAGCATCTGTGCGGCCTTCGTGGGCCTCATCATCGCGTCTCAACTCGAATCCGCACATCCGGCCACGGGTGAATCCTTCGAATTGAACGCGATCGCCGCAGTGGTGCTTGGAGGCACTTCGTTGATGGGAGGCCGGGGTTCGGTCACCGGCTCGATCATCGGCGCGTGCGTGATTGGAGTGCTGGCTGACGGTCTGATCATGATGGGAGTTTCTGAGTTCTGGCAAATTGTCATCAAGGGTGTCGTTATCGTCGTCGCCGTCGCGATTGATCAGATGCAGATCCGCCTACAGGCATATCTGTTGCCCTTGCTAGCAAGCAGTGTGGATCAGGGAGTCAGCTAATGCAGCGGCGTGCGTTCGTGCGAGCCATTGCAAGCACTGCGCTTGTAGCGGCAGCAGGATGTAATCGCGAAGGCCATCGAAAGCGGCTCATTGCAATCATTGTGCCGTCAGAAGATAACCCCTTCTTCAAGGCGGAGGGTGACGCGGCAGCTGCGCAGGCTGTCGCGTTAGGCTATCGCGTCCGCGTCGACGCTCATAACGACGACGCATACCGGCAGGATAATCTCGTCGATGTTGCGATTGCGTCGAACGCTGCTGCGCTCATTCTCGACAACTCAGGGAGCGACGCCTCAGTCTCCGCTGTACGCCGTGCCGCGAAGGCCGGCATCGCCTGCTTTCTCATCGATCGCGCGATCGCAGCGACGGGTTACGCCAAGGCGCAAATCATCGCGGACAATCATCAGGGCGCACGCCTTGTTGCGGCGGAATTTGCACGTTCGATCGGGAGCTCAGGAGAGTATGCTGAGTTGCTCGGGCGAGAGTCGGACACCAACGCACAGATTCGCACGAATGGGTTTCATGCTGTACTCGACAAGATTCCAGGACTGAAACTCGTAGAGTCGCAATCTGCCAACTGGTCGCAATCTGAAGCTTTTCAAAAGACCGAGACGATCCTCCAGGCTCATCCAGACATCGCGGGAATCATCGCTGGCAACGATACGATGGCGCTCGGCGCGGCGGCGGCGGTTAAGGGAGTCGGTCGGCGCACGATCCGTATCACCGGCTTTGACGGCAGTCCAGATGCGATCGACGCCATCCGCAGGGGCGAGCTGGATGCAACTGTGCTGCAACCGGCTTTCCTCATCGCAACAATGGCCATTGATCAGGCAGACTATTTTTTGAAGACCCGCATCACAAACAAGCCGGAGTTGCAGTTGATTCCCTGTGATCTCGTGACGAAGGCAAACGCAGATTGTTTCGCCAACTTTAAAGAGAGCAAATGCAACGCGCCACTCGCAGGCGACAAGGAGAACCAGGCCCCATGAAGAAAATGACTCTCGGCGTGATCGTAGGAAATCGCGATTTTTTCCCTGACCACCTTGTCACTGAAGCCAGACGTGATTTGCAGAAGCTCTTTGCCGAATTGCAGATTGAGGCTGTGTGGCTCAACGAACAGCAGTCCAAGCTGGGCGCTGTTGAGACGTGGGGAGATGCGGTGGCGTGTGGCGGCCTCTTTCGCACCCACCGCCAAACAATCGACGGCATTCTCGTCTGCCTGCCGAACTTCGGCGATGAAAAGGGCATCGCCGATTCGGTCCGACTTTCTGAACTCAATGTCCCGATACTGGTACAGGCGTGCCCCGATGACTTAGATGCCTTCGGTCTCGAACGCCGTCGCGACGCCTTCTGCGGCAAGATCTCAGCCTGCAATAACCTGCGTCAGTATGGCTTCAAGTATTCACTCACACGCGACCATACGATCGCCTTGGGTGACATGCGGTTCCGCGAAGATGTGCTTCAGTTTCTGCAAACGTGCCGCGTGGTTCGTGGCCTGAAGCGGGTGCGCGTTGGGGCGATCGGGGCGAGGCCCAACGCCTTCAACACTACGCGCTACAGCGAGAAGTTACTCGAGGCATCCGGTATTAGCGTGAACACCATCGACCTTTCTGAGATCTTCGGTTTGGCGGCCAACATCGGGAATGACGACCCCAAGGTGAAGCTGCGGATTGAGCAAATTCACGCTTACGCAGACGCCTCCGCAGCACCTGAAGACTCGATGATCAAGATGGCAAAGTTCGCGATCGTCATCGACGAATGGATGGCTTCACTTGGACTTACGGCTACGGCGATACAGTGCTGGAGCTCGATGCAGAAAAATTATGGCGTCAACGTCTGCACCATCATGTCGATGATGTCCGAGCAGATGCTGCCTTCAGCCTGCGAGGTGGATATCGCCGGGGTGGTCTCCATGTATGCACTACAACTTGCCTCTGAGCGGCCCAGTGCACTTGTGGACTGGAACAACAACTATGGGAACGATCCGGAGAAGTGCGTCTTCTTCCACTGCGGAAATTGGGCCAGGGATTTCCTGCCCGATATCCGAATCGGTACAGCTCCGATTCTTGGAACCATCCTGGGTGAAGAGAATACAGTCGGTGCGCTGGCCGGCCGCACACCCGCAGGTCCAGTGACATTCGGCCGCATAAGTACAGACGACCTGGGCGGAAGAATTCGTACGTACGTCGGCGAGGGACAATTCACCGATGACCCGCTCGATACCTTTGGCACCAAAGCTGTGGTCCGTGTCCCCGACCTGCCACGACTGCTCCAGTACATCTGTCGCAACGGATTCGAACACCACTCCGCCATGACCAAATCACATTGTGCCGCTGCCGTTACAGAGGGCCTGGAAAACTATCTCGGTTGGGAGGTCTACCATCACAACGCGATCAAACCGTGAAGTCTGCGCGTCATTCCATCACCACTCGGAACGGTGCAGCATCGTCACACCTCTGCAAATTTCTCAGGGTTTCACCAACCGTCGCTCGACCAGCAAAAGATGGTCAGCCACGAGCACCGTCTCACCACGCTGGTTCACTGCTTCCAACGCCTCTACTGCTATCCCGTGAGACGGACGCTTCGCATCGTCGCGCAACTCTTTGATACGTGCTAGGGCATGGATCGTATCGTTCAGAAAAACCGGCCTCACAAACCGCAGCCGATCATAGCCATAGCTCATTGCGCGTGGGTTAATGTCCCCCGCCGTCATTCCGACCGCAACACTAAACACGAGCGTTCCATGCGCCATCCGCTGCCCGAACGGTTGTGTCTTGCACCACTCCGCATCCATGTGGTGCGGATAAAAGTCTCCAGTTTGTCCGGCGTGGAGCACCACATCTGCCTCGGTGATCGTACGGCCTGTTGTGTGCCGCACAGCCCCCAACACAAAGTCTTCAAAAAACATCTCTCCGCTCATCTCGCCTGATTCCTTCCATTCCAACAAGCGGAACTGCCGCTTATTGACATCATCCAGCAAACTTATCATGCTGGTCGAACAAGCGGATCTCTTGAAACCTGCATGATTGAACTCACCGGCATCACCTGGAATCACACGCGCGGTTATCTTCCCATGGTTGCCACCGCACAGCGCTTCTCCGAGTTGTATCCCGAGGTCGCGATCACCTGGCATATGCGATCACTTCAAGCGTTTGCGGATGCGCCGCTGCCCGAGCTTGCCTCGCAATATGACCTGATCGTGATCGACCACCCATCGATCGGCGAAGCGGCGCATCAAGATCTTCTGTTGCCGCTCGATCAGCTAGTGCCAGCAGACTTCCTGGCGGATCAGGCCGAACATTCCGCAGGCTCCTCCCATAAAAGCTATCACTACAACGGCCGTCAATATGCCCTCGCCATCGACGCGGCGACTCCAATCTCAGGCTGGCGTCCTGACCTGCTTGAGCGAGCCGAAGCAGAGCTTCCCTCCACCTGGGAGGGCCTGTTAGCCCTGGCCCGCAGGGGCCTCGTGACGCTCCCGGCCATACCGATTGACAGCCTCATGAATCTCTTCATGCTTGCGAATGCTCTAGGGGCGGAGCCGTTTGCTCACGACGATGAGGTCATCGCAATGGACCAAGGCTCGCAAGCCCTTCAACTCCTGCGGGAACTGGTATCCCTGAGCGCTCCGGGCTCATTGTCACGTAATCCCATTCGCACCTGGCAATTTCTGGCAGACTCCGATCGAGTAGCCTATTGCCCTTTTGCCTATGGATACTCCAACTACTCTCGCGCCGGCTACGCAGCAAATGTTCTTCGTGCTGGCGGTCTCGTTCGCTTCGACGGCAAAGTCCTTAGTTCCACTCTCGGCGGTGCCGGCCTTGCTGTTTCCCGCTCCTGCAGGCATCCTCGGGAAGCCCTTGAATATGCCCAGTTCACAGCCTCCCCTCGCATTCAACAGACACTCTATACCTACGCTGGCGGTCAGCCCGGACATCGCGCCGCATGGCTCGACGTCCATCTCAATGCCGTTACAGCCAACTTCTTCGCGGCCTCCCTCCCCACCCTCGATGCTGCCTGGGTGCGTCCCCGCTTTCCTGGATACATCAAGTTTCAGGACGCGGCTTCGCAACTCGTCTTCGGCTATTTGATCGAGGGTGGCTCGGAGTCGCATGTTCTCGATCAAATGAATCGCACGCTCCATCAAACTCGAAAGTTGGACAGATGAAACCTCTCGAAGGCCTACTCATCATCGATCTGTCGCAGTTCCTGGCGGGGCCCTCGGCCAGCCTGCGCCTCGCGGATCTCGGTGCCCGTGTGATTAAAATCGAACGCCCTGGAGCCGGAGATCTTTGTCGCCAGCTCTACATCTCCAATCTATCGCTGGACGGCGATTCCACGCTCTTTCACTCCATCAACCGCAATAAGCAGTCCTATGCGGCAGACCTGAAGAACCCCGCGGATCTCGCGCACGTCCGCAAACTGCTCGCTCGTGCTGATGTGATGATCCAGAACTTCAGGCCTGGCGTGATTGAGAGAATTGGCCTTAACTACGAAGCTGTGGCTGCGCTTAATCCGCGGCTCGTTTATGGGGAGATTTCCGGTTACGGCGATAGCGGTCCGTGGCGCGACAAGCCCGGTCAGGACTTGCTCGCCCAGTCACTCTCCGGACTTCCTTATCTGAACGGTGATGCCGCGCAACCGCCTGTCCCCTTCGGGCTAGCTTTGGCAGACATGATGGCAGGTGCGCATCTCGTGCAAGGCATTCTCGCGACTCTGCTCCGCCGGAGCATCACCGGGCTCGGCGGAAAGGTGCAGGTCTCGCTGCTCGAGTCGATCCTCGATCTCCAGTTCGAAGTCCTGACAACGTACATGAACGACGGAGGCAAGCCCCCCGAGCGCAGTGCCGTCAACAACGCCCATGCGTATCTCGGCGCGCCTTATGGAATCTATGCCACCCATGATGGCTACCTTGCCCTCGCCATGGGTTCGATCCCCCGGTTAGGGGAGTTGCTCGATTGCCCTGCTCTCGCCACCTATTCCGACCCCGCAGCGCTCTTCGACCGGCGCGACGAGATCAAGTCCATCCTCGTCCACCACCTGAAACAGCACAGCACCGGACACTGGCTATCCATCCTCGAACCAGCAGATATCTGGTGCTCCGATGTGCTCACCTGGGAACGCCTCTTCGCCCACGACGCCTTCCAATCTCTGAACATGATCCAGACCATCAACAGCCGGCCTGGCGCGGTCATGCGCACCACCCGCTGTCCGATCCGCATTGATGGCGAACTGCTCACCAGCCCCATCGCTGCTCCTCGCATTGGCGAGCACAACCAGGCAATTGGAGACGAATTTGAACTCTAGCCCCGGAGATGTTCACGGAGTCTGCCTCTGATGATCCGCAGTGAAATATTTCGGATTGCCGTTCGCAAGTACGCACCCTTTGAGCAGGCGATCCGGGCGCAATGGGAGGCCTTCGAAGCCGAGGCCCGTACAGGACTTACGCTAGACCTCGTCTCCCTTGATCTCCATCCACTCGAAGAGGCCCTCTTCACCACGGACGGAATGCGCAACGGCGACTGGGATGTGGCCTTTGTTGCGACGGACTGGATTGCGGCCATGCACGCACAGCGCTGCGCAGTTGACCTCTCCCCTCTCCTCACAGCTCAACCGCCGCAGGACTATTCCAACGGATGGTCCGATTCACTTCTCCGTCTTCAGCGCATCGATGGGGCCGTTCTCGGCGTTCCCTATCACGATGGGCCCGAGTGCCTGATCTATCGCCGCGATCTCTTCGAAGATCCCGACCTCTGCGCTCTATACCAACAGCAGTTTCACGAGCCGCTCGCGCCGCCCCAGACATGGAAGACGTTTCACCGCGTAGCACGCTTCCTCCAGCAGCCTGGCCGGCAACTCTATGGCACCGTCTTCGCAGCTTTCCCCGATGGCCACAACTCCGTTTACGATCTTCTGCTGCAACTCTGGACTCGAGGCGGCGACCTCTTCGACGCTACCGGCCGCATTCGCTTCGAGACGCAGCAAGCGATCGAAGCCCTGGACTTCTATCGGGAGATCCTTAACGATGCTGACGCAGTCCATCCGGAATGCCGCTCGCTCGATTCGGTAAATGCGGGTCTCGCGTTTGCCGCCGGCCATGTCGCCATGATGATTAATTGGTTCGGATTCGCCACCATGGCACAAACCTCACGTGACTCCGCCGTGTGTGGTCTCGTGAATGTTACGAATATTCCTCATGCCGAGCACCAACCCACCGCGTCCCTCAATGTCTACTGGATCCTCTCCATTGCGGCAGGCAGCCACCATCCTGAGCATGCTTGGAAATTCCTGCGTCACACTCTCACCCCCGAGATGGACAAACTCACCACTCTCAGCGGAGCCATTGGCTGCCGGCGCTCCACTTGGAGCGATCCCGATGTGAATACCACCATCCCCTTCTATCACCGCATCGAACAACTTCATGCGCACGCTCGAGAGATTCCCCAGAGACCCGACTGGCCCCGCATCGCAAGAATCATCGACGGCCTCGTAACCGCCGCCATCGTCACCGGCACACCCACTCGCGAACTGCTCCGTCAGGCCGAAAAGCAGGCTGCCACCATGCAATCAGCCTGACCTCCTCCGCAAGTGGATTGTCAATTAATTCCCGTCCCCGCCATCTGTAACTGACAGGAATCCTGTCTGCCCACTGCGACGGCGGCGATTAAGACCGTCCGTGTGGCTCCGACGATTCGGGTGGCAGGATCGTTCCCACTCCGTAACGCTTCCACTCTGTGCGAATCAAATGGTGGTTAACGACAGGTGGAGCATCGCACTCCAATTCGAGCACGCTTACCAACCCATCGGGTGGTACTTGCGGCAGCCCGGTGAGGCGAAGCGTAGTCGCGTCCTGTGTGAATTGGATCGACTGACCAGTCCGCACCACTTTCGCAGAGAGGACCTTCGCCTCCAACCCTCCAACAGCGACGACGGTCGGAGGCTGGTAGAAGCTGAGCCACTGGGAAGCAGGGGTCTGCGATGGCCAGAAGTACACATGGATGAAGAGGGAGTTGCCGCGGCGCGTAAAGTTATCGTAGTTGCCGAAGCTCACCGACGCGCCACCCTGCGTGCCATAGATAGCGCGACCATTTACCGCAAGCCACTCCCCTACGGTGTCAAGGATCTTCACCGAAGCTTCGGGAACACTTCCGTCAGCCTCGGGACCTATGTTGAGTAAGTAATTGCCGCCTTGCTGTGCGCAGACAGTCAGGTCATTGACGACATGCTTCGGCGTCTTCCACTCGGTATCGTTACGCTGATATCCCCAACCAAGGTTCATGGTGTCGCAAGTCTCCCATGCACGATTGGCTGCTTCGATCTTGTGTTCCGGCGTGGAGAAATCGCCCGGCAGACCATTGCGGTTATTGACGATAATCTCGGGCTGTAAATCGAAGACCATGCGATTCATCTCCTCGGCGCGCCACTGTTGCGGTGTCAAAGGCCAATCGACGTCATACCAGAGGATGTCGATCTTGCCATAGTTCGTCATGAGTTCGCGAATGAGGCCATGGGCGTAGGCAACGAAGCGTTCGCGAGCAGCAGCGTCAGTCTTGCAGATCGCGCCGTCCGGATGATGCCAATCCATCAGCGAATAGTAGAAACCAACACGCAGACCCTCAGCACGCGCTGCTTCAACGAACTCGCGTACCAGGTCACGTCCCGGCCCTTGCCGCATGGCGTTGTAGTCAGTGAGCCTGGTATCCCACATGCAGAAACCCTCATGGTGCTTGGTCGTCATCACCATATACTTCTGACCGGCACGTTTTGCGAGTCGCGCCCACTCGCGTGCGGCGTCCGGTTTCGGCTTGAAGTGCTGAGCGAGAATTTCATATTGCGGAATGGGAACACCTTCCGACTCCATGACCCACTCCTGATGACCAATCACGCTATAGAGGCCCCAGTGGATGAACATCCCGAATCTCGCCTCCTCCCACCAGCGGATTCTTTGAGCACGGGTCTCTTCCTGAATCTTGAGTGTGCCCGGTTGCCCATTTGTCTGCGCAGCACCCAATTCTTGTGCGAATGCTGGGTTTGCGCTTACCACCGCAAGCGTTCCCGCGGCTGTGCTTAGGCTCTTCACAAAGGCTCGCCTGGATAAAGATCGCTTCATGACTGGCCTACTCCTTAGAACGGGTTGGAACGCCATCGCCCGATCATGCAACCATGCTACTGGTATCACCCTCTCGTTCTCCTTGACAACCGGTAAATGGGGCACCGCATAATGAAGTCCACTATGCGGTGCTGGCTCCCGGCCTATCTGAAATCGAATCGTCGTAAAACTCTGCCCGCTATCGCGCTGCTCTTGAGTGCGACAACCGTGGCCGCACAACTAGCGATTAGCCTGCCAGACCAAACCCCTTCAACACCGGCCCTTGCCGACAACTTTCATTTTGTCTCGGACGGCCCCCTCGGTCCCGGATGGTCGCGACCTGAGGAGGTTGCCCATAAGTACTTCGACGAGCAACTGCCCGCCTTCTTCTCCCGCACCCTTCAACTGTCAACGCCGGTGCCAGGAAATGCGCATCTGGACTGGGTCTTCACCGGCCCTCATGCGGGCTTCACCATTGAACTCAGTGCGACGCACATCCGTCTCTACCAGCGCTATTACGATTCGACCGCGCTGTACAACGGTCATGGAAACTATCCCGAGAAGATTATGCGCGATGACTCGCGAGAGTTTACGGGCACTCCGCGAACGCTAACGGTCGTGCTCGATGCTCATCTTGCAGTGCGGGTGCTGCTTAACGGAGAGCCGGTCCTGACACAAACATGCGTCTTCGATATCACGCGGCACCAACTCATGCTGACGGCTCCGCGCACTCGCCATCTTGTTGTGGAAGGCGCTCTCTTGCCAGAGCAACCTCAAGCATCTCTGGTTACTGCGCACCCCAGCAAGACATACCAGACAATCCTCGGCTTCGGTGGTAGTCCGAGCATTCCGGCATACGCCTCGCTGAGCGAAGCGGGCAAGGCTCGCTATTGGCAACTAATGAAGAGCTACAACCTGCTGATCGATCGCGAATACCCGACAAGTTCCGAACTCAAGCCAGACCTCTCCAACATGACCGACCTGCACGATGCAACGCCGCACTACTATGGCGATAACTTTCCCAACGGCGAAGTGTCCAGTTTCGACTATAGCCGCCACATCCTTGCCCTCGGTGGCAGCGTGTTGTATGAACTCTGGGCGCTTCCTGCGTGGGCGACGGTCGCCTACTCTGCGGCGGATTCGCCGGTCGTAGACGCGTGGAATAAGCCGGTTCGGCGGGCAGCCGATCCTGAGAAATATGCAGCCATCGTCGTCGCATACTGTCGCCAGGCAAAGGACAAGACAGGTTCAGCCCCACAGATCGTGGGCGTTGAGAACGAAGTGGACCAACCACCCGAGGTCTTCGCGGCGATGACGACAACGCTTCGCAAGCGACTCGACGAAGCAGGCTTTCAAAGCACACGCATCCAAATGGCCGATGCTAGTTATCTCTATCTCGGAGTGCAGCGCGCAAATGAACTCCGCGGGCATGAGGCTGCATGGAAGGCGACCGATTATGTCGCCGCGCATCAGTATGACTTTCAGCAATTTCTCGCCAACCCTGATCTGTATGACAAGACATTACATGCCATGCACATCGCCGCGAATGGCAAGCCATTTCTGGCAACCGAGATCTGTTTGAACGATCCTAACTATCAGGATGATTCCTATCGGCTGGCCTTCGCCGTGGCAGAGCTTTATCACAAGGACCTGACAGAACTCGACGCGGAAGCCCTGATGTATTGCTGGCTTCTACTTGATGTTGAGCAACCCAGCTTCGGTCAATCACGCTCACTGTTGGTTCCTGACCGCACCAACGGAAATATGCCCACGGCTTCGAGTTTTCAGCTTCGCGCCCTCGGAGCCTTCAGCCGCCACCTCCACCGCGGAATGGTTCGCGCAGAAGTGGATTCTACCAATCCAGATTTATTAGCCAGCGGCTATGCCGAAGGCCATCAGGCGACTCTCATCCTCCTCAATCGTTCAACCGCTGCGCAACGAGTGGCAATCGAGTGGCCCGGTATCACCTGGACCGAAATCGAGCGGACGAGCACCTACTCTGCAAACCAGAAGCTGCCAGACTCAGGCAGCGGCGTCCTCATTCAGCCGGGTGAGATCGTCACTCTTTCAACGTTGCGCGTGGAGTAGATCCGCCGCATACAACACCTCGCGGAAAGGCCCGCGCATGTTCATTTGCTCTTCTAAATCGACGACGGCTTTCCGTTACGCGACCTTTGTAGTGGCGCTGATACAGGTAATGGGTTCTGGCGTGATCGCGCAAAATGCAGTCCACATCGATCACCGTTATTCCAACACCGATGCGCGGAGCTTGATCGGCCTGCCTATGGGCAGCCGCAAAACGATTGTCGACATGCAGGGTAACCTGAAATGGTCGCAATGGAGCCTCAAGCGCCGGGAACTCGATAGTCCAATTGGATTCTCGGACCAGATGGACGGCG
>VFSW01007621.1_pt1 | contig 15682 bp, 15 predicted proteins | sample 5358111 | NCBI WGS metagenome assembly VFSW01 (sample SAMN11554181, study PRJNA540505) | mine drainage metagenome | isolation source: sediment from site ElyBrook_90M | place: USA: Ely Copper Mine, Vershire, VT | collected 2017
TGCTGGCAGAGGGTTCGTCGGTGAGGTAGGTGTCGAGCAGCAGGGTCTCGGCGGATTGGGGGAAGGCTGCGGCGATCTGGAGGAGATGGAAGCGGCCCCAGGTGTTGTTTGCGGTCATGCGGGATCTCCGGGAAGCGGCGCGGCGGTGGGTTCTGTTGCGGCTGTCAGGCTTTCCTCTTCAACGTATCATCGACGGACGAGGGGCTGGCCGAGTGCCGGGCGTGCTTGCCATGCGGCGGGTGTGTGTTACCAGAGGCCGGCAATGAGCAGAATGGCGTAGAGGCTTGAGAGCAGGAGCGCCTGCTGGCCGACGGTCTTAAGCGGCATCTGGAGCGAAGCGGGATTCTTTTGCCGCTTGAGGTCGTAAGCATAACCTGCGGCGGCGAGCGCGAGAGCCACGGCGATGGCGACGTGGCGGAGGACGGCGGCTGCGAGGGCCGCGCCGAGGAGCACGGTCACCGCGAGTTGAGCCGCGCGGCGAAACTGTGGGCCGGCGGCGGTGGCTTTGCGGAGGGCGATGCGGGCGTCGAGCCGGGCATGGACGACGAGGATGCCGGCGGTGGCCTGCAGTGCGCTCAAGGCCCAAAACCACCAGCACCAGCGTGCGACGGAGCCCGTGGCGGCAAGGCAGGTGGCGAGTGAGGTCGAGGTGAGCGCCGCGGCGCTGGCGATCTGGAAGAGCGTGGAGCGCTGGCGGTTTTTGAGATTGACGAGGACGGCGAGGCAGCCGAACGCGGCAACACCCGCACCCACGGCCAGGAAGGCCTTGAGCGGCCAGGTGGCGAAGAGGGCTGCGACGCTGACGAGGAGGATGACGCTCCAGCCGATGAGCCAGCGAGCGGCGCCAGGGGCCTCGGGGCTGGGCTTCTTCCAGACGAAGCGCTGGCGCATGAGCAGGACGGCGGGGTCCTTGGCGGAGATGGCGGCGAAGGCTGCGGCCAGGACGGCAAGCTCGCTCCAGTGCCAGGCGCGCGCGAGGATGGCGACGGCGACGATGGGGGTGAGCAGCATCGCGGTGGCTCCGTGTTCGCGCGGGAGATACAACCTGGTGCGCTGCGGTGCGGGGTCCGCCTTTGCCGGGAGTGTCTGCGCGAGGGTTTTCATCGCTGCCTCTCAGGACCGGAGGCGCGGGGCCTGATGCAGCGGGTGCGCTTCCGATGAGATCAGAGTATCGGGAGGGTGAGGGCTGTCGCAGCGACTTTCGTCACAGGGGTTGGTGGGAGATGGTCCTGTTGGACGATAGGCGACTAACCGACCGCCACCGGATCTGGTCGGATTCTGATTGCTAAAACCCCTTATCGAGCGATGATTACCGAAGGAATGAATATTATGCAGGAATTCAAGATTAATGCCGACGCGGCAAACAGGAGCCGAAGACTCAGGACTCGAATCGCATCGTGGGAGACGGTACTTCTGTGTTTCTTGGTATCTGTTCTGATTTTCGTCCTCCACGTGAATGGGTTCTTGGAGACTGATCCGGTCTTTGAAGGCATATTGTGATTGACCCTGCTTGGAGGAGTTATTGCAACCATGATTCTTTCGTTCCGGGAAGCACTAAGGTTCGCGGAGCGGAGCATGATTTTTGTCCTGAATGACAACGGCATCGTGCGAAAAAGGCGAGGATTTCCGGATGTGTCAATTCGGTTTTCTGAAATCCAGTACGTAGGTGAGGAACTCCGTTGGCTGATCGTCAAGAGCACTGAGCCGCAGAGAAAGATCGCAATCCCAAACGACGTCTCCGGCTACGAGATCATCCGCGAAGAGCTTGCGAGGCATCATGCTCTAGATATAGAGGCGCTTTCCAGCCACGCGTCTTCACTGGCGTGGTCCTCTCTCTGGCTCATTGCCACGACTATTAGCTGGTTCCTGTTTCTCTCATCGCATTATAGGAGCATCGTCGTACCTGCTGGACTTTTCGCATTCACTTCTGTGGTGGTGGGATGTGTCCGGTTATGGAGAGTGCTGGGCAGATCCCTGCGGCGTTGATGCTGCGACGCGTCTCCGGTCGAATGGAGCGTATCACCGCGGACGCGTATCTTTGCTGAAGTCGTCCTGTTTGGCCTGAGAGGACCGATCAGGTGCTACAGATGCCAATTCGTCACGAATCAATCAAGCTGCGAGGCACCCGATTCCACCATCAATCCAGCACCGAAGCGAGCCATTGGGGAGTCGGCTTTTGCGAACGAACCGCTTGCCCGTTCGCGTAGACGGTAGCCAGCCGGAAGGGGTGACGCAAGTCGTCATTATCAAACACCCAAACGTGGGGTAGTTCGCGCAATGCGCTTCTGAGATTCGCCAATATCCGCGGATACCTGGTCCGCAGCTTGTCCGTAGGTACGTCATGGCCGCCCTGCGAGACTCGCATTGCTACTCGCTGCTCGGAGGTTGCAGGGCCGGAAATGCCGATGAAGCAAAGAATGACCGTGTACCCTGCCACAGCGGCGTCCTTGAGGAATGTCAACTTGTCGCCGGCAGGATCGGAGAAGACCGTTTCGAAGACGAAACTCTCCCTTTGATTTACGAGCTCACGCCGGAGCGAATCTGCCACTTTTGCAGCTTCATACGGGCCAATTCTCAGTTCGCGGGACAGCACATCGGCGTTGACAAAGCGCAGGCCCGCTTCCTGAAGATGAACGCGGTAGAAGGTCGATTTGCCTGCGCCATCGGGTCCGGCAAGGGCCACAATGACCGGACGGCGATCCAGCGGGAGATCCATTACTTTGCAGCCGTCCTCTTTGCCGATCTAATCGGTTGAAATTGTCGCTTGATGAATCGGCCGGTAGTGCGGCGGCCGTCCGCATCAATACGGACCAGCAAGCCGGCAATATCTGGGTGCGCTTCGTAGTGGGGAAACGGCTGGCTTTCGAGGTAGGCCTTCAGCCGTTTACGCCCCTTTGTGCTGTCCGCCGAATTGAGGCATTCCGACAAGGGCCGCGCCGCTGCCTTGCGGCATAGCGTCAGGGCCTGGTCGCCCTGGAGAAGTGGTTCGATGGACCGACCGAGCCGTGCCCAGAATTCGACCTGGCCGGCAATGGAGCGCTCAACGATTTTGCTCGTTATGCGGGCGTCGAGGACAAGAGCATCCGAGAGCTTGACTGGCTGACTCATGTATGAATGGTAGCATAATGCTACTTCTTGTTAATGTCGGAGTTCTCGGTGGCGCAATCTCGGCCGTTCCGTCGGTATTGGCCGTATCACCGGCAAAGTAGACACTGCGCGTTTGCGGAATTGCGGAATGCGCTCAAGGCAACTGCGGATCTTTCGACTCCGCTTCGCTGCGCTCAAGAGAACACTCACATGCGCGGTGGGTGAAAGGCAGGCGAGCCGGGCACGCTTGCCACGCGGAAGCCCCATCTTCTAGCGTAGGACTCGCTGAGGTGGGGCGATGAGCGGGAATGAATCTGGGGGATTCAAGCCAAAGAAGTCGGTAGCGCTGAGCGGGACGCCGGCGGGAAATACGGCGCTGTGCACGGTGGGCCAGAGCGGCAACGACCTGCACTATCGCGGGTATGACATCCATGACCTGGCGGCGCATTGCTGCTATGAGGAAGTGGCGCATCTGCTGGTGTATGGCACGCTGCCGACCGGGCAGGAACTGGCCGCCTACAAGGCGCGGCTTAAGCGCCTGCGGGGACTGCCGGGCGCGGTGCGAGCGGCGCTGGAACTGGTGCCGGGAACGGCGCATCCGATGGACGCGCTGCGGACGGGCGTGAGCGTGCTGGGATGCGTGGAGCCGGAGGGCGCGGCGCACGACGAGGCCGGGGCGCGCGCGGTGACGGACCGGCTGCTGGCGTGTTTGCCCTCGATGCTGGCGTACTGGGAGCAGTGTGCGCGGGGAGACAGCCGGATCGACGTAGAGACGGATGATGACTCGATTGCCGCGCACTTTCTCCATCTGCTGCACGGCAGGAAGGCCAGCGAGGCGTGGGTGGCGGCGATGGAGGCTTCGCTGATTCTGTATGCCGAACACGAGTTCAACGCATCGACGTTTACGGCGCGGGTGATTGCGGGGACGGGTTCGGATTTGTACTCATGCGTGACGGGAGCGATTGGCGCGCTGAAGGGACCGAAGCACGGCGGCGCGAATGAAGTGGCGCTGGCGATCCAGCAGCGGTACAAGAACGCGGACGAGGCGGAGGCGGACATCCGGCGGCGGGTGGCGGCGAAGGAAGTGATTATCGGCTTCGGGCACCCGGTGTATACGATCAGCGACCCGCGCAACGAGGTGGTGCGCGAGCTGGCGCGCGGGCTGGCGGTGGCCGAGGACGGCAAGCAGCTGTTTGCCATTGCCGAGAGGATTGAGCAAGTGATGATGGACGCCAAGCGGATGTTTCCGAACCTGGACTGGTACTCGGCGGTGGCGTATCACCTGATGCGGATTCCGGTGGACCTGTTTACGCCTCTGTTTGTGATGGCGCGGACGGCGGGCTGGTGCGCGCACGTGATGGAGCAGCGCGCGGATGGGAAGATTATCCGGCCGAGCGCGAATTACACGGGGCCGGAGAACAGGGTGTTTGTGCCGCTGGCGGAGCGGGGGTAGCAAGTTCGCGGAGCTAGCCGCGCTGCGCGCGTGTTCGCGAGTTGGCAGATCAGCTGTCGTGCTTTCCCAGGTCTCAGAAGCGAGACCTGGGGCACCCGAAGATGTGTGGGAGGAAAGTGTGTCGCTTGAACGTGGGGGAGTAAGGCCGGCGCCGGATCAGGTGATGGTGGACATTGCCCGGTATGCGCTGGGGTATGAGGTGACGAGCGATCTGGCGTATGAGACGGCGCGGTATTGCCTGATGGATACGCTGGGGTGCGGGCTGGAGGCGCTGGAGTATCCGGCATGCACAAAGCTGCTGGGTCCGGTGGCGGCGGGCACGGTGGTGCCGCATGGGGCGCGGGTGCCGGGAACGAGTTATGTGCTGGACCCGGTGCAGGCGGCGTTCAATCTTGGCGCGATGATCCGCTGGCTGGACTTTAACGATACGTGGCTGGCGGCGGAGTGGGGTCATCCTTCGGACAACCTGGGCGGCATTCTGGCGGTGGCGGACTGGCTGAGTCAAAGCCCTGCGGGCGGCAGACCTCCTCTGCGGATGAGGGACGTACTCACGGCGATGATCAAGGCGCATGAGATTCAAGGGTGCATCGCGCTGGAGAACTCGTTCAACAAGGTGGGGCTGGACCACGTGGTGCTGGTGAAGGTGGCCACGACGGCGGTGGTGTGCGGGCTGATGGGGATGACGGAAGACGAGACGGTGAACGCGATCAGCCTGGCCTGGGTGGATGGGCAGAGTCTGCGCACGTATCGCCACGCGCCGAATACAGGCTCGCGGAAGAGCTGGGCGGCGGGCGACGCGACGAGCCGCGGGGTGCGGCTGGCGCTGATGGCGCAGGCGGGCGAGATGGGCTATCCCACGGCGCTGACGGCAAAGACGTGGGGCTTCTATGACGTGTCGTTCGGCGGGCAGGAGTTCAAATTTCAGCGGCCCTATGGCAGCTATGTGATGGAGAACGTGCTGTTCAAGATCAGTTACCCGGCGGAGTTTCACGCGCAGACGGCGGTGGAGGCGGCGGTGACCCTGCACAGGCAACTGGCAAAGCGGGGACTGAATGCCTCGGCGATTGAGCGGATTGAGCTGCGGACGCACGAGGCGTGCCTGCGGATTATCGACAAGAAGGGACCGCTTGCGAATCCGGCGGACCGCGACCACTGCGTGCAGTACATGATTGCGGTGCCGCTCTTGTTTGGGCGGCTGACGGCGGCGGACTACGAGGACGACCTCGCGCTGGACCCGGTGTGGGGCAAGCGCATTGACGCGCTGCGGGCGATCACGGAGACGAGCGAGGTGCCGCAGTTCACGGCGGATTATCATGACCCGGCGATGCGGTCGATTGCGAATTCGCTGCGGCTGGTGCTGAAGGACGGCACGGAGCTGGAGGAGACGGTGGAGTATCCGATTGGGCACAAGCGGCGACGCGCGGAGGGGATGCCGCTGCTGGTGGAGAAGTTCCGGAGGAATCTGGCGCGGCGGTTTGACGCGGCGCAGCAGGCGCGGATTCTTGAGGCGTCTCTGGATGCGAAGCGGCTGGAGGCGATGCCGGTGCCGGACTATGTGGAGATGTATGGGGTGTAGTGGGGCGGTGGCAAGTTGAGGATGGATAGCGCGGGAGTGGGTGAAGAGCGGAGATTGATCGCCCGCACCATAGGCGAGTGGGGTGTAACTCACCGGCTGGCCGCCAGTCCGCCGCGGTTCGATCAGTGGCCGGTTGGGTTCTTTTGCGGGATCATGACAATTTCGACGACCGGGTCCTTACCGTCCGTGATGGCAGGAATGGTGGTTTCAAAGTCCTCATAGCCGTCCGCTGAAGCATGAAGCTTGATTGTCTTACCGGGAGGTAGCCAAAAGTGAAACTTCCCAGTAGCTGAAGAGGCAAATTTTGCCCATTTGTTCTCAGGGTCTTCAATCTGCCACATTTTGATTTCCACTGCAACGGGTTGGCTGGTGATCTTGTCAGCTGCACTTCCGCTGATAATTAGAGTGGGAGGGTCCAACTGAACCCTCAAGATTGCCATGGGATGGTCAGGGCCGATCATAAAGCGGACGAGATGCTTGTCAAAGAACTGTCCAGTTCCGGGAGGGTATCTGGTGTCGGCTGAATTGAAGTACGGAGCCAAGATATAGCTGCCGAAGCCAAGATTTTGTATGGAGAATTTCCCCTTGTCATCGGTCATCATCTCAACGCGGCTGGTGCTGGTCCTACTGGTGCCGATCACCGAGACCATAAATCCCTTCGCCGGCTGACTATCCGGGTAAACGAGTTCTCCTATCACCGATCCGGTTGGAGGCTTCTGTGGCTGTGCGCATAATTGTACGGCCCAACAAAGGAGCGACAATGAAGCGATATGGAACGTCTTAGAAAGCAAGTTTCACCTCCGGTAGCTATTTGGGGACAGGGGTGCCGGATTTGATCGCTGCCGCGCTTCCATCCACGTAAATCTGCTGCCACGTGGCAATGTAGGAGGGGGAGCCGAGAATCTGTCCATTGCAAAGCTCCCAATGATCGGGAACAATTTGCCAGCCACAGGTTGCGGCATCTGGCGGTGAACACGCAAGGGTGGAGATATAGTCGCTAAAAATCCCCTCCGCGCCGATGGTTGAACATCCGGTCGGCAAAGGTGCGTACCTAGTCGTGCAATTCGACACGGGTGGGTCTGACGAGAAGTCTTCCTTGACATTCACCCCAGGCGTAGGTGCACCGAATGAGTTCGTAACTTGATATTGAATGACTCTCTCTTGCGCATTCTCAGCCTGAGTCGGACATACGGAGGCCTTCACCGTGCCGTCCGTAAAGAACCACATCTCGCTTGGCTGCGGGGGCGATACGTTTACACTCTGTGTCTGGGTGAAGACGCAGCTATTCCAAATCCCCGCGATACTCAAGGTATCCGTTCCTGCGGAGGCGCCTAACACTGTGAGAGAGGACATGGTTGAAGACCCTTGTAGAGACAGTGGGCCACCGTACCCGTTCCACTGCCAATTGACGCTCATGCCTCCACTTTGCACACCCCAGCAGGTGTTTGGGGCGAGGTTGTTCACGCAGGACATCGCATTCCCAGAGTAGTATGTGGCCGTTTGGCCAACCGTGATGGAGGATGGACCGGAGATTGGGTTGATGCTGCAGAAGACGGTATACCCCGCACACTGGAAACTGGTGACCAGATGGGCCTGCTGGTCTTTATGCTCCAGCCGTCCGTGCACCAATCCTGACATCTGCGTGAACCAGCTGATCTCGCCTTCCCCAAGCCCGAGGGTGAAGGGCTTGTTGGAATCATCCGGCACCTTCTGTTCGGCGAGGTCTTGAGGCGATATTCTGCGAGTCTCATGCGGCGCGAGGGTAATCGTCTTTGTCCATAAGCTGGCCCGGTTGCCAATCTTCAATTGGACGGACTGGCTGGACGCCGTTTGGTTGTAGAGGATCAGGTCGTCATCAGAACCGTTCAGGGCGCTCCAGGGGTGCATGCCAGTGTTCCTGTCGTCCTGCGCATCCTTCGAGGCGAAGAGGATGGGCTGGCCCGTTGTCTGCTCTTCGGACCAAAGCTGCGTGTCCACGTCCCCTGGAGTGCCGTCCGTTTCGATCTGGAAGCTGCTCATGCCGCCCGAACCATCATCCACCTTCGGGATTGCAATTGTCTGTATCGAGCCTGGACTTATGTTCAGGCTGGTTAACGGCTTGTACGTGGACTGGCCCGATCCGGTGCGGGCCTGGTAGATAGTAACGGTTCTCGGCGCGCTGGTGAAGTTTTGCACGGCGAGTTTGGCCGCGTATGTTCCCCAGAGTTGGCTGGCATAGCCAAGAGGAACTCCGGGATAAACGGTTTGATTGGACACGGTGTCATCGGGATCGTGAAATGCGATTGGCGCGAAGCCGATCACGCCATTGATGAGGATAGGAGATAAGCCGAATACTTGAATTTGAGCATTCGGGTCCGAGGATTGAATCAGTATTCCTACGGCCTGCGGCTTTCCGGTGGGGGCCTGGTCGAATTGCAATGGATTCGCACTTCCGTCCAAAGGGTCTTGCGCAGAGCATGGTCGCACGGTCAACTCCTGGTGCGACTTAATTTGCATGGTGCGTTGAGTTGATCCGCTTGTCTCGCCAATGCAATTCACCGTTACGGTCTCAGATTGGTCCGATGTACTGCTGATACTGACAACTGGGCTTGCAACGGAGTCAATGGCGATGCCGCGCAGTTGGTGTGACTCACTCATGTTCGGCATCAACAATTCCTCGTCGATGTTCTCGGAGGTCTGCTCTCCATGGAACGTGATGACCAACTCGCCGACAAGCGAGGATCCGTAGAGATTGTCATCGAAGAGTTCGACACTACCTCGTGTTGCGCCGGAGTTAGCGGAGGCGAGGATGTCACCTATCGGTAGATCGCGCTTGTCATGCCCCTCAACTGTTACATTGCTGTCGCTGATCAGTGTTCCATCTTGCGCGAGCAGCAGAAGCCTTCCCGTTACTGAAGAATTTCCCTCATTCACTAAATAAAGCGTGCTCGAGAATTGGGCGTCCTGCAGGAACAACGGGGCCACGCTTGGCATGTTCACCATAGCCTCGGAGTTCGACTCGGCTCGACGTAACTTTGCTAACTCTCGCGCTGACTGCTGGGGGGGGATTGTTGGACTTGTGCAGCAATTGGAATGACTGCCGTCATGAAGCCAACGGAAATCCACAGGCGGCGATAGAACAATCCGGCCATTGCGTATAGCTCCGATCGTCTACTCAAATGTTCGGTATGGGAAGAAGAACTAACTTGCAGTCGTTGGAAGAGTGACCCGGAATTAGAATCTTGTCAAGACAAATTATGTCGACTGGTGGCGGGTGTCAACATCTCTCGTAACTTCTCCACCACGGTTGTGGCTGGGTGAGGGCCGCCTGGATGCTTGGCGCTTGCTCGCGGCTTGCCTCGCGTGATTGACTTGGGACCGGAGTGCGGGGGTGAGGATGGCATACATACTGGCGCTGGACCAGGGGACGACGAGTTCGCGGGCGATCCTGTTCGACGAGGCGGGCGCGATTGTGGCGGTGGCGCAGCATGAGTTTGCGCAGCACTATCCGCAGCCGGGCTGGGTGGAGCACGACGCGGAGGAGATCTGGACGAGCCAGATGAGCTGCGCGGTGGAAGTGCTGGCGAGCGTGGGCGCGCGGCCGCGGGATGTGGCGGCGATCGGGATTACGAACCAGCGCGAGACGGTGGTGGTGTGGGAGCGGGCGACGGGGAAGCCGATTCATCGGGCGATTGTGTGGCAGGATCGGCGGACGGCGAGCGAGTGTGGAGCGCTGGAGGCTGCGGGCGCTGGTGAAAACGTTTCCGACCGCACCGGGCTGGTGCTGGACCCTTATTTCTCCGCCACAAAGGTGAAGTGGATCCTGGAGCACGTGCCGGGAGCGCGGGCACGGGCGGAGCGCGGCGAGCTGGCCTTTGGCACGGTGGACAGCTGGCTGGTATGGCACCTGACGAGCGGGCACCGGCATGTGACGGACGTGACGAATGCTTCGCGGACGCTGCTCTTCAACATTCGCAAGGGGGAGTGGGACGAGGAGCTGCTGCGGCTGTTCGAGATTCCCGCGAGCCTGCTGCCGGAGGTGGCGTGGTCGAGCGAGCGCGTGGGCGAGGTGACGACGACGCTGGGGCTGGGCGGGATTGCGATTGCGGGGATAGCCGGCGACCAGCAGGCGGCGCTGTTTGGGCAGACGTGCTGGCAGGCGGGGCAGGCGAAGAACACGTATGGGACGGGCTGCTTTCTGCTGCAGCATGTGGGGACGGAGTTTAGGCGATCGCGGCACAGGCTGATTACGACGCTGGCGGCGAGCGCGCACCGGCGGCTGGAGTATGCGCTGGAGGGCAGCATCTTTATTGGCGGCGCGGTGGTGCAGTGGCTCAGGGACAATCTGCGCCTGATTGGTTCTTCGGCCGATGTGGAGACGCTGGCCGCGAGCGAGCCGGACACGGGCGGGGTGGTGTTTGTGCCGGCGTTTGTGGGGCTGGGGGCTCCGCACTGGGATCCGCATGCGGCGGGCATGCTGATTGGGTTGCGGCGGGAGACGCGGCCTGGGCATATTGCAAGGGCGGCGCTGGAGAGCATTGCGCTGCAGGTGGCCGATGTGCTGGAGGCGGTAGAGAGCGAGACGGGCACTCCGCTGGAGGCGCTGCGCGTGGATGGCGGCGCGGCGGTAAACAATCTGCTGATGCAGTTCCAGGCGGACGTGCTGGGCGTGCCGGTGGTGCGGCCCAGAGTGACAGAGACGACGGCGCTGGGCGCGGCGTATCTGGCAGGATTGGCGACAGGCGTGTGGGGCAGCGATGCGGAGTTGCAGGCGCGCCGCACAGGGGATCTGCGCTTTGAGCCGCGGATGAGTGCGAAAGAACGCGCAGGGCGCAGGAAGCAGTGGCAGCGGGCAGTAGAGCGGACGAAAGGCTGGAGCGAGTGATGCGCAGAGATGAAATGATCGCAAAGGTCCGCGCGCGGGCGGCGGAGAACCGGCCGTGGGACATTGCCGTGATTGGCGGCGGCGCGACGGGCATGGGCGTGGCGGTGGATGCGGCGGCGCGCGGGCTGGACGTGGTGCTGGTGGAGGCGCACGACTTTGGCAAAGGGACCAGCAGCCGGTCGACGAAGCTGGTGCACGGGGGCGTGCGGTACCTGGAGCAGGGGAATGTGTCGCTGGTGATGTCGGCTTTGAAGGAGCGCGGACTGCTGCGGCAGAATGCGCCGCACCTGGTGCACGACCTGGCGTTTGTGGTGCCGAACTACTCGTGGTGGGAGGCGCCGTTTTACGGGATTGGGCTGAAGCTGTATGACATGCTCGCGGGCAAGTATGGCTTTGGCGCGTCGAAGGTGCTGAGCAAGGAGGAGACGCTGGAGCTGCTGCCGGCGATGGAGCCGGAGGAGCTGCGTGGGGGCGTCATCTATTATGACGGGCAGTTTGACGACGCGCGGTTGCTCGTCCACCTGGCGATGACGGCGGCGGACCATGGGGCGACCCTGGTGAACTATTGCCCGGCGGTGAGCGTGACGCGGGACGCCGAAGGCTATGTGAACGGACTGGTGGCGCACGATGCGGAGACGGGCGAAGAACTGGCGGTTCCGGCGCGGATGGTGGTGAATGCGACTGGAGTCTTCACGGATGAGGTGCGGCGGCTGGCTGACCCGCAGGCCGAGCCGTTGATGGTGACAAGCCAGGGGATTCACCTGGTCTTTGACCGGTCGTTTCTGAAGGGCGACACGGCTCTGATGGTGCCGCGGACGAGTGACGGGCGGGTTTTGTTTGTCATTCCGTGGCATGGGCATGCGGTAGCCGGCACGACGGATACGCCGGTGGATGGGCCGAGCCTGGAGCCGAAGCCATTTGCGGAAGAGATTGATTTCATTCTGGATACGGCGGGGCGCTACCTGACGCGGCCGCCGAGCCGGGCCGATGTGCTGGCGGTGTATGTGGGTCTGCGGCCGCTGGTGAAGGGAGAAGGCAAGACGTCGGCGCTGTCGCGCGATCACACGATTCACGTGGATGCCTCTGGCCTGCTGACGATAACCGGGGGCAAATGGACGACCTACCGGCACATGGCGGAGGATTGCGTGGACCACGCGATCACCTTGGGCAAGCTGCGCGAGGAGCCTTGCTCAACCCGGAACCTGCGGATTCATGGCTACTTAGAGAATGCGGAGTCACTGGGAAGCCTGGCGGTGTACGGGGCCGATGCGGAGGCGATCCAGACGCTGGTGCGGGCAAAACCCGAGCTGGGAAGGCCACTGCATCCCGAGCTACCCTACGTGGGGGCTGAGGTGGTGTGGGCTGCTCGGGCGGAGATGGCGCGAACCGTGGAAGACGTGCTGGCGCGGCGAACGCGGGCGCTTTTCCTGAATGCGCGCGCGGCGATGGCGATGGCTGAGCCGGTGGCCCGGCTGCTGGCGGAGGAACTTGGCCAGGATGCGACATGGGTAGACGCACAAGTGAAGACTTTTGAGGAGCTTGCGGGCCAATATGTGGTTGACTGAGAAGCAGAATCCGGGGTCGGTGGAACCGCCCCGCCGGAGGCGTGCGGGCAGGCTTGGCACGAAGGTGTCATGTATACGTGCGTGGGGAGGAAGAGCCGCTCGCGTGTAAACACCTGTATACAGCACCCCTTCGGGTGACTCTCGCAAGTAGTTGACTTGATTGAGCGTGGGGGAGTGTGGAGTTTGGCACAGTGGTTGCAATAAGGAGGACACCAGTGAAGAACTGGCAACTACATCACCTTGGAGAGAGAAGAATGAATAACCTTATGCTCAATGTCCTCGTGCGCGTTCAGAATATGCTGAACAATGAAGAAGGCCAGGATCTGGTGGAATACGGCCTGGTTGTGGCACTGGTTGCCTTTGGCGCCGTGACGGCGATGAAGAACCTTGGCACCGAGATCAGCACAGTGTTCAGCGACATCAGCAGCACGCTGGCCAGCGCAGTTTCGTAGTCACGTCCCCGCGAGAAGCGGAGAATGACACAAACTTCCTCTCCCGGCGGAGGGAACCAACACGTAACTGGGTCGGTCTCTTGCCTGGAATCGAAATCGCGTCGAGGCGTGCGCAGTGCGCAGTCTTTGCAGAGGGTATGGAATCCATTTGATTCCGGCTCCGAACGATCGAGATTCCAGGCAAACGCCGCATTCAGTCACGTCCGCGGGGTGCGACGCAGGTTTCGCGTTGCGCGGAACGGATGAGTAGATCTGGTGGGTCTAAGGGGAGCATTCCCCTGCTGTTGTGTTTTGGCATTGTGGATGCAGGCAGGTATGGTTCGGATGCACTTGGAGAGATTCCTATGAACGGCTGCTTCACAAATCTTCTAAAGTACGTTGCCTCCTGCCTTGCCCGTGAAGACGGCCAGGATCTGGTGGAATATGGATTGGTCATCGCGTTGGTGGCCTTCGCTACAATCACAGGGCTGAAATCCGTTGGGAGCGACATCAGCACGGTTTATTCGGCGATCAGCAGCACGATTACGGCATCGATTGGGTAGCTGAATGGCTCCGTGCGGAACAAGTCCCCCTAGTCCAATCTGAAGCAGATGACCTAGGAGCAGAGGCGCTTCCGCATGGAAATGTATTCAGATCCCGCTGCTTGCGCAGGTCGATGCAGCCCGTTCGTGGTAGTTCCGCGCCAAATTCTGTAGTATGTTGCTTGACCGCCCGACCGGCTCCGGTGGATACGACCTCATGTACTCCCTTTTGTGATGAGCTTTTCCCCTAACTTACAACCCGCCTTGAGCCTGCAGTTCGTGGAAGGCAGTTTGACGCTAACCGGACTGTTAGTGGCATTCGCTCTGCCGCATGCAGGCGCGCAGCGGCTTCGCGCGATTAGGCGAGGCATTGGATCTCTTGCGGGAAGGCGAGGACTGTCCGTTCTGACCGTCGGGCTCTCAGTAATTGTGCTGCGACTGGCGTTGCTCCCCCTGCTCCCTATCCCACTGCCCTTTACCCCGGATGACTTCAGCTTTCTCCTTTTGGCTGACACCTTCTTGCATGGGCGGTTGACGAACCCGACACCGGCGCTGTGGACACACTTCGAGACAATTCATGTCACGATGCAGCCCACCTACAACTCGATGTATTTTCCAGCAGAAGGCTTGGTGTTGGCCGCAAGCAAGGTCATCTTTGGGCATCCTTGGTTCGGCATTCTGATTGTGACGGCACTGATGTGCGCGGCAATCTGCTGGATGCTGCAGGCATGGGTTCCTCCGCAGTGGGCGTTGTTCGGCGGGCTGCTCGCTGTGATACATCTCGGACTTTATAGCTATTGGGTGAACACCTATCACAGCGCGGGATCGATCGCGGCGCTTGGCGGGGCGGTCATTTTGGGAGCGCTACCGCGCATTCTGCGGAAGGTTCAATTTCGTCACCTACTTCTGATGTCGATTGGCGCGGTCCTAGTGGGCTTTACTCGGCCCTATGAAGGAATGCTTCTGTGTTTGCCTGTTGCAGTGAGACTGATCATTTGGCTAGTACAGGGCAAGAATCTTCCAACGTGGGGGACGCTCGTGAAGATGGCTGCTCTACCTCTTGTGCTCTTGGTGGGAGCAGTGTGCTGGCTTGGCTATTACGACTATCGGAATTTCGGGAGCCCAACGACGCTACCGTACACGGTTGACCGAGCTACCTATGCGATTGCACCGTACTTCGTTTGGCAAGATTTGCGCCCTGAGCCGAAATACAGATATGAAGGGCTGAGACGGTTTTATGAGGGTGAGGTTGAATATTTTGTTGCTGATCATTCTCTGATCAAGATCGTTAGAGGACACTTAATTGCTTCATTAACGGAGCTTCGATTCCTTTGCGGGATCGCCCTTTTGCCCGTGTTATTTTTCCTACCGAAATCGATCTTCGACCGAAGGGTCCGATTTTTGTCCTTTTGTCTCTTGGCTTTAGTCGCGGGAATGTCCATAGAGGCATTTCTGCTTCCGCATTACTTGGCACCTTTCACTGCGGTTTTCTACGGGCTTGGAACCCAGTCGATGCGCCATCTCGCAGTCTGGCGCCTGCAAGGGGAACCTGTCGGTAGAACGCTCGTCGCTATCTCAATCCTTATCTGCTTGATCATGGTTCTCGTGCGACCGTTTGACCGTTTTCTAGGTCTAAACGTAGTGGAATGGCCGCCTACAAATTGGAACACAATCTGGTATGGCCCAGACCGCTTTGGTGCACCAAGGTCGGGAGTTGAGCAATTTCTCGATGCTCGGCAAGGGAACCAGCTTGCTATCGTGCGCTACTCTGATGGACATGAATCAATCGATGAATGGGTGTACAACGGCGCAAACATAGACGGCGCCAAGGTGATCTGGGCGCAGGATATGGGAGTGCGCGGAAATCAAGAGCTGCTTGAGCATTACAAGGACCGGAACGTGTGGCTCGTACAGCCGGACCTTTCGCCTGTGTCTGTCACGCCCTACCCAGGGACAAAGACTGCTGACGTCAGGAATGAAAACACCCCCTATGCATCAAATCCGTAGGTAAGGAGTGCCGCGAGCTGCAGGAGACGGTTATCGCGCAGGGCGGTGCGATACCGATGCTGGCAGAGATCTTGCGCGTGGCTCCAATCTCCTTGCTGGCTTCCTACCATCGCAATTACGATGCGAAGATCCTTCTGCTGACGATCCCCGCATGCGT
>VFSW01007622.1_pt1 | contig 15681 bp, 27 predicted proteins | sample 5358111 | NCBI WGS metagenome assembly VFSW01 (sample SAMN11554181, study PRJNA540505) | mine drainage metagenome | isolation source: sediment from site ElyBrook_90M | place: USA: Ely Copper Mine, Vershire, VT | collected 2017
GTTCCTCCGGTTGGCTTTACAGGATTTAATCCTTTGTCGAGCGTGATGAAACTACTAATGCTATTGACGAGAGCAGCGCCGTAAGCAGCGGGATTATTACCGTCGGCGCTAGGAGCATATCTATAGGGTTCTTTTCTTGCGGTATTATATGCTTTGGTTCCGGCATATAGTGGTCCTGAAACAAGCGATGCGTAGGACGCAGCTCCCTCTTCCCAACTTGAGAAGGAGACAAAGCTACCGTTACTATAACGATTATTGCCCCAAGACTTATTCCCAACAGCACGACCAGCGGTTCCATAGCTACTCTCATGTTGGAATTGAGCCAATGCAAATGCAGGGTCAACCTTATATTTTACGATAGCATTCCAACAGGCTTGCGCTTCGGCAAGGGCTGGAGATTTAGCTGCACGCAATACCGCAACGAAGGTGTTAAAGTGAATACGTGGTGCAGCAATAATACTATAGTCCGTCGGGAACAACGCCTGTTTAATTGATGCTAGAGTCAGGGTTGGCAACGGGCACCACCATTTCGATTTCAGTTGTGGCCGTTTGGGTAATCCATTGCTGAATTTCCTCACGACTTTGCTTTCCAACCCAAACGACTACGAGATTACTAAAGCTACCAATATGTAGCTCAAAAGCTGTAGGGTCGGCTGCCAGCATCTTCTTAAAATCGTTTACGTCAAAGCCGAAAATTCCATCCGTCGTGAATGCCTTAAGCATCATGGCGGCGGTTACGGAGACTCGCTGTAAATCCTCGTTCATTCGTCGCTGGACTCTTCGCTATCCTCGCCTACCAACAGGTTAGTAAACTCTTCCCAATTATCATCACCCTGCGAGGGGTATCCCATATCTTCCCAGGATTGGAAGATTTCATCGTACATGAAAGGCTTGGACATAAACTTCTTGTAGGTTGCCGTATCCTCTGGATCGAGAATTCCAGCATCCTCAAGAACGATGCTAAACGCGGCAACCTTAGTATGGTCGTCGTACCAACGGTCAGCCATTACACGTCGCCTGCTTCAATCTTCGGATAATTTGGAACGACCTGTCTAACGATTGACACTGTACGCTTTGCAACAAAGCGCATACACTTGTAGCAAAGATACGGTTGATAATCGAAAACCTTGTGATACTTGAACCCGCATCGCTCACAGGTGTATTCCTGCAAATCAACCTTCGTTGTCGTAGCTTCCGGCCTATCAGTATCCTCTGGCATTCCTTTTTCTTTCAGCTAAAAGGTTGCCCCCAATTCCCAAGCCACCGGGCAAGGTTTTCGGGAATTGGGGGCATGATGTTAAAGGCTAGAAAAGGACCTCAACTTCCTCGCGAGGCTTTGCCTCAAAGTGATAAAGAGCAACACGCTCGCCGGGGGTTCCGACCTTACTATCCTCGGGGGTAATTCCTGTCCAAACAAGGCTGGCAAGCTTTTCCTCGTGCTCTGAGCCATCCTTCATTGTAACAGGAACCGTGCGTCCACCGAACATTTCCGGGTAAGGACCAGCAATCCGAATGAGATATCCGCCGGTCCTCTTATCGCGTGCGTAGGTTGCGCGATGCTTTCGTCCGCTCTTTGCCGCTGCGGCATCAGCCTCGGAATTGACCTCAACATTCTTCGTGTTAGCCATTTAAGTTATCAAGCTCCGTATCTGCTTCTACAATAGGAATACTATCCCAGATCAACTCAGGCTCTAGATCAGCAATAACTTCTCCTTCCTGCTCGTACAGAGCCAATCCTCTATCATCGTCGTCGTCGGCAAATTGCCGCGAGACGCTTTTCGGAATATCAAAGTGAGGATACTCTAGGAAGAATTCGTATTTTCGGGGGTCGAAGAGCGTTTCTGTCGGGAGGTAGAAATCGCCGTCTTCCTGTGAGTGAAGTCTATTAACTCCCCAGATAACGGGCTTGGAGTCAATGGGTCCGTCAAGGATTGCGCCGTATCGGACTCCGTTATCGTCAACTGGAAAGTCATAGTAACGCTTGCGGGGTTCTCTGATCCCCAAGTTGTATTCAACATCAATGAACTTACAACGAAATTGTCCGTACTTAGCTGGCGCTCTATTGGCAAGTCTATTACTAATGAACCGTCGGATGCTAGTTTTCGGTGTATCGTAGGGTCTTTCAGCAAGACCGTCAAGTAATCCAGCAAGCGCGTCAGAATTCGGTAGTCCTCTAATCCTGTTCTTTTGTACCTTTCCATCGCTTAAGATGTAGAGTCCGGGGAGGATGAAGATGCCGCCGTTTGGATAGTGTTTTTCTTCCCAATCACCCAATCGCTCACTGACTTGGAGGCCCCGTAGCTGTCGTCTACTGTAGATTGCGTCAGTTGCGAAACCAATACATCCTTCCGGATCGAGACTATAAGCCTCAAGTAATTTGGCCCTTGTGGCGCTAGTGATATAGCCAGCCCATCCAACGTTAAAGTAAGGAGCTGATCCGACTCGTTGGGCAGTTTTACCATAAAGGGAGTTGATCCCAACCTTAATCGCATATTCCGAGGCGTCACCGGCATCCTTTAACTCCATGCGCTGATAGTATAGTTTCTCAACCCAATCAAATGGAGTGCCTTCTGTTTCCGCTATCCATCCTTCCATGATCCGAAAATGGTCTTGCCCATATATCCTGAGACTTGCGGCAAGCTCAGGCTGCCAGTACCAACCTTCGCCAACAAGCGGAAAACTAAGTCTCCCGTCTCTTGATCGGAAAGGGAGAGGCTGTAGGAGTTTGTTCGTTGGAGCTCTTCGTAAATCCCACTTAACTTTCCATATGCTAAACTGGCTATCAGGTTGATATTTTCCAACGTGTCGGAAATTCCGAAAGTAAGGGAGTCCAGTGATGACGGATGGGTAAGCCGAATGGATATCGTATTCCCAGACTTCTGGAACCTTACCAAGTATTTGGTTCTCAAACCGTCCGCCATAATACGCATTCTCCAACGCGAAGTAACAATCGGGCAGAGCTTCGTCCCCAAATTGCTTTTCGATGGCGTGGACTTGAAACATTTTCTTTGCGATGGCGCCGGGGCCGTACCATGCGCCTAGTGGAAGCTCAATCTTATTGAGGGCTTCCCGCAAATGCTCTGCCAGTTTCTCCGTCATTATCAATTCGTGCATATTGTATTCACGAATTTCGTCCGGAGTTAACTGCTCGAAAAGGTCAGCCCGTAGAGACTTTCCTTTTTCGATGACAGGATCAGTTTCATGCAGCACGTCTTTCAGTGCTGCCACCAATCCACGGGCAAAGAAGGGAAGAATATCGTAGTAGGTATATCCATCTACTCTCAGCATCTTGCCCGGTAGATACTGAATTCGATGGCCCAACCAACGTATCCCCTTGGAAATGTTGTCCCAATATTCTGAGGGCAAATCCTTGAGCATCATGTTTACGTCATATCCGAACCCGTAGAAGATACGGATATATGATGCCGGATACCTACGAGTGAGGAAGTTTAAGCATTCCTCAGAGCTGAGTCCATTTTCATTATATATCTCTTCGCCTAATCTATTCGCAAGCAATACAAATGTTCCAGCCTTACCCCGTCCCTCTCCATCGTAGGCTAGGAACGGGGTAGTGCTTTTGACGGTTTACGAGCCCTACGCGCGGGAGCGTCTAGCTTACCATCGGCAACGAACCTCTTGTGAATTCCACTACGAGGATGACTGGCCCGATGAATTCGCTTAATGAATTCGCGGTAGGTTACGCTAGTTTCGTCGGCGTGGTCGCGATACCATTGCTTAAGATTGGGAAGATCAGAGTCCGAGATATCCGGCAATTCGGGCACTCAGCGCCTCCATTCCGGTTTCGTTGAGGTTGTAGATTTGTTCCACATCATTCATATACTCTTCGATTTCTTCTTCATCAGGCTCAGTTGCCAGAAATTCGTACAGTCTTGTAGGTCGGTTTTTACGGAATGACTCTGCCTGAAAATCAAGAGCCCTTCGTTCTCGACGTGTAAATACGGAACCATAGTCCCGCTCAACATTTCTTGCATATTCCTGCATCTTACTGGCGCGAGCAAAATAAGCGGCTCGTTCCGCCTTATTCTTTCGCGGTTCAGTAAATGCTCGTCTCCGCATATTGACAACTTGCGGAGGACGATATGTACGACGAGCGGGAGGCATTTCATAGAATTTATGCCCCTCGCGTTTTGCTTCTTGTCTAAGGTCAGACGTGTGGTTCTTAGTAGCCGCAGCGTTATATAGCTTACGATAGCCGGGGCTACTGTTATAACTGGTGCGAACAGATTTGACGTCTTTGCCAAGGAAGTTTCTAACAGTTTGTTCCTTGACGCCAAACTTTTTCGCTAGATCGGCATAGCTACTCTCGGTTGAGAGCAAGTAAGAATTGAGAGCCCTTCTACGAGAACGTATCTGCGGCCGGGTAGGTCGTTTCCCGGCCATTTAGTTATCCTTTATGCTAAGAACAGGTTATCGGACTGGAGAAAGTTGCAGCTCACTTTACTGGCATCAGCATAGTCATGTAGCCATCTATCCTGCCGCTAATTGACCGGAAGCTATTAGGGAACTAGCATACCTAATAGTTAATTCGGTTTTCTCCAGTCCGATAACCGGGCCTGACCCCGAATAACAAAAGTGAGAAGTCAGGCCCGGTGATAAATAGCACCCGAAGGAAATAGCGAGACCGATTTCTATTCCCTTCGGGCAATTGTTATTTTACGCTTTCGTGGTGTCCGCGTCAACCCACTAGATGTTGTGGTCCGACCCGCCTCCGACCCCTACCCCTAGTGGTACTTGCGTCTTGACGCAAATAGTTGACAGGTGAGCGTACAATCGCGCGCCTGGGCATTTAATGGTTGACACGGTCGGAGCTGGTGGTACACTTAAGCGAGGATCGGTGCCGCAGTCGATCCTATTTGTCGGTAGAGATTGCCTTTCTGATCTGGTCAATCAGGGAGGCAATCTCTTTTTTTATACCCTACGGAGGATATCGGTGCCCGCAATGGATAACCCGTTCTTGTGTACGAACGGGCATTCCTTTAATGCCAATGCGAAGATTAGGGCTCGTTGCCCGTCATGCGGCGCAATGGCACGGAGGAATTTTAAGGAGGAACCAAAAACTTCTACTACGGAGGAAGAGCATACTGAGCATAACGAACGACATAAGCCTATTGAGCATCCACTTATTTTGAGGCAGGGAAGAACGCCAGTGGCAACTGCTAAAAAGCGTAGCCCCGCTCAGCTTGCCAACGACAAGCGATTGAGCGAAATGCGAAAGAAGGCTAGTCATGCGAAGCCTTCTACGACACGTAAATCTGCTGTTAGCAATCGTGTCGCTAATGGTCTTGTTAAGACTCAGCGCGTTACTCGTCCAAGTATTCCAGGAGTTACTAAGCGTCCTCAGCGTACCGCTGTTGCAGGCCAGCTTCGTAACCTTCCTGCTGCTAAGCCTAAGTCTTTCATGGATCAGGTGATTGACACATTTGGGTTTAAGATCCGATAAGAGGTTCCAATGTCTAAGTCTACGGCAGTATATCTTTGGTTGTTTCTTGTATTCTATTCTGTCATCCGCCTGTTTTGGGCAATGGAAGATATCCTTGTGGATCATAGAGTAGAAATCGAAAGGCTTAAGAGGGACGTTAAGCGTCTGACGGAGACTCCGGCTAATGACGCTTAACTTTAATATTGATCCTTCCAAGCTTGCGGAAGTTAGAGCCTCGCGTGGTCTTAGGCTTCCTTCCGAAAGTAATGGGCAGCCTACGCCTGCTGCTCCGCGAATTCCTGAAAAGCGCCGGCCCGGTCGTCCTCGCAAGATTATTGCGGCAGCTCCCGAACCGGAGGAAATGCAGTCCGATCCAAAATTTGGATTTGATGCTGCGCCCCTTATCTCGGTTGACGAGAAGCTTTTTGCTAGAAGGCTCGAGGGTTTCTTTACTGGCGTAACTGGTATCGGCGGTATCTTCGTCAAGGATTACTTGGCGATGACCTCCGAAGAGGCGGAAGCAATTGCTGAACCTCTAGCTTCATATCTTATTCGTCGTGCTCCCGATAGCGAAACCGTTAAGCAGTTTGTTGAGAACTACGATCTGCTTGCAATTATTACTGGAACCGCTGCGTATTCAGGTCGTGTCTATCAGGATCGTAGGCGGGAAGTAGAGGAACAGCGTGCAGAAAGAGCTAGGGCAATTCGATCCCCTTCTAATGCAGCGAGTTTTGGAACTCCAGAAGAACCTACCCCTTTTGGCCCCGAACAGGAAAATCCAGTTAACCATCCGATCAATACTGAGCCTGGTCCGGTCGTCAGGATTTCTGGACAACCTTGATACTATGGACCCGGCAGAAATGCATGAAGCTCTTTCTGCTGCTTCTGAATTTATGCTAATGGTGCGTGATGGCAGAAACTTCTCGAAGAACCAAGCCGCCGCCGAATTTTACGGAAGACTCTTCCCAACCGACTCTGCCCCAAATTAGGCTAAACGATAGAGTCGGTATCTTTGGCGGTACTGGTACTGGTAAGTCTATTCTTGCACAGGTTATGCACTATTCTATTCCCGAAGGTTGGTGGAAGCTTGTCGTTGATATCACAGACTCTATCATCATGCCGGAAGCTCTCACCTTTTATGATCCTGACAATATTCCTTGGGAAGATAGTACCGACCTACGTTTCGTACCTAATGTGGACGAAACACTGGAAGATCAGATCAATCGCCTTTATCTCAATATCTTCTATCATGGCGCTTGTTGGGTTTGGCTGGATGAAGCGAATGAAGTTTCATCGGCTCATCGTACAGCATTCGGTGTACGCAAGGTTCTTTTGCAAGGGAGAAAGGCTTTTGTCGGCCACGTAGCTTGTACGCCTAGACCTGCCGATATTTCCAAATCAATCGTTACACAGAGTCAGTATCTCATTACATTCCGTTTGATTGATTTCGATGACAGACAACGCATGGCTAGATACATTGGATTGACGCCGGATGAATTCGACGAGATTATGGAGAGACTTGCAGATCACGAATACCTTTTATATGATGTAAGGAACAACACTCTCTATCAAGCGCCTGCTGTTCCGAAAGAGGTTGTAGACTCAATCCTCAATCCTCCTATTGAGAGGGAAGCGGAAGAGGCGCCTGCGATATGAGACTTCCGAAACCACCGTGGTATTCATGGATTGACAAGAAACTCTCTAGCGTCGAAGGTCTGACTAACTTAGTATTGCTTGGTATTATCGTAATCAGTGTTATGCTGCTTATTAAAGGCGACCGGGTAGCTAAGACTGCCTGGGTTGTTTACGTTATATCCCCATAGAGGAACCAATGAGCAAGCTCATGTTTTGGGTGAATGTCGGCGTGGCTGCCGTCGTTTTCATCCTCGTTCTTAAGTACGTCGTTAATGCGGTTAACGCACCGGCGGGACTTAAGACTATGGTTAACAACGTCTAACTTAAACTCCCGACTGACGACTTAGGAGATTACAACCAAATGCCGCTTGGCACCGGGGCAATTGCTCTTCGCAATCTGCCCGTTTCTAAGTATAATCTTAATCCGGGACTCTTTAATCAGCTTACGAACCGTATTGTTTTCGATCCGATTAACTTCTCGATCCCCGGCTTCGGCAACTACGTTCAGAATCAGCTTCTTCAGGTTGGTATTGTTTCTAAGATCAGGCTCTACTTCTCCGGCACGGTTACAACGACCGGCGGTACTGTTACGATTGCTCCGACTGCCCATTGGCCGTGGAACCTGATTAACGTCAAGGTTTCCGGTAACGGTCAGAACAACTTCATTTCTGCTGACGGACTTGATCTTAAGATTAGGACTCAGGTTCAGAACCGAGCGCTGGAAGATCAGCTTGTTGTTTATCCGAATGCCTCTGGCGCTTCTCCGTTTAATGCTGCTGGTTCCGCGTCCGTTGTTCTTTGGTGGTACGTTCCCATTGCAATGGACGATACGCCTCTTGTTGGTTCGCTCTATGCTCAGTCAGAAGCAACTAACCTGACGTATACGGTTACAACTCGCGCACAGTCTGACCTCTTTAATGTGACTGCTGGCACTGTTGCAGTTACCGGCACCATTTATCTGGAAGAGACTGTTTTCGATGTGCCGTATGACCCGACGCATCCTGATACTCTCGTTATTCCTGACCTGACCGTTCTTCATGGTTATCAGAGCAACGAGAATGCAGTTGCTTCGCAGTCTACTCTCGACACGTATCTGATCCGAATTAATGGGCAGCTTGAGAGGCTGGTGTTTTACACCATTGACCTTTCTACGGCTGCCGCTCCCGCGTTTACGGCTTCGGCAACCTACTCACTTATTCAGCTTATCTATGGAGCGAATACAACTCCGTATACGTTCCAGCCCGGTTTCCTGCTCAAGATCAGGAATGTCAACGATTATCGCAATGCCATTGGTTGGGATACTCAGCATCAGGGCACGACTGTTACTTCTGGCGCTGCTGTTGGCGCTGGCGTTGACGGTCTTTTCTGCCTTGATATGATTAACGAAAACCCGGCACGCGATAATATTCTTCTTGAGGGCGTTACTAACCTTCGGCTTCGGACAACCTATTCTTCGGCTCCGACCGGCGGTAGCAAGGTCCATTTCGTTCAGGAAACTCTCTTCGCATAATGTCCTACGGGGAGGGGAATGGCCGTAGACGTTCCTCTCCCCGTCCCTTTATCTTGAGGTTTGACCGTTAATGGATGAAATGACGGCTGCTGGCACCTATGGCTTTGGGTCATATTCGCCAGAGTCAAGTCCGACGGCTTTCGCTCAGACCGCTAGTGGTGCTGCCGGAGAAGGCGTTTCTCAGATTGCTAGCACAATTGGCGGTCTTGGGCATACAAGTAATCCGCTTTTTTGGCTTCTTCTTCTGGCGCTCATTTGGACCGGATATGTGTTCGGTGAATTTGAGGTCGGAATGAAGCGAGTCGGTAAGGCAGGCGTTCATGTTGGTAGCGAAGCATGACGCTTTCCCAGGGTGAGATTGCAGCGGTTCTCGGCGTAATCCTTCCCGTCTTTATCGGCTTTATTAAGCAGGAGCATTTCCCGAATGCGTGGAATGCCCTTATTGCCGTTGCTGTTTATATTGTTGTTGGTGTGGTGGCTGTTGCCTTTTCCGGTAACAGTTTTGATATCAACAATATACTTCCTAGTGTTGGTACGTTTGCAGCGGCAGGTACGATAGCTTACCAGTTGTTCTGGAAGAATTTTGAGCAGACTACTGTATCACCATGACTCTTCCCAACCGTCGATCAGAGGATAAAGACGGAGGGATTAGTCATTCAGATAGGCACAATTTAATAGATCAACGGCTTTCTGCTGTTGAGAGGCGGGATGTATATATCCTGTTGCTTCTAGCTATCAATACGATGCTGACAGCAGGAGATATAATCCCTCGTCTAGGCCCTATCATTCATACGTTTGCAGGTGCAACGTCGTGGTTAATTTCGTTGCGACCATTCTGATTGCGTTCATTCTCATTATTGCCTTTAGCCATATCCTGAATGGTACATTTGGGACGTGGATTGGGGCCAAGTTTAAGATTGCTACATCGTGACTTCCCTACAGCTTCTCTTTTTGATTGTCGGCATTTTCGTTATTGTTAATGCCGGCAATTTCCTACAGGTATTTCAGGGTAAAGCCAAGATCAATGTAACTACCGGGAGTCGATCATCTACCGCGACTGCTCAGACGACAACTCCCGGTACAACGGCTAAGGGTCAGGCGGGTAGCTAATGGCAACAGCTACACAAGCTTCGCCAGAAGAGCTTACTGATTTTCTACGCGAGGTTTCTAAGCGAACCCGCGCGCGTCCTACTACTCGACAACGCGAGTCTAGGACTGCCGCTAATTCGTATAAGAAACGTCTTGCAGCTAGGCAGGAGTTTGAGACTTCTCAGCGCCAGCAAAACCTAGCTTATGCACAGGCTCTAGGGGAGGAACGTGCCAGTAATGCCGCCCTCCGCGAACAGTCTGTTATCAATGTTCGTCGTCAAAATCAGAAGGCTGCTGCTCAAGCCGCAATCCCCGGCGCTATTGCTAGTCGTGTTGGTGGTAGTGCTCTTAAGGGTGCTACTGGTTCTCCTATTGCCGGCACACTAGGTTCTGTTTTGGCAGCAATCGCTATCGCGATTATCCTGTATATCGTGCTTAATAATGCTGCTGGCGTTCAGGGAACGTCTAACTCGATCCTCAGTTTTATCACCGCGCTTACATCTACAGATCCGTTATTTAAGGCAAGTGCTACTAGCACTTCCTCTACTTCGTCAGCCCCGGCCAGCTCTAGTAATACAACCGCGCAAAATCCTAATACTGGAGCCGGCACTAATAAGGGTGGAGCATAACTTTGAGTACCGTTCAGAAGCTCGTCGTTATTTGGGGGAGCTTGATCGCACTCTACCTGTTCCTTTATTACAGGCAGGGTACGTCAACTTTCTTTAGCAGCGTCGGCAATCTTTCTACTGGTCTGACTAAGACTCTGCAGGGACGGTAATATGGCTGTCCCTAATCTGGCTGTTAGACTTGCCGGTTGGATTAACCCGCGCAAGTATTCTTCGATTAACCCGCTTATTCGACAGGCTTACGATCCGTCTATTGCTCCGTACGCACAGGGCGCTAGACTTCGTAAGGTTGCGTATGGCTCGATGTTTATTCAGCCTTCGGATAATCCGCAGGCTGCACAGTTTCTAACGGCATACACTCAGCCGTTGCAGCAGTTTTATCAGACTAATACTTTTAACTCTCCGGCGGGCGATGTTTCCCCCGGTCGGCGTTTGGCGCAGGGTACTAGTGCTAAGGCAGCTAGTCCCTCTATTCCTATCCCGGCGTCTATGCCGTGGAATTTGTAAATGCCTGCAATTGGCGCCAAATTTGAGGGGAAGGCTAAGGCGCCTAATTTCTATAAGCCTGCCCCTAAACCTGCTGCACCCGCTAAAAAGGAACAGCATTGGCCGTTGCTAATTGGTGGTGCGCTTGCAGGTGCGGCCGTTCTAATTTATCTCAGAACACGTAGCTCCGGCTCTACTGGTACTGCTCCGGTTCTTTCTGTAGCCGCTAATCCGTCCGCGGATATTTCACAGCTCCAGAATATGCAGGGTACTGTTCAGGTTATGCTGAATAATCCCAATACCGGACAGACTGTTGCAACTAGCGGAACACCGGATAGTCAAACAGGCATTACGCAGCCTAGTATTTATACGCCGCCGCCTTCGTATCAGCCGGGAACGCCTCCGACTGCACCAGTAACTACAGCCGGCACTATTCCGCAAGGATATGGACTACCTCCCGCTCAAGAATGGACTCCGGGTGTTAGCCCAATTCAAGGACCAACCGTAGCAGTTGGTCCAATTATCAAATCTAATTCTGCTGGTGACACAGGATACGCTTTCCAAATTCCTAATAGTGTTGCTCCGCAGGATATAACGGCTTTGTATAAGCAGGATTTGTCTCAAGCTCAGGCTGCCGGGGGAGTAAACTATACTCCGCAGAATTACCTTAACTGGCTTAAAAAGCAAAATCCGCAGACATACCTTGGTGTTAATTCTGGACAGCCTGATCCAGCAGAATATCAGCGAAACCTGGCAATTGCAGAACAGAATGTAGCTGCCGGTGTAACCTCTAGTAAGGGGTTCGCATAATGGCACTCAGTAATTACAAGCCGACTCCAGCTCCCGGCCAGCAAAATGAAGGGATTATGTCCCGAATTCCGTGGTGGGGTTGGGTTGCCGGAGTCGGCGTAATCGTTGTCCTATTTCTTGTCATGCGTAGCGGTTCCAATAACAACACAACTACGCAGCCCGGTGCTACTAGTGATAACACACAGGCTCTTTCCGATTTGGAAAGTAGTCTCCAGCAATTGCTTGCACAATCCGGTAGTAATTCTAGCGGACTTGGAGGCGGCGGCGCTGGTGACGGTTTAACTAGTACAGGTGGAACAAATCCTAATGCTGGAAGTGTAGCAACTGATCCTTTTGCAGGGTATAATCCCGGAGGGCCAGAGCAAACCGTTATTTCTCCAGCCTCTCCTGCTGCTACAGGAGTAGCAAGTGGATTTGGGCCTTCTACTCGTACAGCATGGACTCCGCCTCCGCAGTCACAAAATCCAACTAGCGAATTGATCCGTACTTCTCCTATTACTGCTCCTGCTCCTGCTCCTGCACTTAATAATCCTACGCCTGCACAACAGGCTATTGCTCCAACGCCTTCACAGTCAGGATCAGCGCAAGCTACGATGCAGAGTCATATTGCCGTCTATCAGAATATCGTAGCTTCGGGTGGAACCCTTACGCCTGCGCAGGCGGCTGCACTTAAGACTGATATTGCTACATATCAAGCACAATTCGGAGTCCTTTCTTCTGTTAGCCAACCAGTTAAACTAACTGACATTGGTGGCAATACACAAGGAGAGGTTCTAGCTCCATCAATTATTCAGGGTGGTAATCTTCCGGCTGGACAGGCCGGACTTGCAGCCGCTAGACTAAAACACATTGGTTATTCCACTAGCGTAGTTTCTGGCAGCGGTGCAGCTACAGCATCTAAGACAACTAACGTGCCGTATGTTCAGACTATTGCTGGCGGTAAAAAGGTAACGTAATGGCTAACTCGTATCCGCTCAGTACATTTATCAGTCAACTCCAGTCTGCATTCTCTGCTAAAGGAATGACGCTACCGGCGGATACAGCGTCAGCGTGGGTCAGATCAGAACAGACTGTAACCAACGGAAATATCATATGGAATTCTAATAGTGCAGCGGCTCTGAATAACCCGCTTGGTCTAGGATGGAACGGTTCTACTTGGAACCAGTATTCTTCCTTTAATCAAGCAGCGCAAGCTTATGCACAAACTGTTGCTACTTCTTCATACTATACAAACATCAAAAATGCACTTTCTTCTAAGTCCGTAACCGATGCTTCTGCTGCACAGGCTATTGCATCTTCTCCATGGGCGGGTCCCAACGGATATGAAGCTACTTCTCCTATTCGGCAATTTGCGAATGCGAATGGAGCGCCTCCGCATGGAGGCGTAAGTAACGGTGCGGCTACCAATCAAGGTGCTATTTCTGGTGCTGCTAATCCCCCCGCTCCTAATTCTACGCAATCGCAAGGATTGGGAGCGGGACTCATTCCAGACATACAGTCTGCCGTTACGTTTGTTGGCGTCATCCTTGTCGGCCTAGCATTCATTATTGGCGCGTTTCTACTTTCTGGTAAGGATAAATCACAAGTGGTGATTATATGACATTTCAAGAAAGCCCTCGTAGAGCATTGGAAGGCGGACCTCCCAAGGTCGAACACTATGAACGTCGAGATATTCTGACTGGTACGCAACAGGTTATTATTGACCGCGATACACTTAATCAGGCTATCGGAGTAAATCGGGATATCATTTCTCTTCTCAGGGATATCCGCGGGCTTACTAATCACAATATTCCTGGCGCTCAACTTATTGCACGACCTGACTCGGCTACCGTTACAAATGGTGAACCTGTTCAGATTTTCTTCATGGGAGAAGGTTCTCAGAAGACTGCCACTAAGCTTTTGATTGCAGGTGCTCAAGATTTCTACTTTGATTTTGATCGACCTGCCAATACGAATAGTCCACTTTACTCATATAACAATATGCTCGGATCACCGATGCTTTTCGATAATATCGAATGCACTATGCTTTCAGTCCTAGTGGCCGCAGCTAACGTCACGGCTTATATTAATAGCTTTAGTGCTCCGAATAGCAATTATATCGCTGTTCGGAGTTGGGCACCACTAGCGGCTAGAGACAGTACAATCTATGGCTAATCCTGTAGATAGCAATGGTAATCGAATTAGACTATGGCTTCCTAACCAATCGGTTACGGCAAATCTGACTGTTCGTACCACACTTTCTGTAGCCTATACATTTTATGATGGCCCGTCTGTTATTCTTGCCCCTGGAAAATGGTTAGTCCTTGCTCATGGGCTAATTACTCCAGCGGGTTCTACAGCGATTGTCGGTAAACTATGGGATGGAGCAAACGTTTTTGCTACAAGCGAACCATATAATGCACTAGGAGAAATTAACCTAGCTGCAATTATTACACTGCTTACGCAAACGACCATCAAGGCTTCTTATGCTGAAACTTCGGGAACCACTGGACACTTGGAAATTACCTCTTCCGATGGTGGAGGCTCTGGAAGCGCAGTAGGGCCAGCTACATGGATTGTAGCTGTTCCAACGTTGTAATCTCTACCGACAATGCCTAAAAAACTAGAGCGAAAGCTTGCGGCAAGAGCTTCCGCTAAAGGCTATCGCGGAAAGCGATGGCATGCCTACGTTTATGGCACCATGAACAAACTTGGATTACTCAAGAGGCATAAGAAGTGAACAAGTACCTCATCATTGGCGCAGTCGTCGTTGGCGTTTGGTATTTCTTCCTTAAGAAGTAGGCTATGCCTGTAGCGCAGAAGAGCTACGATATTAGTCCCGGAACAGACCTAGCTGATAATGCAGGCTTTGTTCCACTGTCTGTACTGATAGATAATTACAGTCCATATTGGCTTCTTCTGCCCGATGCCGGACGTTATGTTCCACCATATACGTCCGGCACCGTTCTTCCTCTTATTCATGCAGACAGTAATAGAGCAAAGTGGAGTAATCCTCCACTGTCAGGACTTTCTCTTCCCTCTGGATATATTGATACCGCCGGGTTTGCTCACCTTACTTATGTAGCTGAACAATTGGCATATGTGTCGGGATCGGCTGTTCCTAATAGTGTTCTCTCTCAGCAACAGTCATTTTCTGTCGCGGAGGGCGGGACTATTAGTGAGACTCTTCCATTCCTGGCATCAGGGGTTCGAATTGATAATCCCGGGGGAACCGCCTACACTATTGTAGGCACAAATCTCGTTATTCCTCCATGGACTACAGCTTGGTTGGCTAATTTTACTACACCGTTTAATACAATCACAATTCAGCCTATTGCTAATCCTAACGGGACTCCGAATACTACTACTGGCGGACCGCTAGTTGCTACGTTCTATGCTCAACAAGTTACGTCTAGTGGCGGAACACCATACGTTAGTCCTTCTGCCAATATAATAATTGTACAATCAGCTACAGCAAATCTTGGAAGTATTGTCTTTCCGCAGACTGCTACTGCTGGAAATCTCTTGGTAATTGCTGCTACTTCTAATAGCACTATTAATACCCCTGCTGGCTGGACCGCAATGCCAGCTAATAACAACAGCAGCATTGTTAAAATTGCAGGGTTCTACAAAATCTCTGATGGTACAGAAACCTCAGTATCTGTCAATACAAATAACTCAGCATTTGTAGAAATTTCAGGACTTCCAAAAAACGGCTTATTTAATAACTCTTCTTCGACTTCTTCTAGTGGAATTACGATTACTGCCGTTTCTGTTTCCTCTCCGTACACTCCCTGGCTTTTCTTTTGGATATACGGTAATTATACCAGCGCAACCTATACCGTTCCCGCAGCATTTACCATTATCAAATCAGTAGGAGATAGCTTAGTTTTTGCCTATCAGATAATAGGACCTACCGGATTGCAAAGCTCAGGAACGGGAACGCAAGGATCATCGGCTTCATTTGCTGTGGAAGGTGCTAGTTTTTCCTAACAAAAAAAGCCCCGACAGGGATTAGCCTGTCGGGGCTTTTCTTTACCCTATTTTGGAATTGGATCGTTAATCTCCGCTCTAGTCGCTCGCACTATTAGCTGGATCATGTATCG
>VFSW01007623.1_pt1 | contig 15681 bp, 17 predicted proteins | sample 5358111 | NCBI WGS metagenome assembly VFSW01 (sample SAMN11554181, study PRJNA540505) | mine drainage metagenome | isolation source: sediment from site ElyBrook_90M | place: USA: Ely Copper Mine, Vershire, VT | collected 2017
AGTGGCCCCTCTTCTGCTACATGTTGTCGGGAGGCGGCTGACTTCTTCAACCCCAAGGTTAAGAAGCTGTAGTCCGATCTCAGATTTTCTCGATGGATGCAAATCGATCTCGGTCAATAAAACCCGAACACAACTCTGACAGAGATCGAACCGCCTAGAACGCCATTCGAGATTGTTCGATGAGTATTCGTGTTGTGGTTACGCATTTCGTAAGCCTAAGCCGTCAGGCTTAGGGATGGTGTCTACCTCCAGAACGAGCGCAGTGAGAATACCTTTCGGCGCGACGCTGGGAATTGACGCTTGCACAATCATCCAGCAATCCTGAGAGAACGATAGACTAGCTTCGTGTGCTGTCCCTGGTCTCTCCTCAAGAGACCAGCTTTCTCTCAATCCACATGTCGATCTCCGAACGTCGAAAGCGCCAAAGCTTCCCGACACGTATCCCGCGAATCTGACCGCTTCGTGCCATACGCTGAAGCGTCTTCGGATGGATGCCAAGGACTGCAGCTGCCTCGATGCTACTCAGCAGCCGTTCGTGTCGATATTCACTCAGAGGGAAAACGTCGTTCGTCGGAGAAGAGAGAATCACAAATGCCCCCGCTTCACCTGTCCGCATGGCTCCAACGTGCATCGTCGAAATCGTCATGGAGTATCCACCTCATGCCCCACAGTGCCGCAAGATGCCCTTCCGAGTCCAAGACTTCTTATCTATGCCACTATAGACAAAAACTATGGCCGAATCTGCGCGCAAGACACTCAGGGCACCACGACGTACCTGCTTGCATTCGCATTTCGAACAGCGATAGCGTCGGGTTGTGCTAACCATCCGAGCCATGTCGGGAGGTGCTGGGTATGCCCAGCGGCATCTTGAACACAGCGACTATTACGATGAGCACCGCCGCGTTCAAGGGGAGTGGCATGGCCAGGGTGCGGGGTTGCTTGGCCTGCGTGGAGAAGTGACTCGGGAGCAATTTGAAGCGGTGCGCGAGGGGTTGCACCCAGAGACGGGAGAGTTCCTCCGGCCTCGCCACAGTGCGGACCGCATCAGCCTGGACGGGAGCGAACAGAGTAAAGGGCGGTCTCTGTATGATCTGACCTTTTCCGCGCCGAAGTCGGTTTCTATTCAGGCGCTCGTTGGCGGGGATGAGCGCCTGGTTGCGGCTCACGATAAAGCGGTCCGGGAAACGCTTGCAGAAGCCGAGAGTCACTCCGCAACTCGTGTCCGCCTGAACGGCGCGAATGAGGATCGAACGACGGCCAACTGGATTGTCGCCACATACCGGCACGATACCAGCCGCGAACTCGACCCACAACTCCACACACATGCCGTCGCGGCCAATCTGACTTACGACGGCGTTGAAGGTCGCTGGAAGGCGCTACAGGCATCGGGACTGTATGAACGGCGGGCGTACCTGACGGAGATCTACCGAAATGCGCTGGCGCGTGAGGTGCGTGGTCTGGGCTATGAGATCGAGCCGCGCCGCGATTCCAAGGGCAAGGATCGTGGATTCGAGATTCGCGGCGTCTCGAATGAATTGCTCGAAAAGTACAGCGTTCGGAGCGCACAGCGGGACGCTGCAATCGAGCGATTCACAGTAGAGCATGGCCGCAAGCCAACCGATAACGAAGTTGCCGTCCTCGTCCGTGAATCCCGCGCGGACAAGCTGGCTGAAATCGCAACCGGCAAGGTGAGAGAACAACAGCAGGCCCGGCTTGCCCCGGAGGAAAAGCACACGCTGCACCATCTCCGCGCGGAGTCCCTGGAGCGGAATCCATGTATTCTTCACGAATCTTCGCAGGCATCGGAATCACTTCAGTACGCAAAAGAGCATCTCTTTGAACGCAACTCCGTTGTGCGCGATCACGAATTGATGACTGAGGCCCTGCGTCATGGACGCGGGCAGATTGATCCTGGTCAATTGCGTGGTGCTCTGGAAGTGGAACAGGCGCGTGGTGGTCTGATCCAGGCCGGAAACAATCTAGCTACCCGTGAGAGCCTCGAACGCGAGCAGCGCATGATTGCAGTGGTGGACCGGGGCATTGGGCGATTTGAACGGTTGGGCGGCGAGCGAGAATTCCATTCGTCTGAACAGCTGCGGGAAGAGCAACAGCGGGCAGTACATCACGTTCTGGACTCCAGAGATTTCGCAGTCAATTTGCGCGGGGCTGCGGGAACCGGGAAAACCGCCACTCTGCATGAAATCGACCGCGGCCTTCGCGATGCAGGCCGTGAGATTGTGGCCGTCGCGCCGACTCGAAGCGCGGTCGAAGAATTGCGGAAGGTTGGGTTTCACGACGCGATGACTATCTCCCGCCTACTAGAGGCCAACACCGAACAACCTTCCCTCCTCGGGAGAGTGCTTGTCGTTGACGAGGCGGGAATGGTTTCAGGCCGGCAGATGGAAGGATTGCTGAAGTTGGCAGAGCGGGAGGGTGCGCGTATTCTCTTTTCCGGCGATACACGGCAAATCCAGAGCGTCGAAGCGTCGGACGCCTTGCGCATCCTGGAGCTGGAATCGCAGATAAAAAGCGTCTCCCTCACCGGCGTACAACGGCAGACACAGGCTGAATACCGAGATGCAATTCAGACATTGCGGCAGGCGCCCGAACAAGGGTTCCAGAAACTTGAGCAGCTCGGGGCCATACGAGAGGTTCCATACTTGGAGCGTCCGCAGGCGGTGGCATCTGCCTATCGAGAACTGACAACTGATCCAAGCCGCAAAGTGCTTGTCGTTGCCGGCACACATGAAGAGATCGGCAGGATTACTCATGCGATTCGCGAGGGAATGAAGCAAAAGGGAGACCTGGGGCCTGGAAAGATTTTCGAGCGCCATACGCCTTTGCAATGGACTGAAGCGCAGAAGAAGGATTTATCGAACTATCAGCAAGGCCAGGGCCTGTTGGTCCACCGCTCGTCTCACGGGATCAGTCGAAACGAGGCTCTTGTTGTTGAGCGTTCAGGCAGGTCGCATATCATCGCCAGAGACTTGAATGGGGCAGAGCGCATGGTTAATCCGATACAGGCACGCTCATTCTCCGTGCATGAGCGCAACCAGATTGAAATATGCCCCGGAGACCGGCTGCTGCTGACTGGAAATCGGCGGGAGGCCGATTTCCGCGCCACGAACGGAGAACTGGCAAGAGTGCGCGGTGTCGATGGAGGCCGCATTCAGCTTGAAGATGGGCGGACACTGCCGGCGAATTATCGAGAATTCGACCATGGCTATGCCATTACCGCGCATCGTAGCCAAGGAAAGACCGTTGACTCAGTGGTTCTTTCCGGCGACACGATGAAACAGGAGCAGTTCTACGTCGCCGCCTCGCGTGGCCGCGATGGAATTACAGTAGTCACTTCCAATGTGGACCAGTTGCGCGAATCGCTTGGCATCTCCACTGCGCGCCCTTCAGCGACGGAACTAGCGAGAGAGCAGTCACGGTCTCACCCCGCCGAAGAGCATAGCCTCGCACATTTGCCGCTACAGAACATCGAGCCTACTGTTCCGCAACACGATGTATCCCTTGGGCACGGCCTTGGGATGGGTCTGTGATGTCTTTGCTCGTGAATATTGAGAATGACATTCCCCGGATAGATGGCATTGCGTGCCGAGGCGATGGAGGTCCGTGTCAAGGCTCTTGACCGCGTAGCGGCGGGCTATGCCCGGCCTTGACTCGGACCGCGCCTCGGCTAGACTCAGCCATCCGGGGGAATGTCATTGGGGGTTTGTCTAGTGGATAAGGAGGGACGAATAGAATTTTGCTTTCATAAAACTGAAAAATGGCTGCTCCCAATTGTTACCGAAAGGCAACTCTGACAACTACGTGCAACTCCTGTTTCCGAAACTTCGCTTTACTTTCACTTTCCGTATCGATGAACTGGAAAGCCGGCTCAACCAGTGGGGTTGACGCACGTTCGGGCACCGTCCATTGTGGTTTCAGGAGCGTGCGAACAATGTTCGATTCCCCTCATCCTCCCGCATTTTTTGAGCCGCTTATCGACAGTGAGCACGCTGCGGCTCTGATTCAAGTCCACCCCAAAACCCTGCAACGGTACGCGAGAAAGGGTATCGTCGCAGGCTTGCGTGTCGGCAAACTGTGGCGATTCCGAGCTTCCGAACTTATGGCTCGCCGGCCTGAAGAGTATTACGAGGGTCTCGACGAAGAAGCTCAGGCACAGTAGGCTGGAATCAGCCACTCGTGCCCGTAACCAGAGAGGAGATCAACCCTTGCTAGTTCGGACACGGTATCAATATGGAAGTTTGCGGTTGAGGAAGCGCGAGCGCGGACCGGATGTGTGGGAGTTCCGTTATTACGAGACGGATTCTCAGGGAAAGCGTAAACGGCAGAGCGTGATCCTTGGTGATCGCGGTGTGCTCACAACGGAGACCCAAGCACGGAAAGCCACGCAAGCCCTTCTTCTTCGACTCAACGAAGAATCTCCACGCGCGGAAGTGGAGGCAGCGTCTTTTGGAGCCTTGCTCGATCGTTACATCGAGCAGGAACTCTCGGAGCGTTACTCGACTCGGAAATCGCACCTGTCGAACATCCGAGTCCACATCCGCCCACGTTGGGGAGAGCACCCCGTGGATAAGCTGAAGCCGATGGCGATGGAACAGTGGTTGCGCGATTTGCCGCTGGCCCCAAAGTCAAAGACTCATGTACGGGGAATCATGCACCTGGTCTTCAAGTGCGCGGAGCGGTGGGGAATTGTCGAACTCGGCAAGAACCCTGTCTCTCTGGTGCGCGTGAAGAATGGAAGCAAGCGGCTCGAGCGGCCACGGGTTCTTGACGTGGACGAGTTCTTTGAACTGCTCAAGCATTTGGGCGAACCTTACCGAACTATGGTCTTGGTCGCACAGTGCCTGGGCCTCCGCGTCAGCGAGATTCTGGGCTTGCAATGGGGCGATTTTAATTTCGAGGATCGCTCGGTTTTGGTCCAGAGAAGCGTGGTGGGTGGCAGAGTGGACGATGTGAAGACGGAATATTCAAGAGACGATGTTCCGCTCGATGCTCGTATTGCGGAGGTGCTGTTGCAGTGGCGCTCCGTTTCGATCTTCCCCAGAAACGAGGATTGGCTTTTTGCAAATCCCGTCACAGGGAGGCCGTACCACCAGGAGAGCTTGCAGAAGTCGCAGATCAAACGGGCTGCGAAGCTCGCCGGTCTTGGGGAGGATATTGGGTGGCACACTTTTCGCCACAGCTATCGCTCCTGGCTCGATGAGACGGGTGCTCCAATGAAGGTGCAGCAGGAACTGATGCGTCACGCCTCGATCCAGACGACGATGAACGTCTACGGACGGGCCATGACGGAGACAAAACGCCGCGCCAACAGTCAGGTCGTGGGACTGGTGTTCGGCCCAAACTCGCAGGATTTGCCCGCAGATGCGGTCACTGCGACTGTCCAGTAAATTGCAGTCTGTTCCTATTGGGGGATAACGGGGACTTTCCGAAAGCGACCAATTTATCTAAGTTATTGATTTGTTTGGTTGCGGGGTCTGGATTTGAACCAGCGACCTTTGGGTTATGAGTGACCGGGAACTCGCGTAAATTGAAGACTTTACAGGACGAATGGCTACCCGGAAGTACGGAAAAGTACCCATCGGACACCCAGTTGGGAGTCAGTTGGGAGTGAATTTTCGTTACGGTCATCATCTTGATTTTTGTTGCTCGGAATCCGAGCTCTGCGGATGAAGCCCGTCTGGATAAGTGCATTGGCGATGATGTGGTCGTTGACGATGGCATTCAATCCGAAAGTGCGCGAACAGATGCGTTCTACGATAACCTCACGGGTGAATGCTTTGCCTCATCTGGCAAGCCGAAGGAGTAACCATGGCTGCGTACCTTATTTCATTGTGCAGAGACGTTCGTGAGCGCAAACACCTTGAGGATTACTGGGCGAATGTTGCGCCAGCATTTCAGGGATTTGACGCCAAGCCGCTTGCGGCGTACGCTCCGTTCGAGATCCTTGAAGGCGATGGTGGTGTGCTGGGCGTGGTCCTATTCGAGTTTTCTTCGATGGAAGAGGCACGGCGCTGGTACACCAGCGCTGCTTATCAAGAAGTTAAGAAACTCCGCGCCGGGGCAGCCAACTTCGATCTGATTCTTGTGGAAGGCCGCTTTGTACCGGCAGCGCAGCGAATGCTGACTTCGCATTCCTGACTTGGTGCAGAAGCACTCTGGTCGCGCGCCACGCGGCTTCGTTCAAGTAGCCTTTGCGAAAGGAATCAGTCTTCAAGTGAAACCCAGGATTGTTGGGAACAGGCCAATGCGCGTTTCGAGTGCCATAAAGCTCAAAACACGCATTGACGATAATGCGCTCATCGAGGCTTACCAAAACGTGCGCTCGACACGATGGACTAGCGGCCTGTCGCAGTGAATTCGTTAGTGAGGGTCAGGCCAGCAGGTCTGACGACTTCCACTGGATAAGGCCCGGCGCTGGCTAAAGAAGCATCGATGTTGCGGTGAAGCTTGCGTGCCAGATCAGCCCAGGCCTTTACTCGCGCGCTTCTCCAGCCACGGCATTAATGACACGTACCAAATATTCTCGCGCCCATCGGCCCAGATCTGCATCTGCTCCAGCGTGCCCTGTGCCTGGTCTTGCGAACGGGGAAGCGATAGAGGCGGCACTGTATTCGTGCTGAAGTAGAGTGTCGTGTGGTCCGAGCCTAGGCGAGCCTCGATGTTGCTGCCCTCTTCATTGACCTCGTCACCTAGATCGATCGACGTACTCCATCTTCCGTTTTCGCGAAAAGCAATCCGAAGCCGCTTCTGGTCGCGCCGATAGGGGTGGTTCGACGAGTAAACGATAAAGCTCTCATCTGGAGCGACGGCCGGGTCGACGTCCTCAGTGGTATCGTCGCCAACGCCGACGGGCTCTGCCGGTTCGTAGATGCCACCCCGATAGTGGGATCGAAATAACGCGAAGTGGCCGTTTGCTTTCGCCGGTCGCATGAAATAGATGCTGCCATCCGAGGCGACACTGGGGGAAAACGTTCCCGTGTCAGCGTTGATCGTATTCGGCAGCCGTCTGGGTTCACCCCATCCCGTTCCCTGACGGTCTACGCGCCAGAGGTTCCCCCCCATCGCAGGAAATACCTTACCGTCATAGCTGCCATCGATCGGCTTCATACCGCCATCTGTCGGGCGATTCGAGGCAAACACAAGAAAGGATCCGTCGGGGGCCATAGCCGGTTCGAGATCGCTCCATTTCCCCGAAAAAGGTGCGATCACAGGCGCGGACCATTCGCCGCTTTTGAGATGCGAGACCAAAATCATTGAGCCGGATGCATTTCCGCGTGTAAAGAGCACGGTTTTCCCATCTGGCGTAAAGGCGGGCGACATGTCATCGGCTGCTCCGGAAATCACCCCGGGTGCAAACAATTGCGGGTGGTTTGACATCACCTGAGCAAGGGATCGCTCTGAACGTACCGCAATTAGGGTGAAGGGCAGTGCGAGACACAGTACCGGCACACCAATTTTCATTGACGCTCCCTTTGGGTTAAAACAGCTTAGACCTAATTGACTCCATTAACGTTTCTTCTGCAACAGCCCACTGGCGCGGACCGATCCTCCCCGGTTCTGATCCAGGGCTACTGCTTCTTCTCCTGCGCCGGTGCGGTATGCGAGGTGGCTGCTGCGCCTACCGGCGTATTGGTCAGCGGATCAGCGAGGAATTTGCCGACGATTTGCGGGACTTCCGTCGAAGTCAGCAAATTATAGTGACTGTAGCCAGGCACGACCGCCAGCCGCGACTGCGAGAGTTGCGTATTCACCCAGCCCGGCTCCTTAACGCCGCCGCCCAGCAGCGCGAAGAACTCCGCGATGTGCTTCTGCGAGATCGAATCGTTGTCGGCGAATACAAGAAGCACCGGCATCGGCAGCTGCGCGACATCCTTCGACCAGTCATAGTCTTCACTCATCATCTTTCCGAATTTGTCGAGGAACTGCGGAAAGCGCTGCGGATCGGGCCATTGCTTTGAAAACCGCCCCGTCGGCGTTTGCATCAAGTTCTCGGCCAGTGCCGCGCTCACCTGGCTCATGCCCCGTTGCGCTTCCGGATACCAGCCGGACCTGGCAGAAGGCGACGAGATCACCACGAGTCGCCGTACCTTATCTCGATGCTGGATCGCGGCGCGGAGCGCGCTGGCGCCACCGAATGAATGTCCAACCAAGTCTGCTTTCGGAATGTTGAGATGGTCAAGCAGCGCAGCGATGTCGTTGCCCATCGTGGGGAAGCTCATCGGACGGTCCGTGTCCGCTGTGCGGCCGTGGCCCTGCATCTCTACCGCGATCACGCGCCGCGTCTTCGCCAGCGGCTTCACCCATCCCTGCATCTCGCCAATGGTTGTCAGGCCGCCATGGATCAGCACAAGCGGTTCGCCCGCGCCGTAGAACTCGTGATACATCTTGATGCCGTTCACGGCTGCGTAGCCGCTGCTCACCCGTTTCATCTCGGCCTCTCCTAGTTGGGTCACCGGTTTCAAGACCCGGTGGCTTGTCTCCTGCGTCGGTGCGAGGGCCGCCGAGGGCGCGCAGGTGCCGACACGTGACGCCCAAGTCCAGCCGTCCTTCTGCCCGGACAGGTGCCCGCATGAAGTGTTCCTGTACGGACCAGGCTTGAATCCAGTCCTAACTGACGTCTACCATCGTATCCTCGGTTGTCCTAGGCTACCCTCCGCACATAAGTCGGTTCCCGAGGTGACAATTCGACACGACCCCGGAAATTCGTAGCATTTTCTTCTGGAATGCTTCCACACGCCCGAAAGAGCGGAGCGGTTTCGGCCTTACGGTAGAAGAGACAGAGAGAAACGCCCAGAGCATCGAACGCAGCTTTACGTTTCTCGCTGATGCCGAAGCGGTCTACCGAGAGTGGCGAAGGATGGTCGTGCAATACAGCGTCTCCGGAGTGCAAGTCCATGACGCGCGACTTGCCGCAGCCATGTACGCGCACGGCATCAGCGAAGTTCTCACGCTCAACGACGCCGACTCAGGACGCTTCGCGGGCATCCATGCAATAGACCCCCATCACATTTAGAGTGACTGATCGAGAAATGCAGTGAGATTGAGCGGGTAATCAGCGTCAGCTCTCGGATCATCTTCCGCCACAAAATCCAGGGAATTCTCCGGCGTCGTCATTCCATTTTGGAATGACGCTCGCTCAAAAAGTCATTGGACGTTCCCTTCGAGCGCTCTTAGCGTTGCGCCTAGCTGACAACACCGAGTCAGCGGAGGTGCAAAGATGCTCAGAGTCTACCGTGCATTCCGGTTGGAGAAGCCTCTCCATCGGTCGTCCAATCCCCCCGCAATCCGGTGGGCAAAACGCTTCGTAAAACAGAAACTTCGCCGTGCGGCGCACGTTATGGGACCGACGCTGGTTGCGCTCGCATTTGCTGGTGCGGCCAATCTTGCGCACGCCCAGGGAACAATCAGCTTTAGCGGCGCCCAAACCTTCATGCAGACGGTGCAGACGTTCGCCATGTACGCCGGAGCGGTCATCTGCCTGGTCGGCCTCATTTTTGCCGGCGTCAGCTTTATGAGCGGCAACATTCAGCGCGGCGTGATCGGGCTGTTTGGTGCCATCTTCGGCGCGGGCGTGCGCGGCTGGGGAGCGGGCTGGATCTCCTCTCTTACCGGGCAGAGTGTGGGTTAACCATGCAGGCGGCCAAGCGAGGAGAGCCCCTTGCGATCAACCAGGCGCTCAACAAGCCGCGCGAAAAGCTCGGACTCAATCTGCCTACCTGGTTGGCAATCGTGATGGTCTGCGTCATGGCTTTCCTCGCTGGTTTCCGCTTACTCGCCGTCGTGTCCTTCCCCTTACTCGCAACCGGCTGCTGGCTTGTCGTCCGCAAGCAACCGAAGATGTTTCAACTTTGGGCGTTGAGCCTAAGCCAGAGGTCGTATTATGACCCGCGCAAACAGTGAAAAACTCAAACATACGCCGTGGTTCGCTAAAGCCGGAGCCGCTTGCAGTATTGTGCCGATCGCGCGCTTTATAGGCCCCAATGTCTTTGCCCTCAAGGGCGGCGGCTACGGTTGCCTCTTCTCTCTGACAGGCATCGACGAAGAGGGCTTGACCGACCAGGAACTCGATGCACGAATGCGTTCGATAGAGGGTGCATTGCGCGGTCTGCCCGAAGGCTCATGCCTTTATCAGTACACGCGCGTGATGTCGGGCTTCGATCTCCCCCGCCAAGCGAAGTACGGGAGCCCCGCCACTCAGGTTTTCGTGGACGATAGGCTGGCCTTTCTTGAGAGGACGGCTGGCTTCCGGCGGATTGACTTGCACTGGTGCCTGACGTTGGAGCCGTCGCAGGTAAAGGCACTTCAACCTAAGCCGAAAGAGAACGCGGTCGAGACTTCGCGGATGCTGACTGAACTCCAGAAGACGGCAACGATTCTGGAAGAGCATCTCGGCAGCTTGTTGGGATTGCGGCTGCTCGATAAGAACAGCGCATTTCAGTTTTTCAGTTACCTTTTCAACCTTGAGGAATGGGCCGCAGCCGACCCGCTACGCGAGGATACCGGCGTGGACCGGCAGATCGTGAAGACCCCGGTTGAGTGGCATAGCGACCATCTGCGAGTAGGCAAACGCTTTGTGCAGATGTTCTCGCTCAAGACGACGCCGGAGGCGTCCAGGCCGTGCCTGTTTTCCGGTCTGCTCACACTCGATTGCGACAGCGTTCTTTGCTCGACATGGCGCGTGAAATCCAGCTCCGCGGCGCACAGCGAGATCGACGCGCAGGAAAAGTTCATTTCGTTTTTCAAAGTCGGCATCCTGGCGCGCGTAATCAATGCACGCGATACCGCCTCGCTTGAAACCGGCGCGGGAGCGAGGGCCGCTAACAGCAGCGTCGATGATCTGAGTGAAGTCATCCGCTCGCTCGACAAAAGGGCCCAGGGCGAATACTCGCTCCGCCTGCTGCTCGCCGCCAATGGCGCGGAGCAGCTACGCGATGTGGTCCCGGCAGTCCACCGCATCTTCGTCGATACACGGGCGCAGGTAATCGAAGAGACGCTTGGGAATCTTTCCGCGTTCTATGCGATGTTCCCTGGCAACCGCAAGTTCAACGTCTTCCCGCTCTGGCTCTCAGAAGACCACCATGCGCGCCTGTCCTCCGTGTTCGCGCCGCACCTGGGACACCCACACTCAGAAGACCTTGACGCCGAATACCTCAACATCTTCGAGACGCGCACACGGACGCCGCTCTTTCAGGACGTGTATGTAGACGGCGTGCGGGTCATGCTCATCCTCGGGCCAACGGGAACGGGGAAAAGCGTACACGGCAACATGGCGATCGCGCATGAGCAAAAGTACGGCGGCTTCAGCTACGTTTTCGACATCGGAGCCAGCTACGAGAGCGTTGTCGAGCTGTACGGCGGGCGCGTGGACCGCATCGGTAAAGACGGCCCGCGCGTGAATCCTTTTGCATTAGAGCCGACCGAACACAACATCAAGTTCCTGTACAGCTTCATCAGGCTCCTACTGACCAACGGCGGCGCAGAATTGGAGCCGGAAGACGACGATGTGATCCATAAAGCTGTGCAGGACATCTACCTGCTCGCCCCGGAGAACCGCCGCCTGTCCAATCTCTACCTGCCGAAGAAGCTCGACCGTTACCTGTCGAAGTGGGTTGGCAGAGGCATCTACAACGCCATCTTCGACAACGTAGAAGATAGCCTTTCGCTGTCGCGCCTCCAGTGCTTCGACTTCCAGGGCGTGAATAACGCGCAGTATGCCGACCTCATCGAGCCGCTGATGGTGTGGCTGCTCCGGCGCATCAACGATGTGCTCTATGACCCCGCCAATCTCGGCGTGCCCAAGCACATCCTCATCGAAGAAATCTTCTCTTCGATGAAGAATCGCCAGTTGCTGGAAGGCGCGCTCGCTTCCATCAAGACCGTGCGCAAGAATCTTGGCGGCGTGACCATGATCGGCCAGTCCGCCGAAGACCTGGGCGAAAACGCCGACAGCATCGTGAACTCCTGCACGTCGTTCCTGTTTCTGAAAGACGCGACATTCAATCGGAAACGCTATGCCGAGCTGTTCAAGATGAACGACCAGCAGATTGCGCTCTTCGAGTCCTTGCAGGACCGCGAAGGTCTGTACATGCGGCGCGACGGCCTCACCAAAGTTGTTCGTCTCAATCTCGACGCTCGCAGTTATGCGACGTTCTCCACCAAACCCAAAGACCGAGTACGCCGGACGAAGTTGATTGCCAAGTACGGACTTGCCGAGGGAATCACTCGTTTTGCCCAGGGCGAGTCTGCCTAACCGAAAGGATCAGTGCTATGAAACCACCTGTCACTATCATCGTCGCCGTTGGGCTTTCACTCGCTGCCCATGCCCTAACGGGCCATGCGGCCACAGACCCCAAGCCCCTTGAGCCGAGTGCGCCGCGCACCATCACCGTGTCCGAGGCGGACACGCCGCCTGTGGTCCGCACCGGTTTGCTGCAATCGACGCTGATCCTGCTCCCTGCTGAGGAAAAGGTTGCGAATGTCTTTGCCGGGGATACGGTCGATTGGGTTTTCGACGGCGGCCATGTGCCCAGCCGTTTTATCAGTATCAAGCCCAAAGTCGCCAACAGCGTAACAGACGTTCATATCATCTCCGACCACGGCAACGAATACACCCTCCAGTTGCGGGAAGTCTCCGGCGACGGAGATCCCCACTTCGATTCCAAAGTCTTTCTCGTTCCAGGCGACAAGGCCGAAAAAGACCGGCTGGCTGAGCTGCCCGTGTTTGTGCCCGCCTCCGAGCTGGACAAGGTAAAGCAGGAGGCAGCGGCGGCCCAGGCTGCTCAGGCCGCTACGCAGAAGGCCGAGACGACGAAAGAGGAAGAGTACCGCAGCCAATATCCCGGCACCCTGCACTTTGACTACACCTGGGACAAATCGAAGGGCAAAGAGCTTGGCTTGCAGGAGATATGGCGCGATGACAAGTTCACCTATCTGCGCGGGCAGTTTCAGGAAACACCGGCTTTGTATGAAGTGAAGGACAAAAAGCCATCCCTCATCAACTTCGATTTCAATAACGGCCTCTATACCGTGCCGAAGAAACTGGACAACGGGTACTTAGAGATTGGCAAACAGAAGGTCGAGTTTCACCGCGCCGAGGAAGGAAAATAACCATGCCGGAGCCAAACGAAAATACTCCCGCAACCGTTCCAGAGCAGCCAGAGCCAAAGCCGCCGCTACGGAAGAGTATGCCGGCAGTCGTTGCGCTGGTTGTCATCCTTGGTCTCATCGGCATGGCCAACATTTCGAGCTTGCTGCGCGGCAATAAAAAGGCAGCACCGGTGAGCGCAATTCCGATGCGCCCGGCAGCACCGGATGCCCAGCAGGTCACGAGCTTTGAAGCGCAGCAGCAGTTGCAGGCACAACGCGATGCCCAGGAGCGGCAGCACGAGCAGGAAATGGCCGCCGCGATGCAGCAGCTTCAGGAGGCTCAAGGCGCGCCCGGCCCAGAGGCTGCGGGCGCGCCGCCGATGACCGCCGCGCAGCGGGCGACGATCTATGGCGACAGCCCGAATGCCCCACAGCGTACCTCGAATATGTCGGAAGCGCAGGCCGAAACCAAGCAGAAGCGGCTCGCTCAGGAGAAACAGCAGCAGGACGCGATTAACAGCGACACCGTAGCCATTGATTTCGAGCATCCGGGCGGGGCCGTCGCTCCGAGCATTGCAGTTCCCGCACAATCCACTGGTGCCGAGACAAAAGCCCAGCTCGCGAATGCAGAAGCTAGAGCAGATGCCAAAGGCAATCCAATGGCTCTGTATAGCTTTGATAGCTACCAAGGCCGCCTGTACAGGGTCTTTGAAGGAACCGTGCTGGAAGGCGTCGTCACCAATCACATCGACGGCGGTTTCAGCGGTCCCATCATGGTCTCCTTAACCACTGACCTCTACTCCCACGATCATCAACAGCTTCTCTTGCCGCAGGGTACGCGGCTGCTTGGCGACGTGCAGAGCGTCGGCAACGAGCAACAGCGCAAGATGTTCGTGACCTTCCATCGCGCCATCTGCCCCGATGGTTTCTCGCTTGAGTTTGCCAAGTACATCGGGCTGGACCAGATCGGGACTACCGGCCTGGCGACGAAGGTAAATCACGGGTATCTCGAAGCGTTCGCCGCCGCCGCCGCAATTGGCGGTCTCGGCGGACTCGCACAGATCGGCAACAACGGCAGCATCCTTACCCCGTCCACGGAGATTCAGAATGGCATCTCTGGGGAGTCCGCAGTCGAAGGCGAACAGGTTTTGAACCACTTCCTGAATCGGCTTCCCATCATCACGCTCAAAGAAGGTTCCCGCGCCCGCGTGTATATCGGTACGGACCTTCTGATTCCGTCTTATGCAGAGCATCGCGTCGATCCCACGTTGTAGAGGAGACATAGCTATGAATGGGCATTACGAACATCTGCCCCGCGAAGCCCGCGATGCCAAGCGGGGAGGACGCGACGCGTGGGCCGTGCAGTCCACCGGCGAAAACGTTGCCGTGCCGCTCGTTCTCAGTCGTGGCGATTGGCTGGAAGCGCTTCAGTACACCATCGCCGAGGCCATCGAGCGCAGCGGGCAAGAATGGGTTTCCATTATCACGCAGGTCGCTCGCCAGCTCGCGGAGGAAGAGGCATGATCCTACACATCACAAAGCGCCCCAGGATGATTGCTACTGTCGCGGCTCTCGCAGTATCGCTCATCGCACTTTCGACTCCATCTGCTCGAAGCATGCTCATGGACGGTTTCATCGAGTTTGCCCAAGTGACGGAGAAGGCCGCTTGTTTTCCATATTGGCTTGTGACCCACACTCATTGTTTTTCTTTGGACAGGTTCGATCCGACCTGCCCGCAGTGCATGTAAACGCTCGATCAACCGCAGGAGGCTCTCTATGAAGTTGACTCTCAACAACCGTCACAAGTGGCTCATCGCCGCTGGCGCGGCATTGCTTCTTACCGCAACGCCTGGCTTCGCCCTGTTCGGCATCGGCGACATCGTGTTTGACCCCACCAGCTATGCCAGCCTGGTGCAGCAGCTCACCGCAATTCAGATGCAGTACAACATGCTCAAGAACAACATCGAGCACTTCTCGGCCAAGCAGGAATGGCAGACGTCGCTCTATGCTCTCGAAAATGTGAATGTCGCCAATATGTTCGGCGAGACGTCAGGCATCAACACTGCATTGAATACCAACAATCCGAGCGCGTCTCTGACGGGCTGGCAGACAGCCACCGTTCCGATGAATAGCAGTGCCAGTACCTACCTTGCAGGCCAGTCACTCGGCAGCTCGCGCATGTCCCAGGTTGCCATGATCGAAACCTCGGATGCGGTATCGCCCGACTGCCTCACGGCCGTGGGTTCGTACCGTGGAGCAAGAAGCACGAACGCAACCGCCAATAATTCACTCCTGAGCACGCAATTCGACAACACCGACTCGACCAACAGCGAAGTCCAGCAACTCAACCTGCTTAATGCAGCCGAGGCGCAAAAGATGGCCGAGATGCAGTCCCAGGGCGCTCTCCAGACCTGCGTGGCTTCACAGATGATGCTCGCCAACATGGAACGGCGCAATGCCGCCGCTGAAGACCTCAACACAGCGGTGTTTGTCCAACAGCAACGCTCGGCCAATGACACCAGCGCCGCCAACGAGGGCAGCACCTGGGATCCTTACCTGCCATAACGACGGATGAGA
>VFSW01007624.1_pt1 | contig 15679 bp, 14 predicted proteins | sample 5358111 | NCBI WGS metagenome assembly VFSW01 (sample SAMN11554181, study PRJNA540505) | mine drainage metagenome | isolation source: sediment from site ElyBrook_90M | place: USA: Ely Copper Mine, Vershire, VT | collected 2017
CATCACCTTTTGCCATATCCACTGCTGCCTGTGCTGTCTGCATACTTATTAGCATGCTTGCAAGAATCAATGCGAAACGAAGTTTCATATTCTTTTCCTTTTAAAATTTAGTTTTATTATTAAACCAAAACTATGTTTTTCCTAATCTCTCTCCAAGTTCCAGATCGTGCGATTCTTTCAATTTCAGTAAACATCGTGTTGCGTGTTGTACACATTGAATTTGCCAGTTGGCGTGATGATCTCGGGATCACTAATCACAGCCTTCAGGGTTCGGGTTTTATCGTCTACCACTACGATTGCAGATTCCTTGTCCTTTGCACTCCATACTGAAAACCAGACCTCATCGCCAGCTGCGTTATATTCAGGCTGAACAATACGTTTTGCTCCCTCGCCCAAGCCGGACCATTCGCCGATCGGAAGTACTGTATAGCCTTTATCCAGATGATTGATATCGAAAACCGCAACTGATTGGCTCAATTTTGGATCAGGATTCAAGGGGGTATCAACCCACAGATTTTTGGACTTGGGATTGGTTTTGATGAACAGTGAACCGCCGCCTTGTCCCTTGATTGTGCGTACCACTTTCCATGCATTTTGCTTATGCTTAACCGGGTCCGTACCGATCAGTGAAATGGAATCATCGCCTAGATGACTCGTCGCCCAAACTGGCCCGAATTTCGGGTCGATGAAGTTTGCACCGCGACCGGGGTGCGGCGTTTTGCCCACATCGATCAGAGCCTTCAGTTTGTCTTCCTTGGTATCTACCACCGCTATCTTGTTGGAGGCATTGGCTGCAACCATCATGTAGCGCCCTGTAGAGTCGAAGCCACCGTCATGCAAGAAGCGGGCTGCGTCAATCACGGTCATCTTCAGATTCTTGAGATCAGAATAGTCAACCATGTATATCTTGCCGGTTTCCTTGGCATTGACCAGAAATTCGGGGTGATAGTGTGATGCTACGATGGAGGCAACGCGAGGTTCCGGGTGATATTCTTGAGGATCGACTGTCATGCCACGGGTCGACACTATCTTGAGAGGTTTGAGAGTGTCACCATCCATGATTACAAATTGCGGTGGCCAATATGTTCCTGCGATTGCAAACTTATCTTCAAAACCCTTGAACTTGGAGGTTTCAACAGAACGGGCTTCCAGACCGACTTTGATCTCCGCCACGGTCTCGGGTTTATCCATCCACAGGTCGATTAAGTCAATTCTGGCATCACGGCCAATCACAAAGAGATAACGACCGGACGCGGACATGCGCGAAATATGAACGGCATAACCAGTTTTGATTGTTTCTACAATCTTCTTGGTGTCGCCATCAATCAGAGCAATCTTGCCAGCGTCGCGCAGAGTCACTGAAAACAAATTCTTCAGGTTAAGTTTATTCATCTGCTTAGTGGGACGGTTTTCCGGAGGAACCAGTACTTTCCAAGATGCTTCCATTTCCTTCATGCCGTACTCGGGTGGTGTCGGTGGCTCCTGCTGCACGTAACGAGCCATCAAATCCACTTCCTTTTCTGTCAATTCACCGGATGTGCCCCAGTTTGGCATACCTGCCGGAGATCCAAAGTTGATGAACACCTTGAGGTATTCTGTACCCCGCTCCAAAGTGATATCTGGAGTCAGAGGTTTGCCGGTGGCACCCTTGCGCAATACACCGTGACAGCCAGCACAGCGCTGAAAAAAAATCTCTTTGCCACGGTTGAATTCTGCCTCTGTCATCGGAGGTGCCTTGGGGTTGATGTTCTGGTGCATTGGTTCGTTGCCAAGAGGCGACCCACCGGAACTTTCATATATTGTTTCCGATTTGCTTACACTGTGGCCGGCAGTCTCTTCCGCATATGCAGTGCCTACTGCAAATGGCAAAGCAACCAACGCCAGCAATCCCAACATTCGTCTGTTTGCATGCATCATCACGTACTCCCTGATTGACTATAAATTAAGTACATCCTAAGCCCACAAATGCACCTCGGCCCCTGAATACATGGTGAAACTATGCTGAGCTAAACTCATTGATTTTTGTCAAGCTTCTTACAAACTTCAAACACTTAAAATGCGGTTCCGATAGGGATGTAATCCAAAACAATCAAAATGTTAGGCTTATTTTCTTAATATAGGTCAATCTCATTGTGCGAACATCGATGTTACGATGCACTCATTTATAGCCAAATGAAATTGCTCAATGTCATTGTGTGACGAGCCGGGGCTGAAGAGGCGGAGTAGTGAATAAGCAGAACAAAGAAAATGAACTTTTCAAATATTTGCCTTCAAGCAGACAGGCGTCGATTCATTTCGCTGTCATGTTTATTACCTCCTGCCTGTTGGGCCCCTTGATTGGCCCAGTGCTGAGCAACTGGATCAACCCGCCTCAGGCTTGGGGAATTTCAACCCGTATAGGCGACTATTCACTGATGAACGTTCTTTTGTGGGGAATGGCATTCCTAATGTTCGAGGTATTTTTCTATACTGGTTGGTTGATCACTCAAGCAAAGAAAAGCTGGAAAGAAGCGCAACCTAAATCCTGGTACAACTGAATTCAGTGCTGCTCTAAAGGCAACTTTTACACGGTGCGTATCTCTTTAGATTCGTGCTTCTGAGCCTATATTTTCAGACATCAACTTGCCTGCGTGACTAACTATCAATACTAGCCTTTGATACGGGTGAATAACGGACATTGATGCTTGTAAAATAAGCAGCCATAATGCAACCAGTATTTGCTCTTAGAGTCTGTGCGCTGTCAGGTGCGCAATAATAAGGTTATCTGAATTAAAATAACGGGCGGATTCAAGGATAGATAGTGCAATTTTGAATAACGCAGGTCAGTTGGGTGAGATTTGGTAGCATCAATGTCCTTTGGCCGGCAAGTCGAAATTACACAAATGAACTACACACACATTACCCAAGAAAAACGATACCAGATTTACGCCTTGAAGAAGGCGGGACACAAGCAAAACGAGATAGCTGAAGTATTGAAACGAAGCGCATCTACCATCAGTCGAGAGCTGTCACGAAACTGTGGACAACGCGGCTATCGAGCTAAACGGGCGCACAGCAAGTCTGTGGAACGCCAGGCGATCAAAGCTCGGACGATAGACGATGCGCGCATGGCAATTCGCTCAGGACTGGTTGTTGGAGCATTGGAGCCCGGAGCAGATCAGCGGGCATGTGGCCATCAGTCCAGAGACGGTGTACCAACGGGTTTACGCGGACAAACGAGCAGGCGGATTGCTGTGGAAGAACCTGCGCTGCCAGAAACTGAAAAAGAAACGTTACGGCAAAGCGGAGCGGCGTGGCACGATACCCAATAGGCATTCCATTGATGATCGCCCCACCATTGTCGAGACGCGTAGCCGGATAGGTGACTGGGAAGCGGATACCGTCATTGGCAAGATCCATCGTCAGGCCATCGTGAGTATTGTGGAACGCGAGACGGGTTTCACGCTGATCCAGAAGGTCGAGCGCAGGATCTCGCTAGCAGTCAGCCAGGCAATGATCGACTGCTGAAACCGCACCGTAAGAAGGTACTTACGATCACTTCGGACAACGGCAAAGAATTCGCCGGGCATGAAGAGATCGCTAACAAGTTAGAGGCTGACTTCTACTTCGCTTACTCCTATTCGTCATGGGAGCGAGGCACCAACGAGAACACGAATGGATTGATACGACAGTACCTTCCGAAAGACAAGGACTTCACAACGATTACACAACAGGAGAAAGAGATGGTTATGGAGAGATTGAACAACCTACCCCGAAAGAGACTTGGATACCAGACAACCAGTCAGGTATTCTTCAACTCAGGCGTTGCACCCGATATTCGAACACGCGACGAATGAAAAATTTCAATAAGTCAGCAGCAAAACACATTCTTAATAGTCAAGCTCTATTTCACTCGATCGTCCAGCACATGAGAAGTTGTGTGGCAATCTACGCCGCAGAAAACGACGGTGAGGATTTCATTTTTCTTGATTTTAACCATGCCGCTGAGTTATTGGACAATTATAGGCGTGAAGATGTCATCGGAAAACGGCTTACCGAGGCGTTTCCCGGAATAAGAGAGTTTGGTTTGCTTCCTGTTCTGCAGCGTGTTTGGAAAACCGGTCAACCTGAACATTTTCCTGCTTCCTTTTATAGCGACAATCATATTTCCGGCTGGCGAGACAATTATATATATCGCCTGCCGTCAGGCGAGGTTGTTGCCATTTATGACGATGTAACTGGTCGTAAGCAGGCTGAAGCTGTGATGCTTGGCCTGAACGAAAAATTAAACTATCTTCTCAACTCAATGGCAGAAGGTGCTTATGGCGTTGATACCGATGGTAACTGCACCTTTGTAAATGAGTCCTTTTTGCATATCTTGGGTTATGAAAATACCGAAGAAGTTATTGGTAAGCATATTCACGACCTTATTCATCACTCGCACGCTGATGGTAGTCATTATCCAGCCCAGGAATGCCGGATGTATGCAGCATATCGGCTTAAACAGAAAATCAATGTTTCAGATGAAGTCTTTTGGCGCAAGGACGGTATTGGCATACCTGTGGAATACTGGTCGCAGCCAATCGTGAGGGATGGAGTTGTGGTTGGCGCTATCGCTACTTTCCTAGATATTACTGAGCGCAAGAAAAATGAAGAAGCAATTCATAGGCTGGCTTTCTACGACACTTTAACTCTTCTGCCTAATCGGCGTTTGTTAAATGATCGGCTACATCAGGCACTAATCGCAGCCAAGCGCAGTGGGCGCTATGGTGCAGTGATGTTCATAGATCTTGATAATTTTAAATCCCTTAACGATAAATACGGTCATACCCTAGGCGATTTATTATTAAATGAGGTGGCTCGCCGTATCAGTGGATGCTTGAGAGAAATAGATACCGTTGCGAGATTGGGAGGGGATGAGTTCGTGGTGTTACTAACTAATTTGAATGAGGATAATATTGAGTCCGTCAGACTAGCCACTCTTATTGCCGAAAAGGTTCGCATTACACTTGCCCGGCCTTATTTTCTCAAACTGGCACATGAAGGGGAAGCCGAGACCAACGTCGAGCACCATTGCACTTCAAGTATTGGAGTGACGCTGTTTATGAAAAATGGTACACAGGATGAAATCCTGAAATGGGCTGATACTGCTATGTATCAAGCCAAGCATGATGGGCGCAATTTGGTTCGGCTTTATCAATCAAGGATTGCGTAACGGCAAGAGGCCACGCTGTGACTGTCTGTTAATGCGATTTGACCGGCCTGAATCTGCGTCAATCAAACGTTGAAGCGCTATAGTCTGCAATTAGCGGTGAGTCAAAAATGTGCTCCATTCATGCCAGCGTGTCTAAATAAATGATTTACCCGATTAGAAATAGTCATGCGTGCAGATTTAAATGCATTTGTAAGTCGTAGTAATCAATTGTTTGTATGTGGTGATTTAGGCTCACCAGAGGGGGGAGAAAGTGGCTTTTCAGTTCCCGGTTCACCGGATGACTGTTCATTCTTTGGCGATAGCGACCCTGTCGAAGATGGCTCACGTAACGACAATTTCATCAGCAAATCTCTTAATCGCAGGCTCGTTTGATTGAGAGCGCCTGTCTGTGAAATATCTTCACGCGCTTCTGCATATCGCTTTTCCTTTATTTTTTGGATGATCTCGGCAGCAATCTTGTGAAATTCTTCATGTACAGCGCATATCTCAGTGTGAAGCTCAGATGGAACCATCCGATAACCTTCATTGTTTAGCCACTTTCCAAAATCGCACTGATTGGTAGCGTCAATAGACGCAAGGTCAAAAGAAGCTCGACCGTTCAGAAAATCTTTAAAATTATTCTTCCAAGCTGAGTGGGCATTAAGTGCTGCATTGATTTCATTCTTGATCCCCACTGTCACCTCTATATATTTTAATGCGATCTTGCATCGTTATTAGCGAACTGCAGTATATATCCTACACGATACTACAATCTGAATGATTTTCTAATGAAGTAATGACTATTCAAATTCATTGCGATCATTTCATTTATAAACAAAGCCACTAATCTCAGTAACGTGTGTAATTTATCAACGTGTCAGTTGTGCATATAAGAGTGGCAATTCGTGCGGCAATTCGGATGGTTTGCGTATCACCACATAGCCGTTAACGCCGAACAGATGAGGTAAATAATTACTACCCTTTTCATCAATAGTTACGCAGAATGGTCTCAGTCCCATCTGTCGGGCTTCATGAATGGCAACACGAGTATCCTCCACGCCGTAGCGTCCTTCATACTGATCTAGATCATTTGGCTTGCCATCAGTAAGAATCAGTAACAGTCTTTGCGTTGCTGCTTGCTTATCGAGTAGCTGACTGGAATAGCGTATCGCTGCGCCCATGCGTGTGTAAAAGCCTGGCTTTATTGCAGCAATGCGTCCACGTATTTCATCGTTGTACTTGCGCTCGAATTCTTTAAGTATATGGAAACGAATATTTTCCCGTTTGAGAGACGAAAATCCGTAAAGCGCAAAGCGATCACCAGTAGCGGAGAGCGCTTCTGAAAACAGGAACAAGGTGTCGCGAATAACATCAATTACACGTGCTTGATCACTGACGTAAGAATCGGTAGATAACGATAAGTCTGCCAACAGCAGGCACGCCAAATCACGGTCGTGATATTGATGCGACTTGTACAGTCCTTGTTCCCGTGCCTTCAGACCACCAATTCGGTCAGCACTGAATTGGACGCAGGCATCCAGATCGAGTTCACTGCCGTCGAACTGGCCTTTGAACCACACCTTGGATGGCGTCAACGCTGCAAACTGATTACGCAAGCGGCGTGCCGTGACGGACAGGTGATCAGGTAGCGGCAGTGGTTCTGCGTTACGTGCCAGCATGGGTTGTAATCGGCAGTGCGCCTGTTGCAAGAGCTGCTTCTTATAATGCCATTCAGGCAACAGAATCCCCTCACCCAATGGCAAATCATCTGATGCCGCAGAGGGCAAATCGAGATCGAATTTCAGGCGCGAAGCAGATGCCTTATCGTCCTGTGCCACACTCAAGCGATCCAGGTCTTCTGCGGGACGGTCATCAGGTGAATCGTCCTCCTCGGTCGGGCGATTGACCTTAATATACTCTGCCCAGCTCAAAATGCTCTCTGCGCGGAAGGACATCATGAAGCTATCTTTGCTATCAGGCATATCGACCCGCTCAGCCTGATAACGACGGTCGTTTTCATTCTTTTTGTTGTCCCCACCTTCGTGACTTTGTGGTTCATTACTGTTGCTATTTGCGGGTTCGCTGACTGGTGGGGCTGGGTGCAGCCAAAGATACACTGGCTGAGGCGGACGTTTGGCAGAAGGCCAATGTTCCACACTACCAGGATTCAGCAACGCTGCACGGATAGCCTCCTCCTGTTCCCGTTCGTCATGCGGCAGGCGCTCGGGTCGGGGACGCATGGACAGTACTGCATTCGTCAGGCGCTGATATCGGCAAGACAGTCCCGGGAAACGCAACAGCACCTCTTGTGTAGCTATCTGGTTACGTCGTATCCACGGCTGTGCGGTATCGGTTCTGGTGGCTGCTAAGGCAATCAACCAGATATATAAATCGCGATTCAACCCCCTCTGTGGAAACAGATCGATCGTTGCAGGCAGGTGCAAGGTTTCTCCATCCAGCCAGGTCAACTCAGTTTTCAAATTACTTCCCGCAATGCGCTGCAGTAGGCTACGCTTTGCGCCGTGTGTGGTTGCTGTTGCCGATTTCACTGCAAGCCCGCTGTCACCGCCCCAGGAACGGAACAGGATACCGGCGGTCTTGCTGATCTGCTCCAACGCAACTGCTTCATTTGGGTAGCGCTTGTCAGCTGCATTTGTGATGAGTTTGTGCCACAAGGCACCGATATATTCTTCCATTTATCTCTTTTTCCCCTGTTCGTAGCAATACGTCGGGATGCCATCGTGATATCCAAAATCGCGTGCCGATTTGTCAAGTGCACATTCATGTTCCACCCATTTCAGTAAAGAGCCGTTGGGATTGTTGATTTGCACTTGGGAACAGGCGCTTGCACATAGTCCACATTGCGTACAGGTGAACATGAGACGTTTGATCTTGCGCGGATTTAGACGCATAGGACAAATATTGTCGCAGGCCGAGTTGCAATCAACGCATTCATCCACGCGACGGCGATTGAAACCAATCACCATGGCTTTCCGGTTACTCATCCAGGCGATGCTCTGAAACAGACCAACGGCACAAGCATATCGGCAGAATAAATGGCGGGCGAACATGAATTCCACGAAAAAAGCGAGCGTGCCTACACTAATGAAAATGCACTGATTGCGTGTGATCGTGCCATGCCACAAGTTACCGTAGATCTCTGTGGGTGGAAGAAGATAGGTCAATAGTGCGATGCTCCACAAGAATGCAAAGGCAACCACCAGCGGCAAAAGCACTAGCCAGTAGAAAGGGTTGGACTTGGTGATGGAACCGTCAGCATTTTTTTCAGGCAGTGCATAGCGATCCCAAAGGCTTTGTCGACCGATAGTGCGGCGCATGAGTTGATTGATGGTTTCTACAACTGAAAAATGCGGACACAACCAGCCGCAATAAAGACGTCCGTATTTCCAAGATATCCACACGCCGAAGGCGATGGTTCCAAGGATAGGCAAACCGCCGCGTAGCACGATGTTGATAGCAGCTTGGGTAACATCGATATTCCCTGCAACGAAGTCGTCCAGTCCAAGCGTCCAGTGCATGCCGAGGAAAAAAAAGTGCTTAAGATTGAGATCGAGGCGAAACAAATCGAACACCGGTGCCAGCAGGAATAGCGTGAAAAATCCGGCTTGAAACAGCAGTCTCTTGCGCTGGGTATCAATCTTCACAACACTCACCTGACACAATAAGTTAGATCACTTCCCGAAGCTGGCATAAACGATCTCCATCAGCGCCTCGGCAGTTTCCTCGTCATCCGTAAGGGGTTCCACAAGAGCAGCACGGCAGGCATCCACCGGATCGAAGCCGCTTCGAATCAAGATTGCGGTATAGACTAGCAGACGTGTGCTGGCAGCTTCTTCCAGATCGTGCTCCTTAAGTGCGCGCAAGCTGTTGGCCAGATTAACAAGTCTTTTTGACAACATCGCATCCACACCAGTCTCACCGATAACGATCTCCTGTTCAAGTTCCGGTTTGGGAAAATCAAAACGCAAACTAACGAATCGCTGGCGTGTGCTAGGCTTCATTCCCTTAAGGAAATTCTGATAACCGGGATTGTAGGATACTATCAACATAAACTCGGGGGGGGCCTTTAGAATCTCTCCCGTCCGTTCGATAGGCAGTATGCGGCGATCATCGGACAATGGATGCAGTACCACTGTAGTGTCCTTGCGCGCTTCTACCACTTCGTCGAGATAGCAGATGCCACCTTCGCGCACAGCACGTGTGAGAGGGCCATCGTTCCAATAGGTCACACCGTCGCCGATGAGATGACGTCCTACCAGATCAGAAGCGGTAATGTCGTCGTGACAAGCGACAGTGTATAGTGGCAAACCAATTTTTTCCGCCATATGCGAAACGAAGCGCGTTTTGCCACAACCAGTTGGTCCCTTGATCAGCAAAGGCAATTGTCTGAGAAATGCATGTTCGAATAGTTCTATCTCGTTGCCATGTGGCTTGTAGAAAGGCAGGTCGCTCATATTTAGAACCTTGATTAAGGAATGGCCAAGTCTAAGTCAAATTGACCATTTATTACTTGATAGTGGTTAAATAAGCGATCATGATGAGTAGAGTCACCAGCAACAACCATCCCAGCACGATACCTCGCCATAACCAACGGGTATGGCGCAAACCCATAAAATAGTTGGCCACCATCTGTACCTTAATAACCGTGGTGCCGAGTACGGTAAACATGATGGTCATACCTCCCAGACCCGCTTCACCGATGACATAAGTTGTCACTGTCAGCAGCATCAAGAGCAACCAGAAAAATGTACAGGGACGGATGAACTGAGGTTTGAGGATCATGTCCATGATCATCTAATGAATCACGTAAACCAACGGGAACAGGATAATCCATAACATGTCCACCATGTGCCAATATGAGGCACCAGTTTCCACACCTGTATGATTTTCTGCGCTATAACCGCCATCTTTTGCTTTCAGAATCACAGCAGTAAGAATCACCACGCCGAGAATTACATGCATGAAATGAAAGATCGTCAACGAAAGGTAGAACATATAAAAAGTATTTGTGCTGAGAGAGATACCAGCAGAAAATTTTGCGTGGAATTCGAATAGCTTGATGACCAAGAAAATCCCACCAAATCCGATTGCGGCAGCAATCCAGCGAATGCACTCGAACGAATGATTCTGTTTAATAGCCGCTACTGCCCTAACCATGAAATAGCTACTTGTAATCAACACCAGTGTATTGATAGCACCTGAAGTAATATTGAGGTGTTTTTGTGATTCGTTGAACATATCCACGTTGTGTGCCCGCGCAAATGCGTAAGCAACAAAGAAAATACCAAAGGCAAGCAGTTCGGCAAAAATGAAGAACCAGATCGCCAAGTCGCCGGGAGGGGTTGCGTTAATTTCATGTACAGCAATTGAATTTTTCAAAATGGCCGAAAATTATTAGGGAAAAAAGGGGCGCGAACGCCCCTCTGATAAACGATATTACGCTGCTGCTTGTACTTCACCCTTCTTGCAGAAAAAACTCCATATGTACAGAACCAAACCGATCATGAATACGAAGCCAGCAATCTCTCGCAGCCAGTAGAACAACATAACCTGGTCCTGAGTATCCATGAAACCCATTGGATTGTTACCCATGCGTTGCAACCAGATTTGAAGAATGCCGGCAGCTGTAAGAAACAATGTAATGAACACGATCGAAACAGTCATAAGCCAAAAAGACCACATTTCCATAGTCTGTGCCGGGCGGGAATTTGCACTACGTCCACGCAGCATAGGCATCGCATAGGAAATCATGGTCAGGTTCACCATCACATAAGCTCCATAGAACGCCATATGGCCATGGGCCGCAGTGATCTGAGTTCCGTGGGTATAGTAATTTACCGGAGCCAGTGTGTGCATAAAGCCCCACACTCCGGCACCGAGGAAAGACATTACCCCCGTTCCAAGCGCCCACAGCGTCGCAGCTTTGTTGGGATGCTCTCGGCGGCGGCGATTAACCATATTAAAAGCAAACACGGTCATCATGAAAAACGGAATCGGTTCCAAAGCGGAGAATACAGAGCCGAACCATTGCCAGTATCCAGGCGCACCTATCCAGAAGTAGTGGTGACCTGTTCCAATTATTCCAGTGATCAATGTCATGGCGATGATTATGTAGAGCCATTTCTCAATTACTTCACGGTCTACACCGGTAATCTTGATCAAGACGAATGCCAGCATTGCTCCCAATATCAGCTCCCATACACCTTCCACCCAAAGATGCACAGTCCACCACCAGAAATATTTGTCCAATACCAGATTGGACGGATTATAGAAAGAAAATAGGAAGAAAATTGCCAAGCCCCACAGCCCCAGTAGCAGTACCAGACTGATTGAAGTCTTCCGCCCCTTAAGCACGGTCAGGCTGATATTGAACAGAAAAGCAAGCGCCACAATGACAATGCCGACTTTGGTTGGAAGTGGTTGTTCGAGGAACTCTCTACCCATGGTCGCCAAGATGTCGTTACCCGTGAAATGGGCAAGAGTTGCATAAGGAACCGCCAGATAACCAACGATTGTCAATGCACCGGCAACCAGAAAAATCCAGAACATGACGATAGCGAGTTTGGGACTGAATAATTCTGTTTCTGCTTCTTCTGGTATCAGATAGTAACCCGCTCCCATAAACGCGAACAGAGTCCATACGATCAGGAGGTTAGTGTGAACCATGCGCGCTACGTTGAAAGGAATTGCGGGAAACAAGAAGTCCCCTACTACATACTGGTAGCCCATGATCAGGCCGAACAGAATTTGTCCGACGAACAGGCCAATGGCAGCAATGAAATATGGCTTTGCCACCGCTTGGGATTTATATTGCATCTTGAGTTCCTCCTAAACAGTTTTATGTCTGTATATCTGCTGAATCAGCCTTCAATGTTCGGCGGCCAATTATTAGTATTGATCTCAGAAGTCCATTTCAGGAATGAAACCAAATCATCGAGTTGTTGATCGGTCAAATTGAATTGCGGCATCTGACGACGGCCCGGAGCACCGGTCGGTTGAGATTTAATCCACGCCTTAATGAAATCACCACCACGGCGTTTGTATACGTTGCCAAGTTCGGGTGCAAAATACGCTCCCTCACCCAAGATAGTGTGGCATCCGACACAATCGCGTGTTTCCCAAATGTGTTTGCCGCGCACTACAGAATCAGTGATGTTTTCTCTGTGATCCCGTTTTGGCAGGCTCTGTACAGTATCGAAGGTCAAGGCGATAAACAACAGGAAGAAAAAGACCGCTCCCCCATAGAATATGTTTCGCGCCATCGCCTTGGTAAACGTTTCGCTCATAACTTACCTCCTGAATGATTAATTCTTTATTGGTTGTTGCCCTGAACCTGATTGTTTGCTATTCCACTCCAAAATTCGGAGAGAAAAGCAAACAATCAGGCTCATAAATCACGGCGCACTCACATTAACCCATGCGGGGTTTGCATATCCTTGACCTCAGTCAAGAGAACTCAAGCGTAATAATTTGTGTCACTGGTAATTTTTGCTGCGCTAAGATGGTAAAGAAACTTACTGCAGAGTTAATCTTGGTATTTAGTTGCTCACTATCTTAAACAGGAAGCAAGATGAAAAATTGTAAATTGAGTTGGTCGCTGGTGGCGGTGTTGTTAATCATCGTTGCACTATTTGGATATAAATTTACAGTGGGTAATGTTCAGCCATCGGATGACGGTCGTCAGGCTATAATGCTTAGCAAAGATGAACGTAATGCAGTATTACTTGAGATGCGTGGATGGCTGCAAAGTTCACAAAGCATAATGGCAGCGGTATCCGAAAAAGATTTTGAAACTGTCATTAAATCAGCGAAGGCATCAGGAATGGAGGCAGAGACAGGAGTTCCAGGGTCATTATTCAGGAAACTACCTGTTGAAATGAAGGCGCTCGGTTTTGATACACGCAAGAAATTCGATGATATCGCTGCCGATGCAGAGAATTTCAAGGACAGCAATCATATCGTTTCAAAGTTAAGCATGGCCATGAATAACTGCGTCGCATGTCATACTATGTATCGCTTTGTCGAAACAGTTCAATAGGTGAATAATTGTCAATTGCGAACACTCCTGACAGGGGCAAATTTCATGGTGCTGGCTTTTCTGGTGTTGGCGGCCATTCTGGGCATGTTGGGTGCGTGGTTATTGCCGGTCATTACTGATTATCACCGTGCAGCTCATATCCATTTAGCCTTTGCTCTGGGTGTGATGCCATTGATCATGGGGGCAATGACGCATTTTGTTCCGGTGCTAGCTCGTACACGCGAAGCGCCACGAGTTGTCGAGAGCTTTGCATTACTCGCTTGGATCAGCGGGGCAATGATAGTAGCTTTTTTCATAATTACCTTACCGGAAGCCTTTCGTAGCACAGCTGCCCTTCTCGCTCTGTCTGCCTGCGTCGGCTTGGCTACGTGGCAAGTTATGCGAGCCAAAGAGGCGCTGGGTGGCGCGCATCCCGGATTGCGCTGGTATCTCGCTGCACTGGTTTGTCTAGGAATGAGTTTGATGGCAGTGCTTGCCATATCTATATGGCCTCTGCAGATACTTGCACTTAAGCGACTGCACTTGCATTTGAATCTTTTCGGATTCGTTGGTATGAGTGCCATTGGCACCGTGCAAGTCCTGCTGCCTACCGCTGCGCGACATTTCGACCCGCAGGCCGCAACCCGGTTGCGTGCCGACCTGCCCGCAGCACTAGGCGGTGCGATTTTGATTGCGCTAGGCGCCGCATGGTTGCCGCTTCTGTCATGGCTAGGGTTATTATCGTGGATGATTCCATTGAGCCATTTGATGCTTGCCTGGTTTACACGCTACCGCACCGAGATTTTTTGTTGGCATGGCGCAACTCCATTGCTGGCGGCTGCTCTAGCAGGGTTTTCAATCGCTCTCGTAGCCGGTGGCATGCATGGCGCAGGCTGGCTTGATTTCATCGGCGTAGCGCACTTATTTGTTTTTTCTTTCCTGTTTCCTTTGGTCAGCGGTGCCGCAGGACAGCTGCTTCCACTTTGGCTCAAACCTGGGCATCAGACCGAATGGCAAGATCGCGCACGTCGTCACCTAACTTTCGCAACCGGCACGCGCGCACTGCTGTTTCTCATCGCCGGCCTGCTGGCGATAGCAGGATTCAAATGGGCAAGTTGGCTTGCCCTCGCCGCTCTGCTTCCTTTCACCTTGACGGCATTCAGTTTGTTGCGAGAGACACGGAATCCTTGAACTGACTGTGATCCGTTATATCCAATGCTGATGCTTGCTTGCCGATTAGCACATTCACCTTGCGGTAGATCCGACTTGCTGCAACGATGTTCAACCACAGCCACAGATTGGAAGCTCCGAACAGCAACGCTGCCGGATATGTAAATGTTGCAGGAAAAAGAATTGCAGCTATTAGAGTCCCCAAGGCTGCGAAGTGCAACCACATCTGTCGTCTGGTGCGTGATTCCGGCATGATGACCCTGACGTTGGGTACAGTAGGGCCATTTGGCCCACGCCTGCTTTGCAAGTGGAACCATACCAAAAAAGGCACGATCTTATAGAGCATACCGTTGATGACCGACATGGAAAAACCGACGATCGTCAGCATTCCCAGCAATATGCCGTAACATTGCATATTGCCTATTGCCGGAAAAACCTGTGCCGCGAACCAAAGCGCAATCGCCAACAACAGATTGATCATGCCGCCCCGCCAAAAATCTAGGGAAACGTCAGATAGCTTACGTTTTCTCTTTGCCTGCAACAACAGTGTAGTCAGTGCAAACACGGCAAAGCCCGCCGCCAACGATATCTTCAATATCATCTGTAGCGCCGGAAATTGGATTGTTGGAGCAAGTAACAACAATATGAGAAAGAGCATTATTCCAAGCCAGCGCGTGAGTTTAGTCGGATAGGACGACGTGAGTTGAAACATTGGCACGACTTGGTATGCGACACCTGCTACTAATATGCCAACCCATCCCAACAAGCCCCAAGTAAGGTGAAGATTGGCCAGCATTTCTCGTTCTTGCAGCCACCAGCCGAACGCATGATTACTCAGCAAAACCAAACCCAATAAAACCGTAGCTGCTAGCATCAGGACAGACAGGCGCATCGCGCGGGCTGTCATGTTTTGCGCCAGTGAGCGACGTAGTGTAATGACAACCAACGCGGCAAAAAGAAACAATACTATTCCAAGAGTTGGCAGTGCAATTTGAAGGGCAGACGGCGCGGTAAATATCAATCCGAAAGTGAGCAGAGTAATTCCGATGGTTCCGAATGTATGGATGATATTGGCGACCTGTTCAGAACTGCGCATCGGCGTGCCTGCAATCACAGGAAGCATTTGCAGTATCGCCCCCATCATGATCAGCCCCATGTAGCCAAGGGTAATCAAATGTGTAATGCCCAGCATGGCAGGATTCCAGCGATTGCTGAACAAATCTGCGCCCTTCCAGAGTAGCAGCAGCGCAGCAGTCAGCGCAAACAAAGGAGCCGTGATGAAAAAGCGTAGCGGCACC
>VFSW01007625.1_pt1 | contig 15678 bp, 11 predicted proteins | sample 5358111 | NCBI WGS metagenome assembly VFSW01 (sample SAMN11554181, study PRJNA540505) | mine drainage metagenome | isolation source: sediment from site ElyBrook_90M | place: USA: Ely Copper Mine, Vershire, VT | collected 2017
CTGGCAAATCGACCGCTCGTCCACCATTCCGCCACCACCCGAATTTCGCCCGGCTCGCGCGACCCCTGTGGTAGCCTAAAAGCTTGGCGTCAGTGCCGGAATGTCCGCTCGGGTGAGCGAAAGCATCGTTCTCCGCACCTATCCGCTTCGGGAAGCCGACCTCGTGGTCAGTTTCTTCACGCGCGATCAGGGTAAGCTGCGAGGCGTCGCCGCGCGGGCCCGGCGTCCGAAGAGTAACTTCGGCTCGGGACTGGAACGGCTGTCGCACGTGGCCGTCTCCTACTATCAACGGGAAAACCGCGAACTGGTGAATCTCAACTCCTGCGAACTCCTGCACTCCGCGTTCCTGCCCGGCGCCGGGCTCGATACCAGCGTGGCGATGGACTACCTGGCGGAGCTTTCCGAACTGATGCTGCCCCCCGGCGAGGCCAGCGAGCGGCAGTTCCGGCTGTGTCTGGCCGTGCTCGATTACCTTCGCCATGGCGGAAGCGCCTGGGCCGCGGTGTCGTATTTCACGTTCTGGACGGTTCGCCTGGCGGGCATTCTCGCGCCGCTCCCGGCCGAAGGCGAGCCGGCGGAGTTGGCCGCCGAAATGGCCTCGACTCCCATCGCCGCGCTCGCGCCGCGCGAATGGACGCGCGATACCGGCCGGGGCCTGCGCCGCTTGTTAGTACGGCAGATCGAGGACCACGTCGAGCGCAAGCTTCTCAGCCTGCCGATTCTCGAATCGCTATGAGCAAACCTTACTCCTTCCAGCGGATGGTGTTCCGGCTGAAACAATATTGGGACGAACGGGGCTGCATCATCCAGGAGCCGTACGACGTGGAGGTCGGCGCCGGAACGATGTGCCCGGAGACGTTCCTGCGCGTGCTGGGGCCGGAGCCCTACCGCGTCGCCTATGTGCAGCCGAGCCGCCGACCCGCCGACGGCCGCTACGGCGAAAATCCGAACCGCCTCTACAAGCATCAGCAGTTGCAAGTGATCCTGAAGCCCGCGCCGGAGGACGTGATCGCGCAGTACCTCGGCAGTCTCGAAGCCATCGGCATCGACCTTTCCAAGCACGACATCAAGTTCGAAGAAGACAACTGGGAGTCGCCCACCCTCGGCGCCTGGGGTGTGGGTTGGCAGGTGATGCTCGATGGACTCGAGATCACTCAGTTCACATACTTCCAACAATGCGGCGGCGTGGATCTCGACGTCGCTCCGGCGGAGATTACTTACGGGCTCGAGCGCCTTGCGGCGTTCCTGCAAGGCGTCGAAAGCGTCTATGACATCGAGTGGACCGAAGGCTTCTCCTACGCTGACGTGCGGCTGCGCGACGAAGAGCAGTTCTCCGTGTATAACTTCGAGATGGCCGACATAGCCGTTCTTTGGAAGCTGTTCGAGCTTCACGAGGGCGAGTGTCAGCGCCTGCTCGCCGGTTGGGCCAAGAGCGCGGATCAGGACCGCTATCCCGTGCTCGCCGCCTACGATCACGTTTTGAAGTGCTCGCAGTTGTTCAACCTGCTCGACTCGCGCGGTGCGATCAGCGTCACCGAGCGCGTGGCGGTGATCGCGCGGGTGCGGAAGCTCGCGGTGGGCACGGCGCAGCTTTGGATGCTTCAAACGACGGCGGGGAGCGCCGCATGAGCCGCTTCCTGCTCGAGATCGGGTGCGAAGAGATCCCCGATTGGATGATCGTGCCGGCGCTCGATCACCTGCGCGTCGCGGTACAGGCGATGTTCGATCGGCAGCTCGCGGGCGCGAGGGTGGAGCGCGTTGAGGCCACGCCGCGGCGCCTGGCCGTGTTTGCCGAAGACCTGATCGCGCGCCAGCCGGATGCCGTCGAGCTCGTGCTTGGGCCGCCGAAGTTGGCCGGGCCCGGCGCGGCTGCGGGCTTCGCGAAGAAGAACGGCGTCACGGTCAGCGGCCTGGTTTCGGAAACCACGCCCAAGGGCGAATACTTCGCCTTGCGTCGCACTCGCGCGGGCAGGGAAGCGGCCAGCGTGCTGGCCGGGGCGCTGCCCGCGCTCCTCCTTGGCATTCCGTGGCCCAAGACGATGTACTGGACCGGCAAGAGCGGCGCGCGGTTCATCCGGCCGATCCGCTGGATTGTCGCGCTGCTCGATGAGGCCGTTGTCCCGTTCGAAATCGAAGGCGTCGCCTCGGGCCGCGCGACGCATGGGCATCGCCTGCACGGCGCCGCGCCGGTGGAAGTGACCATCGACGGTTACGAACAGCGGCTCGCCGCCCATGGCGTGACGCTCGCCGCTGCCGCGCGCCGCGCGAGGATCGAGGCGGGAATCGCGCGCTTGCTCGAGGGCGGGGAACTGCGCGTCGAGCCTGACGCCAGCCTGCTTGAAACGCTCGTCTATCTAACCGAGGATCCGGCGCCCATCCTGGGATCGTTCGCGCCCGAGTACTTGCGTCTGCCGCGTGAAGTGCTCTCGACCGTGATGCGCCACCATCAGCGTTACTTCTCCGTCGAACGATCGGGCGGAGGTCTCGCGCCACACTTCATCGCCGTCATGAATACCGGCGGCGACCCGGAGGGGCTGGTGCGCCACGGGAACGAGCGCGTCCTCCGGGCGCGCTTCAACGACGCGCGGTTCTTCTGGGAAGGCGATCTCAAGCGTTCGCTCGAGGGCCGGCTCGAGGACCTGAAGAATGTCAGCTTCCAGGCTCAGCTCGGCTCGTACTTCGACAAGACACAGCGCGTCGTGGAACTGACCGGCCGGCTCGGTGGCGGCGACGACGCCAAGCGAGCCGCGCTTCTCGCCAAGTGCGACCTGACTACGAGCATGGTCAAGGAGTTCACCGGCCTGCAAGGGATCGTGGGCGGGCTCTACGCGCGCGAGCAGGGCGAGCCCGAGGCGGTCGCGCAGGCCATCTACGAGCACTACAAGCCGGTCGGCATGGAAGATTCCATTCCGTCGACCAAGACCGGCCAGCTTGTCGCGCTCGCCGACAAGCTCGACACGCTGCGCGCGTGTTTCGGCGCGGGGCTGATCCCCAGCGGGTCGAAGGACCCGTTCGCGCTGCGCCGCGCCGCGCAAGGCGTGGTGAAGATCCTCGTCGAAGGCGACACCGGCGTGCGGATCGAAGAAACCGGCGAGCTTGGCGAGTTCCTTCTCGATCGCGTAAGGCATTACTTCCGCGAGGTTCTCGGCTTCGCGTATGACGAAGTGAACGCGGTGCTCGCCGCCGGTTGGATGGATCTACCCGACGCGCGCCGGCGGCTCGAAGCGCTTCGCGCCGTCCGTCCGACCGCGGATTTCGAGCCGCTCGCGGCCAGCTTCAAGCGAATTCGCAATATTCTAAAGCAGGCGTCTTTCGAGGGGCCGGGCCGCCTCGACGAGGCGCTGTTCGACAACGACGCGGAGCGCGTGCTCCACGCCCGGATGAACGCGGTGCGCGGCGGATTGCGCGGTGCGCCGGCTGTCTATTCCACGGCGCTCGCCTCGATCGCGTCGCTTCGCCCGCACGTCGATCGCTTCTTCGATCAAGTGCTGGTCAACGCCGCCGACGAGCGCATTCGCGCCAATCGGCTAACATTGTTACGTAATCTCCTCACGGAGTTCTCCACGATCGCCGACTTCTCGGAGATCGTGACCGAAAAGGCAGAATCAGGAACCCATCCATCATGAGTAAAAAATATGTTTATTCGTTCGGCGGCGGCTCGGCTGACGGCGACGGCAAGATGAAAGATGTCCTCGGGGGTAAAGGCGCCGGCCTCGCCGAGATGAGCCGCGCCGGGCTGCCCGTGCCCCCCGGATTCACTATTTCCACCGAGGTGTGCAACCTCTATTTCGAGCACGGCAACAAAGTGCCCGGCGGGATCGAGTCCGAAATCAAGACGGCGCTCGCGACTCTCGAGTCGCGGATCGGAAAAAAGCTTGGCGACGCGAAGAATCCGCTGCTGCTTAGCGTGCGGAGCGGGGCGAAGTTCTCGATGCCGGGGATGATGAACACCATTCTCAATCTCGGCTTGAACGACACGACCGTGGAAGGACTGGCGGCGCTCAGCGGCAATCCGCGCTTCGCCTACGACTGCTACCGGCGCTTTATCCAGATGTTCGGCGAAGTGGCGCTCGACATCGACATGCAAAAGTTCGACGCCATCTTCGACGCGCGAAAGCACAAGGCGAAGGCGAAGCTCGATACCGCGCTCACGGCCGACGATCTCAAGACGATCATCGTGGACTATCAGAAGCTGGTGCGGAAGGAAACCGGCAAGCCCTTCCCGCAGGACGCCTGGACGCAGCTAGCCATGTCGCGCGACGCGGTGTTCCGCTCGTGGTGGGGCAAGAACGCGATCGCCTACCGGCGCATGGAGAAGATCCCCGACGAACTCGGAACCGCCGCCAACGTGCAGGCGATGGTGTTCGGCAACATGGGCGATGCGTCGGCCACCGGCGTCGGCTTCACGCGCGACCCGGCGACGGGCGAGAAGGTCTTCTGGGGCGAATTTCTCGTGAACGCGCAAGGGGAAGACGTCGTCGCGGGCATCCGCACGCCGCAGCCGATCACCGAGCTCGAAAAGGTCATGCCCGAGGCGTATGCGCAGCTTCGCGAGATCACCAGCAACCTCGAGAAGCACTACCGCGACATGCAGGACTTCGAGTTCACCATCGAGAACGACAAACTCTACATGCTGCAAACGCGAAACGGCAAACGCACCGGCACGGCCGCCGTGCGGATCGCCGTGGATCTCGTCGACGAAGGCATGCTCACCAAGTCGGAGGCCGTGCTGCGCGTGGCGCCGAACCAGCTCGATCAGCTCCTGCATCCGCTGTTCGACAGCGCTTCGCTCAAGACCCTGACCAAGTTGGCCACGGGCATCGCCGCATCGCCCGGCGCCTCCGTCGGCCGCGCCGTCTTCACGGCCGATGCCGCCGTCGAGCAAGCCCCGAAGGGCCCGGTGATTCTCGTTCGCAAGGAGACGACGCCGGATGACATTCATGGCATGGAAGTCGCCAAGGGCGTGCTCACCGCGGTGGGCGGCAAGTCGAGCCACGCGGCCGTGGTCGCCCGCGGCATGGGCCTGCCGTGCGTGGTGGGCGCGGGCTCGATCCATATCGACGAGAAGAAAAAGATGTTCACGGTGAGCGTGGGCGGCAAAACGCTGACCGTCAAGGAAGGCGACTGGCTGTCGTTCGACGGAACCACGGCGGACGTGTACCTTGGCCAGGCGAAGACGACTCAGCCCGATCCGAAGTCGGGCTTCTTCGCGAAGTTCATGGGCTGGGCCGACGAATTCCGCGGCGGCTTCGGCGTGCGCGCCAACGCCGACATTCCGCGCGACGCCAAGGCCGCGCGAAACTTCGGCGCCGAAGGCATCGGGCTGTGCCGCACCGAGCACATGTTCTTCGCCGAGGACCGCATCCCGCACATGCAGGCGATGATCCTGGCCGACGACGAGAAGACGCGGAAGAAGGCGCTTCAGAAGCTTCTGCCGATGCAGCGGCGCGATTTCGCCGGGTTGTTCGAGGCCATGAACGGCTTCCCGGTGGTGATCCGCACGCTCGATCCGCCGCTGCACGAGTTCCTGCCGAAGCGCGAGAACGTGATGGTGGACGTCGCGTTGCTGCCGTACGCCGACTCGCAGGTGAAGAAGAAGATGGCCGGGACCTACGGAGTGAGCGTGGGCGAGCTGAAGAAGTATCTTCCGGCGCTGCTCAAGCGCGTCGAGGACCTGCACGAGTTCAATCCGATGCTCGGCTTCCGCGGCTGCCGGCTGGGGATCATACACACCGAGATCACCGAGATGCAGGCGCGTGCGATCTTCGAGGCCGTCGTGCAGGTGGCCAGGAAGGGCGTCAAGGTGATTCCCGAAGTCATGATCCCGCTCGTCGGTTTCGAGAAGGAGCTCGAGCTGCAGAAGGAGATCGTGGATCGCGTTGCCAAGGAGGTGTTGTCGGCGGCCGGCATGGCGAAGCTGAAGTACTTCGTCGGAACGATGATCGAGATCCCGCGCGGCGCCATCACCGCGAACGAAATTGCGAAGCACGCCGAGTTCTTCAGCTTCGGCACCAACGACCTGACGCAGACCACGCTCGGCATGTCGCGGGACGACTATACGAAGTTCTCGCGCAAGTACGAGGATCTCAAGATCTTCTCGAGCGATCCCTTCGCGGCGATCGACCGCGGCGGCGTCGGCAAGTTGATCGAGATGGGCATCCGGCTGGGCCGCGAAACGAAGCCGGAACTCGAGGTCGGGATCTGCGGCGAGCACGGCGGCGAGCCGAGCTCGGTTGAGTTCTGCTACAAGGCGGGCATGAACTACGTGTCGTGCTCGCCGTACCGCGTGCCGATCGCGCGTCTTGCCGCCGCGCAGGCCGCGCTGAGCGGGGATAAGAGCGAAGCGATGCGTACGGCGTAAGGGCGCTCGCTGACGGCGGCGGCATTTCGCGGGCCGCCGCCGCCGTTACTGCTGGTTGGCCGCCTTTTCGCCGGGCTTCAGCAGCGTGGGCGCCGTGCGCTTTTTGGTTTCGTCCGCTACCTGCGTCTTCGCTTTCGCCTCACGCTCCGCCTCCGAGAGCCCGGCGTTGCGCTGGCGCTGTTCCTTCTGTTGGTGCGCGACGATCTCCGCCTCGCGCTTGCCTACGTCCTCGCTCGCGAGATCCAGGCTGTCCTCCGTGGTTTCCACCGCCTGGTTGAGGGCGAATGCGTACCGCTGCAGGTCCGCGGGCTCGGAGGTCTGGACCTTCTTCAGCGAATCGAGCATTTCCTTCTCCTGCTTCTTTACCGCCGCCACACCTTCGCCAATGCCGAGCCCCCGCTGCAGCGCGTCGTCGGACACGGTGTCGATCGCTTCGATGATCTTGCCGTAGTCTTCGAGCGTGTCGTGAATCAGGCCCGAGCGGCCGGGCTTGTTCTTCGCCACCAGCTTCTCGACGAGCGCGACGCGCTCGCGCGCGAACTTGAGATACAACTGCATCCGCTGGCCGGGGTCCTGCACCTCGCGGACCTGGTCGATCTCATCGGCCGAAAGGAACTCGCGCTCCTGGGCGCGGGGGGCCGCGCAGGCGAACATGAGTGCGAGAGCGGCCCATGGCACGGCTCGTTTCATCGCTTCACCTCTTCTCCATCTCGTCGTCGAGAATCCTGTCGTGAACGTCCTGCAAGTGCGCGCGCGAAGCGTCGGCGGGCCCGCGTTCGTCGAACGGAATATCGTCGCTGAAGCCCGCCAGCATGCGGATCAGCGAGCGTAGCTTAAGCTCGGCCTGTTTATAGCGGTTGTTCTTGCGAGGCGGCTTGCCGGAGTCCTGGAGCGACTGGTAGCAGAGGTCGGCCGAAGCGCTGGTCTCTTCGAACGCCGCGGCCATCTTCTTCCAGTCCCCGGCATGGGAGGCGTTGCGAGCTTCGTTCAGCGAGGCTTCCGCGTTACTCAGCGCCAGCACCGCGCGTTTGTTGGGATCGGGCTCCGCCTTCACGGCGTCGAGGCTCGCCGCCGCCAAAGGCAGCGCCAGGGCCGCGAGCGTGAGCCATCCTAACATCATCGCCGGTTCAGTTGGTCCTGAATAATGCGCGCGCGTTGCCGCGACTTGAACTCCTCGTCCGGATACTTCCCTTGACTGGCGGCGAGGAACTCCTGGTAGCTGGCGAGCGCGGGCTTCAGGTCGTGCATCTTGTCGAGCACGATAGCGCGCAGGTACATGTGGCCGGGTTTTTCGGCATGCAGCGCGCGCACGCGGTCGAGCGCGCCGAGCGCATCCGGATAGTCGTCGATCAGCACGAGCATCCCGGCCAGTTCGCTCCAGGCCTCGGGCGCCGTATCCTTCAGTTTCGCGGCGCGGGCGAACTCCTGAGCGGCGGCCGGGAAATTGCGCTGGTCGCGAAGAATTTTGCCGCTCAGCATCACCAGTTGAAAGTTGTTCGGGTCGTTCTTCAGCAGCTCTTGAATGAGCGGCAGCGCCTTGGCCGGCTGTTTGTTCGCGATGTAGGCGTCGGCGAGCGCGGCGCGGTTGGCGTCGGTGGGCGACTTGGCCGCCACTTGCTCGAACTGCTGCACGGCCGAGGCCGGATCGCCGCCAGCCAGCAGCATCTCGGCGCGATGTTCCTGGGCCGCCGGGTCGTCGGGAAACTCGCCGTAGAGCGCGGCGGCTTCCGGATAGCGCTTGGCGGTCTCATAAAGGTTTGCGAGCTCGAGCAGCGAGTCCCGATAGTGGGCGTCGAGTGACGCGGCCTTGCGGAAGTGCGGCGCCGCCTCATCCAGGCGGCCCTGGCGCGCGATGGCGCGTCCGAGCCCCAGCTCCGCGGCGGCGGAGTTCGGCTGCGCGGCCGCGGCGGCCGTGAAGGCGTGCTCGGCGTCCGCGTTCCGCCCCAGTGTCAGCAGCGCGTCGCCGAGAAAATAGTTCGGCCGGTACTCCCGCGGCTCAGCCGCTACGGCGGCGGCGAGCGGATCCTTCGCCTCGGCGGGTTGTTTCAGGTGAAGCAGCACGATGCCGAGGTTCAGCTCGGCCTGGTACAAGCCCGGCTTGAGTTCGATCGTCTTGCGGTATTCGGCCGCGGCCTCGCTGTCGTTGCCGGTAAGACCGCAGGCGAGGGCGAGATTAAAATGAGTGGTGTACTCGCCTGGCTCGGCCGCCACGGCGTTGGTGAAGTCCTTCACCGCGTCGGCGTACCGCTTCTCGTCGAGGGCCTTCATGCCTTCCGTGTAGAAGTTGCTCTGCCATGCGAGCAGCGCGCTCAAGGCCGCCGTCAACCACATACCTTCATTCTACGAGCGTCGCGGCGCGGAGAACAGCGGTTGCTCCGGCGGCGGCAAGCCGCGCGGCAAGGAACCGCCCGGTGTGCGACGCGGCGCACGAGGCGACCTGCTCGGGCGTCCCTTCGACGACGATGCGTCCGCCGGCCGAGCCGCCTTCGGGGCCCAGGTCGATCACCCAGTCCGCACTCTCGATCACGTCGAGATTGTGCTCGATGATCAGGACGCTGCCGCCGTTCGCGATCAACCGCCCGAAAGCGTCGAGCAGCTTGGCGATGTCGTCGAAATGCAGCCCGGTGGTCGGCTCGTCGAAAAGGAACAGCGTGCCCTCGCAGGTGGATTGGCTCAGGTGCGCGGCCAGCTTCATGCGCTGCGCCTCGCCTCCGCTCAGCGTGGTCGCCGATTGCCCGAGCCGCAGATAGCCGAGCCCCACGTCGTTAAGCACCTTGAGGCGATGCACGAGACGCGGCACGGAAGCGAAGAACGACAGCGCTTCGTGAATGGTGAGCCGCAGCACCTCGTGAATGTTCAGACCTTGATAGCGAATGTCGAGGATGCCGCTCTTGTAACGGGTTCCGTTGCACTCCTCGCAGATCAGCTCGACATCCGCGAGGAACTGCATCTCGACGGTGACCGTGCCGTCGCCCTGGCAGTTCTCGCAGCGCCCGCCCGGAATGTTGAACGAAAAATGTCCCGCCGTGTAGCCGCGGCGCGTGGCTTCGGGGACATTCGCGAACAACTCGCGAATCAGGTCGAACGCCTTCACGTAGGTGACCGGGTTCGAGCGCGGCGTGCGCCCGATGGGCGACTGGTCCACGAGCACCACCTCGCGCACGAGTTCGGCCCGCTCGACGGCGCGCCACAGAATTTTCTCGGGCGGCGCCGGCTCGTCGTCCACGGGCTCGTGTTTCGGCCCGGCGGTTCTCTGCAGCAGCGCTTTGTAAATCACCTCGTGAACGAGACTCGATTTGCCCGAGCCCGACACGCCGGTGACGGCAACCATCCGGTCGAGCGGAAGCGCCACGTCAATGCCGACAAGATTATTCGCCCGCGCGCCGAGAAACCGGACGACGCGCTTGGGATTCACGGGCCGCCGTTCGTGGGTCCGCACGGCCGTCGCTTCGCCGCGCAGGTAGCGCCCGGTGAGCGAGCCGTTGCCGGGCGCGATCGCCTCTTGGTACGATCCGGCGAAGGTCACGCGTCCGCCGAGCTCGCCCGCCCCCGGGCCGAGGTCGATCAGATGATCGGCGGCGCGCATCACGTCGGCATCGTGCTCGACGATGAGAATCGTGTTGCCCAGCTCGCGCAGGTCTTCGAGGATGCGGATCAGGCGGCCCGTGTCGCGGCTGTGCAGGCCGATCGAAGGCTCGTCGAGCACGTAGCAAGCGCCGACGAGCCGCGAACCGAGACACGTCGCAAGCTGAATGCGCTGCGCTTCTCCGCCCGAAAGCGTCGACGAAAGACGGTCCAGCGTGAGGTATTCGAGGCCCACGTTATGGAGAAACTCGAGCCGCTGCCGGATCTCGACGAGCACTTTCTCTCCCGCCGCCGCTTCTTCGGGCGCGAGCGTGAGCGAGCGAAAGAACTCCCGCGCCGCGCCGATGTTCATCCGTGCAATCCCGGCGATCGTCTCGCCGCCCACGCGAACGTTCAGCGCCTCGGGCCGCAGCCTGCTTCCCCCGCAGTCCGGACACTCCGCGTAGCCTCGGTACCGGCTAAGGAACATCCGTACATGCATCTTGTACTTCTTATGTTCCAGGCCGGCGAAGAAGCCGCGGATCTGCTCCTGAACCATCGCGCGCTCCGCGGCGGTCAGATCCGCATAGGGGATTTTCAAGCGCACGCCGGCCTTGCGCGCGGCCTTCTGGAAGCGCCCGTTAAAGAACATCCGGTGGCGTGGCTTGGTCCAAGGGTCGACGGCGCCTTCTTCGAGCGACAGGGTCGGGTTGGGAATCACTTTGTCCATGTCGTAGTCGATGGTGTTGCCAAAGCCCTGGCAGCGGGGGCAGGCGCCCATGGGATTATTGAAGCTGAACAGCGCGGGCTCGGGTATGGGGAACTCGATGCCGCAGCTCTTGCAGGCGAATTTTTCCGAGAAACGAAGCCGCTCGCCGTCGCCCGTGGCGGGCTCGAAGATCACTTCGCCGGTCTCGCGGTAACAGATCTCGACGGTGTCGACGATGCGCTGGTGCAGTCCGTCGCGGATCGACAGGCGGTCGGCAAGGATGAACAGCGGCTGGGAAAAATCGACGTCCAGCAGCGACTCGGGCGTCGAAAACTCGAACGTCCGCCCCTGTTGATACAGGCGGTTGAAGCCCCGGGCGCGCAGCTCGAACAGGCGGTCCCGCATGGGCGCCGCGCCGGAGGCGGCGACGGGAAACAGCGCATGCCAGCGCGAGCCTTCGGGTTGGGCGAGCATCTTCCGCGCCACCGGATCGACCGTGTCGCGCTCGACGAGGGCGCCGCAGTTCGGACAGTAGGTTCGTCCGGCGCGCGCGAACAGCAGCCGGAGATAGTCGTAGAGCTCGGTGGACGTGGCGACCGTGGAGCGCGGGTTTCGCGTGGTGTTCTTTTGGCGAATCGCAACGGGCGGCGCAAGCCCGGCGATCTCGTCGACGGCCGGCTTCTCCATGCGGTCAAGAAACTGCCGCGCGTAGGCCGACAGAGATTCGACGTAGCGGCGCTGCCCTTCGGCGTACACGGTGTCGAAGACGAGCGAAGACTTCCCGGAGCCCGACACGCCGGTTATCACCGTGAGCTTGCCGTGCGGAATATCGACCGAGACGTTCTTCAGGTTATGCACTCGAGCGCCGCGGACGCGGATCGCCTCGGCGGCGGTGGAATGCGCTTTGCGTTTCAAGAGGGTGTGATGCGCGTGACCGCGCGAGCGAACCGGCAAATCAATACGGCATCAGCACCGGCCAGTTACTCGAATTCGATTTCGGTTGCGGCCCGGGACCGTTATTGATCGAGGTGAACGGCGTTGCGTGGCTGAAGTCGATTTCCTGGGCGGTGAATTCGAGCGGCCGGTCCAGCACCATTTCGACCGTCGATCCGCGCTCGAGAATGGCGTCCGGGCCGCGCGTGAGTAGAACGGCCGCCAGCCCCGCGGCGGCGCCCGCGGCGGCGCCAATGCCCGCGCCCATCAGCCCGTGTCCGCCGGCGCTTCCGGCGAGCGCGCCGATCCCGGCGCCAGCCCCGGCCGTCTCACCGACCGTCCTTGCATCCCCGCCCTTATTCCCACCGCTCTCGATCTTGCCTTCCTTCTTCTTCAAGTCGTCATTGGCCAGGCTGTCGATCGAGTTAATGCTCGCCCGGAAGTCGCGCGTCACGCCGTTCGGCAGCGTCAAGGAGTCGAAGCGAATGTACAACTGGCCCCGGCCCTTCACGCGCCCCGGCCTTTGCGCCTGCGTAACCGTGCCCTGGACGTAGCTGCCCGGAGGGATCACGATTTTGCCGCGATCGAGTACGGGGAAGGCCGTCTGCAAGTACACGCGGTCACCCGGCTGGGCGTTCTTCGTGCTGATGCTGTTGATTAGGCTGAGCGGGATGTGCGTGCCCGCCGGCGCCACGTAGCCATCCGTCGACGGAGGCGTGGCCGGAGCCGCGGGGCGGGGCTGCAACTGCTGCGCGAACGCCGCCGCGCTCAGTAGAGCGGTCAGGGAGAAGATGCGGACCGAGACCATAGAGCGTTCCCTCAGTTCAAATTGTAGCCCACCAGCGCCTGGGGCTCAGTCTACTTCAGGAAGATCACGTACCCATCGCCCGCATATCGCAAGATGGCGAGGCCCGGCCGCGACGGCTGCGTCTCGAACCTGCCGTACACCACGGCCCAGCGATCGTAGTCCGGCGTTCCGAACGGGAACTCGCCGAGCTGCGTGTGCGCATGCACCAGCCGGATCTTGGCGTCAAGCGACGGCGCTTCAACCGAGAAGGCCGCCGCCAGATGCGGAGCGCCTGCGCGATCGAGACGGAGCGCGACCACGGCCGGCTTGACCGGCGTGACGGCCGGCCGGCCGGCGTAGCTGCAATCGTCTTCGCCGAGAAGCCGGCCGGTCTCTCGTGACGAGTATCGGCCAACGATGGCGATCTCCAGGCCATCGAACGACTTCGGGTTCGACAAAACCTCGCAAACGGTCGCGGTCCGAACCTTGACCTCCGCCCCCATCGCAATTCCCAAACTCAACCAGAGCCACAGACACTTTCCTCGCATCGGCTAGAGCATGTCTCCCCAAAACGTTGCTCTTGATTAGACCTTGCGCGGCCACGTTCGGGTTTCGAGGGATTTCACACGGCTTGCTGGACGCTGCGGCATCCTTCGGTTGTCCGGGTGGCCGGAGGGGACAGTGATGGGATCGCCTGACTTAGCACCCATGACCTGCCAGAGATCGGAAATCGCCCGCGCATTAACTATTATCGGTTAAGTATACTTGCTTTTCAAGCGAAACCGTGGGAAGATAGAACAGTTTCTAGACCGATTATAGTTAAGTGGGCAAACAGGACCATCCCAGTGGACGTATCCCTCTTGATCCGGCACCGCTTAAAGGAACTTGGCCTTGAGCAGAAAGATCTCGCCGCCGCCGCTCAAGTGACCGAATCCTACATCTCGCAACTTCTGGCCCGGAAGAAGGCGCCTCCCTCGCCTGGACGTACCGGCATTTACGAGAAGATCGGCAGGGCCTTGAAACTCCGGAGCGGTGAACTCTCGAAACTGGCTGACCTGCAGCGTAAGGAGGAATTGAGGAAAAGAGTGGCGAAGCTCACGCGGCCGCTCTTCAAAGAGTGTCGCGAGTTGATTCTGCGCAAATGCGATTCCGCGCGGCGCAAAGAAGTGCGGCGGATTTTTGAGAAGCAGCCGTTCGGAGAACTCGAACGCCTGGTCACTCAAAAACTTATGGATGTCGTCCGCGGAGTTGCCCACGAGGAACTCCAAAGCGAAGAGGGGCTCCGCCGGATGGCCCAACTCAGCGGCCGCGGCTATGAACAAGTGCGCGTTTCCGTTCTCGAGTTTCTGGACACGGACGTCTTCAACTTGTCGGTTGAAAACTGCACCGCCTTACTCGATCCGATCATCGACTCCTGGGATATCGACCTCAAGACCTTCGGCATGGGAGTGGTCCCAAACCGCCGGCTCACGGCTGGGAGCGCGAAGCGATTCGAGTTCGCCGAACAGGCGCCCCCCCAGCCCGTCGCCATGGAGCCAGGGCTCGAACAATTCCTAAACGATGGGTCCTTGAGTGGCGACGCCACCGAAGAGGAAATCGCGTTTCTGAAGTCTCTGAAGTTGAGAGGAAAGCGGCCTTCCCCAATTTATTATTACCGGGAGTTACAAAATCTGAGGGATCCACTCCATTTCCCGTCTATAGCGCAACCCGGAGAATCGGGTGGATCGAAGCGGTGCGGGCCGCTGGGCAGCAAAGGAATGCCTTCATGAAAAGCAATTCTAAAGTCCGCAAGATCGCTTTCGTCGGCGACCACTTGCCACGCAAGTGCGGCATTGCTACGTTCACGTCCGACTTGCTTGCCGCCGTCGCAAGCGCGCACCCCCAGAGCGAGTGCCTGGCAGTGTCGGTCAACGACATTCCGGGTGGCTATGAGTATCCGGAGGTGGTTCGCTTCGAGATTGAGGAACAGGACCTGTCGTCGTATCTGCGCGCCGCGGATTTCCTCAATATCGGCAACGTAGACATCGTCTGCCTGCAGCACGAGTTCGGTATTTTCGGCGGGCCGGCCGGTGGTCACATCCTGGCGCTCCTGCGCGAATTGAGAATGCCCGTCGTCACAACGCTTCATACCATGCTCCGGGAGCCGAGAGCCGACCAGAGGCGTGTGATGGAAGGGATAATCTCGCTATCTACCCGGCTGGTGGTCATGGCCGAACGCGGACGACAGATGCTGAAGGATATATACCAGGCGCCGGCCGCCAAGATAGATCTGATCGCGCACGGCATTCCCGATGTAGGCTTCGTCGACCCTACTTATTTCAAGGATCAGTTCGGTGTGGAAGGACGGGTGGTGCTGTTGACTTTCGGCCTGCTTTCACCGAACAAGGGCATCGAATATGTGCTCAATGCCCTGCCGAAAATTCTGGCCGAGTTCCCCGAGGTGGTCTATATCGTCCTCGGCGCCACTCATCCCAATGAAGTGCGGGAGCACGGTGAAGCCTACCGGCTCAGCCTGGAGATTCTCGCTAAGAAGAACAAGGTCGACAAGAACGTCATCTTCTATAACCAGTTTGTGGATCTTGAAAATCTCAAGGAGTTTATCGGTGCGGCGGACCTTTACATCACACCCTACCTGAACGAAGCGCAGATCACGTCGGGAACGCTAGCCTACGCATTTGGCGCCGGCAAAGCGGTGGTTTCCACACCGTATTGGCACGCCGCGGAATTGCTGGCGGACGATCGCGGCGCACTGGCGCCATTCGGCGACGCTGCGGCCATCGCACGCGAGGTGATCGGGTTGCTGCGCGACGATACCCGCCGGCATGCCATTCGCAAGAACGCCTACAAGATGGGCCGCGAGATGGTCTGGAGCAACGTGGCCCAGATGTATATGCGTACCTTCGAGTGTTCCCGCCTGGAAGTGGCGGCGCGCTCGCGAAAATTTCTTGGCTCCAAGACGCTCGATCAAAAGCCGCGCGAACTGCCGCCGATGAAGCTGAATCATCTTTCGCGGATGACCGATTCCACGGGTGTGTTCCAACACGCTATATTCAGTGTTCCGAATTTTTCCGAAGGCTATTGTACCGACGATAACGCTCGCGCGTTCATCCTGGCGGCGCTGCTCGGCGAATTGGGCGAGGATCCGGAGTCCGTGCGGACACTGGCCAGCACCTCCGGGGCGTTCCTCCATCACGCTTTCGATCTCAAAACGAAACGCTTCCACAACCATTTGAGTTTTGAGCGGCACTGGCTGGACGAACAGGGATCGGAGGACTGTCACGGGAGGGCGCTCTGGGCGCTGGGCGTAGGCGTGGGACGTTCGCT
>VFSW01007626.1_pt1 | contig 15678 bp, 6 predicted proteins | sample 5358111 | NCBI WGS metagenome assembly VFSW01 (sample SAMN11554181, study PRJNA540505) | mine drainage metagenome | isolation source: sediment from site ElyBrook_90M | place: USA: Ely Copper Mine, Vershire, VT | collected 2017
ATATCGTCGTCGATGCTCTCGCGTATGGCGCCGATGCGTTCTTGATTCGCATAGACGCTCGGGAAGCGTTGCGCGAGCCATAGGTAGAGCGTGGCCAAGCGCGAGCGATCTTCGTACAACAGCAGGCGATCGCGCGCGGTGACGGCTTGCATCAGCTCGGCGCCGTCGACGATGCCCGCGCTCGCGTGCTGCGCTCCCCATTGCGCGAGGACGTTGAGGCTCTGGCCGCGCGTCGTGACCGGGGCGCGGCTGTAGGTGCAGCGCACCTCGAAGGGCAGCGAGAGAAACTCGGGCGAGAGTTCGAGCGCGAGCGCGACCTCGATCGTATCGCCCAGATCCGCGATGCGCAGGCCCGCATCGGTCTCGCGAAGGACGCGCTCTTGGAAGAACTGCAATACGCGGCCGACGCGATTGGTGCCGATGATCGTCCCGAGACGGCGTAGATGCTCGTCGGTCGGCGAGATCCAGATCGGCTGCGCCGGCGGCGGATCGCTCTCGCGTTCGATGCTGCGGCGCAAGAGCGCGACGTCGCGTGCGTCCAGCGCGGTCACTAGGCCTTCTTCGTGCATGCCGTAACGGCCGGCACGCCCGGCGATTTGGCGAACTTCTTGCGGCGAAAGCAGGCGCGAAGCGACGCCGTCGTATTTCTCGACTTCGGCGAAGATGATCCGGCGGATGGGCAGATTGAGGCCGAGGCCGATGGCGTCGGTCGCTACGAGTATGTCGGCGGCGCCGCTTCGAAAACGCTCGGCCTCACGCCGCCGAACGAGCGGCGAGAGCGAGCCGTAGATCGCCGCCGAGGAGTATCCGCGCCGCCCGATCTCCGATTGGAGTTCGACGACGGCCGAACGCGAGAAGCCGACGACCGCATCACCCGGGCGTAATGCGGTGAGCGGCACCGCGGGTACGACGCGTAGGGGATTCTTGCGTTCGAAACGGCGTTCGGTGAGCGTTACGCCCAAGCGTTCCGCCAAGCGGTGCGCTGCCCGTAAGCCTTCTTCGGATCCGCAGAGCACGACACGCTTGGCACGAACGCCCGAAATCGCGAGCGTCCAGGCCCAACCGCGCTGCGCGTCCTCGAGCATTTGTGCCTCGTCGATGACCGCGACGTCGACCTCGCGCGAAAGATCGACCATCTCGACGGTGGAGCTGGTGTGTTCCGCGTACGGGTGGAGAATGCGTTCTTCGCCGGTGACCAGCGACGTCGCGACGTGCAGGTCGCTCAATCGTTCGTAGATTTCGAGCGCCAGCAGGCGAAGCGGCGCGAGATAGACGCCGCTCTTAGCGGCGCGCAGCAGCTCGATAGCGGCGTGCGTCTTACCCGAATTCGTCGGACCGACGAAGTATTCGAGGCTGCGTTCTTGCGTGGTAAAGCCTTCGAGGTAGAAGTGCAGCCCGAGCTCGGCCTCCACGCGGTCGTCGATGCGTCGATTCTCCAAGCGCTGATAGGTCTGCACGAGCTCTCTGCGAGCGTCTTCGAGCGCGGTGAAAAACGACGGACGTTCGAAGACGCGCGTCTGCTCGATGTCATCGGGCTCGGTCAGGATCTTTGCGGCCATGCGTTCCATCATCTCGCCGAACGCCGCGACGGTCGGATCGATCGCGGCGGCTGCGGCAGCGTCACCGGACTCGAGCGTCGGATCGGCCGGGATGTCGATCGGGACGCCGCCGCGGATCACGACGGTCCGGGGCCCGATCTGCAGCGTTCGCTCGCTGCGGACGAGCACCGACGCCTTATTGACCCATTTCCATCCCAGTCGCTCGACGTGCCTGCGCAGACGCGCACGCTGCGCGTGCCGATCGGTCAAACGTTCGGCCGTCTCATCCGTTGCCATCACGCTCTATTCGCCGCCGGCGCCATCTTTCCGCACCGGCCGGCCGCTAGGGTCAAGGTCCCGGCGATAGCTACGAAAAAAAGCAAGCATAGAACTTCCACCGTGCTTTCTACGCTATGGGGAGTCTTTCGATGCGCCGTCTTATCCATCGTCTATGCGCCAATACATTGGCACTCGTTCTCGGCTGCGTTGCGGTATCGGCGTTGCCGGTGGCCGCAGCCGCGCCCACCCTTACGCCGCAAACGGTGATGCACGCCCTCTCATGGCGAAACATCGGGCCCTGGATCGGCGGACGGGTCGTCGCCGTCACCGGCGTCCCGAACGATGCCAACCTCTTTTACATGGGCGCAGTGGACGGTGGGATCTGGAAGAGCACCGACTACGGCAATCGATGGATCAACATCTCCGACGGCACCCTGCCGGGATCCAGCAACAGCATCGGTGCGCTCGCGGTCGCCCCATCGAACCCGAGCGTCATCTATGCGGGCACCGGGGAGAGCGACATTCGCGGCGACGTCATTACGGGTGACGGCGTTTTTAAATCCGTCAACGCCGGCAAGACATGGACGTATGCAGGCCTTCGCCGCACGCACACGATCAGCTCGCTGGTCGTCGATCCGCATAATCCGAACGTCGTGTACGCATCCTCGATGGGGCACGTCTTCAAGCCGAACGCCGATCGCGGCGTGTTCAAATCCACCGATGGCGGGGCGAGTTGGCACAAGGTGCTGTTCGTCAACGGCGACACCGGCGCGATCGACCTGGTCATGGATCCGCACGATCCGCGCACCCTCTACGCGGCGATGTGGCAAGCCAATCGCACGCCGTGGAAACTCACCAGCGGCGGCCCGGGCAGCGGCCTCTACAAAACGACCGACGGCGGCGCGCACTGGAAGAATCTCACGCACAACCCGGGGTACGCGCACGCGATCCTCGGGCGTATCGGCGTAAGCGTAGCCGCAAGCCAACCAAACGTGGTGTACAGCATCACGCAATCCAAGGATGGGGGCGTCTTCAGATCGGCGGACGGCGGCGCAACGTGGACGCGCGTCAACAAGGAATGGAAGTTGCGCCAGCGCGCCTTCTACTACATGAGCATCTACGTCGACCCGACGAATCCGAATACGGTTTACGTGCCCAACGTCGACGCTCTCTGGGTCTCACGTAACGGCGGCAAAACGTTCGCGAAGTTGCGCCCGCCTCACGGCGACAACCACATCGTCTGGATCAATCCTCACGATCCGCGCATCTTACTCGAAGGTAACGACGGCGGGGCGACGGTTTCGACCGACGGCGGCACGACGTGGAGCACCGAGCACAATCAGCCGACCGGGCAGTACTATCACGTCAGCCTGGACGACCAGTTTCCGTTTCACGTCTATGGCGCGCAGCAAGACGAGGGATCGTTCGAAGGGCCAAGCGCCAGCAGCGACGGCATGATCCCCGACGGCGCCTGGCACCGGGTAGCCTACGGAGAGAGCACCTTCGTCGCTCCCGAACCGGGCAACCCGAACGTGACGTACGGCAGCGGCTATTTCAGCATCTTCTTACGCTACGACATGGCGACCGGCCAGTATCAAAGTGTGAGCCCGTGGCCGAATTATCAGGAAGGCTCCGCGTCGCGCGAACTCAAGTATCGCTTCGGATGGACGCACCCGATCGTCTTCTCGCCGGTGGATCCGAAACGACTGCTGATCGGCTCGCAGTACGTCTTGCAAAGCGACGACCACGGCGCGACCTGGAAGCGGATTAGCCCCGATCTCACGCGCAACGATCCGCGTACGGAGGCTCCCAGCGGTGGACCCGTCGATATCGACCAGTCCGGCGCCGAGATCTATCCCGGTATCGCATCGCTGGCCGTTTCACCGCTCGACGGCAACGTGCTATGGGCGGGTTCGGACGACGGATTGATTCACGTCACGACCGACGGAGGTGCGCATTGGCGCGCCACCGCACCGCCGGGGCTGCCCATGTGGTCGGACATCACGTCGATCGAACCGTCGCACGCCGCTGCGGGGACGGCGTATCTCACGGCATCACGCTATATGTGGGACGACTTCCACCCCTATGTGTACCGCACGACCGATTACGGCGCGCATTGGACCGCGCTGACCGAAGGGCTGCCGACCGATCAGTATGCGTTCGTCGTCCGCGAAGATCCGAACGAACCGAATCTGCTCTTTCTCGGTACGAAGAACACCGTCTACACCAGTTTCGACGGCGGCGCCCGTTGGCAACCCCTCTCGCTCAACCTGCCGCACGTGCAAGTCCGCGACATCGCGATCGATACTCGCCAGGGCGAGATTGCGGTGGCCACCCACGGCCGTGCGTTCTGGGTTCTCGATAACCTCACGCTCCTGGAGCAGCTCGCAAAGCAACCCTCGCTGGATGCGAGTACGGCGCAACTCTTCGCCCCGCAGACCGCGTGGTTAACGCACGCCTACGGCGCAAGCGAGTATGCGAAGCTGATCCCGAACGTCGGAGAGAACCCGCCGTTCGGCGCGACGGTCATCTTCGCGTTACCGAAAACCGGCGCGAAGACGCCGATGACGCTCGCCTTCATGGATGAAAAAGGGCAACTCGTGCGCCGCTTCACGTTGCATCTCGGCACGGCGAAGGGCGACGTCCATGCGGGCGTCAATCGCTTCGTTTGGAACCTGCGCTACCCCGATGCCACCGAAGTGACCGGCTTTAAACCGCCGATCGCCGCAGGCGGCCTGCCCGATACCGTCGACGGCCCGGTCGTGACGCCCGGGCGTTATGCCGTCGCCCTCACCGCCGGCGGATCGACGATCACCAAGCCCTTCGACGTAGCGCTCGACCCCCGGCTGCACGCTACGGCCGAAGATCTCGGGGCTCGCCTGGCGCTGCAGCAGCGCATCCACGCAACCCTCAACCAGCTCGACGGCACGATCAATCGCGCGATCGCAACGCGCGATCGTCTGAATGCCGCCGTGGTTTCGCATCGCGTGACGCCGGCCAAGGCGCGCCCGGTACTCGCCGCCCTCGACACGACGATCGATGCTTTGGTGCAGCTCAAGATTCAATCGAGCGAGGGCAGCCTATTGCATGAAACAAAGTTACGCAGCCACCTCGCATATCTGGCGGCCGATATCGATCTCGCCTACCTTCGGCCCACCACCGCCCAGTACGCGGTCTTCGAAGACCTCGACCATCAGGCCACCGTTGGGGAAGCTTCGCTTAATGCCGCGATCGCTCGAGCGAATTCGCTCTTGTAAGGAAAGGCATGCGTCCACTCGTCCGGGTATTGTGAGGACTTTATCGGCTTCGCACGTGTCGTCGCGCTTTTGGTGAAGATATATTAAGCTTCTTTAAGCGTCCACAATCCGCGCATCACCCGGCGTTCATCTTTCGCGCGTAACATTAGAGTATGAAGCGTTCTCGAATGGCGCGGGCGGCGTTCCCCGTCGTCGCTGCCGTAGTGCTGACCAGCGGCATCGCAGGCTTAACGGTCGCCGTGCGTTCCGACCACGCGCTTGCAGTCGTCACGGCGTCGAAACCCACGATGCTGCCCGATTTGCGCAAGCGCGTTCGGTACGTGTTCGTGATCTACCAAGAAAACCACTCATTCGACAACTATTTCGGCACCTATCCGGGAGCGGAGAACCTCTCGACGGCGCTGGCAAAGGCGCACGGCCGCCGGCAGTACGATCCGATCGGAAAGCGTTGGGTCACACCCTTTCGAATCACCGATCCGGATATCGCAGGCCCGTCGCAAGCGCGTGCCGTGGCCTATCGTAAATTCGACCACGGAAACATGGATGGTTTCGTAGCGGAGCAGGAGCGCGTCTCGTTAGCGAAGGGCTACGATGCAGCCGATGCGCAACGTATCGGCGAGCTCACCATGGCCCACTACGATTGCGACACGATTCCGTACCTTTGGAAGTACGCGCACGCGTTCGCGCTCTTCGACCACATCTTCCAAGGCATGACGGGCCCGTCGACCCCGGGAAATATCGAAGCGATCGCCGGGCAAGCCGGGCAGACGCAATGGGCGCGCAACCCTCGCGAAGCGGTCGCCGCAAACGACAAAGGGCGCGGCGTTCCAATCGTCAACGACCTAAACCCCGCCTATCCGCCCTACGCTGCCGGCGATACGGACGCCGTGAACCAACTCCCTCAGCGTTACGCCACGATCATGCTCGATCTCGGAGGCAGAACCGACCGTCTGGCGAGGAACGATACGGACGGGGTACGCCGCGATCTCCGAGCGGTCGCGGCGAGCGGGAGAAAGGCGATCCCGTGGGGCTGGTACCAAGAAGGCTACGTCTCTCCGACGAGGGCGCGCGAAGGCTTCGAAGCGCATCACGATGCGCCGCAGTATTTTGCGTATCTTCGCAACAACCCGGTATTTTGGAAGAACGTGCATCCCGTGCAAGCGATGCTCGGCGCGCTCACAAAAGGGACGCTTCCGGATCGCGGGGTTTTCTATATCAAAGCTGGATCTCGCAACGAGTTCGGTTGGAAACCTGCGAACCGCAATCCAAAGGTGCAAGCGGCGTATCGCGGCGACGACGATCATCCGGGCGCAGGCGACAGCGATCACCAAGTAGGCGAAGCGTTCGTCGCAACCTTCGTTAATGCGATCGCGCGCAGTCGATACTGGAGCGATTCGGCGATCGTCATTACGTGGGACGATGCCGGCGGCTTTTACGACCACGTGCCGCCGCCGCACTTCGAACGCTGCGCAGACGGAAAGCCCTGCGGCGACGGGCAACGGCTACCGTTTATCCTGATCTCGCCGTACGCGAAGAGCGGGGCGGTCGTACACGATCGCGGCGATACCGCATCGATCGTGAAATTCGTCGAGACGCTCTTCCGGCTCCCCGCAATGGCCGAGTTGCCCGATGAACGCGGCGCGATGCCGGAAGGCCCACGCGATGCCAACCCCGCGATCACGGATTTGTCGGGCGCATTCGATCCGCGGCGCCTGAGCGGCGCCCTCGCGCCGATCCCGGCGGCCGCCGCCGAGATTCCGGGTGCCGTCGTGAATGCGTTTCCGCCGAAGATGTCGTGCGCGTCGCTCGGCATCGTTCCCGTGAAGCTCGCCCACGAGCATTCGCCGTCGGGGTTTGCACCACGCCCGCTCGATCGGCGGCGTACCATCCACTAGAGGATCGATCTATTTAATACGCGCTTCATCTGGCGTTGACTTCGATTTAACGTCCCGCTGCGAATATGAGAATATGCCGCTCTCTGTTTGCAAGGGGATATTTTTGATGTTTCCACCTCGTCGAAGCGTAGCGCTCGCCGCGCTCGTGGCGACCGCACTCCTAACCCTATCGCCCGGCGTCGTTCGTTCGGCCGAGGGCACGTTGGTCTCCGGTCGCATCTTAGATATCGACGGTGGCTTTCCGGTGGTCGCCGCAAAGGTGACGCTCGATCGCGGCAACCAGGCCGTAGCTACGGCGGTCACCAGCGCCGCCGGCGACTTTCGGTTTACGTCGATCGCTCCGGGCGATTATTCGGTGCTTATCAACGCGCGCGGTTATGAATTGACGCGCGCACCGGGCATCGTGATTTCCTCCGGCCAGCGCTCGGTCAGCTTCGAGACGGCGATCCAACGTTCGCACGGAAACCCGCGCACGATTGCAACGGTCGTAGCGCAACGGGCGGCGCTCCAAACCTCCACCACGATCAACGCGCACGTTTCGGCTCCCCTTCTGCAGGACCAGAACTACATGCGGGCGGGCGACGCGCTGCAATCGGTCGCGGGAGTAAATACGAGCACGAGTTCCGCCGTTGGCGACGACCTCACCGTCAGCATTCGCGGCTTCGATCCGACCGAGACCGCGACGCTCCTGAACGGCCACCCGATCGGTCCGATCGGCGCATTTGGAAACGGCTTCGATTATCAAGTCTCGCCCTTCTGGGGACTGAGCGGCGTCAACGTCATCTTCGGATCGGGCGCAACCGGCATCTATGGCGCGACGACCATCGCCGGCGCCGTCGACTTCAACACCATCACCCCGACGCTCGAACCCCACGCCGTCATCCAGCAAGGCGTCGGCAACAACGAGAAGCTCATGACCGGTCTCGAATTTACCGGAACGCTCGGAAAATTCGGATACGCATTCGCGCACGGCGTTGAAGGTACCGACGGCATGTTCTCACCCCAAGTCGTCGCGCAGACCGGCAATCGCGGAAACGATTTTACGGCCGCCACACTAGCGAACAATACCTACTCGGTGGCGGGAACCTATGTATTGCACAACGATCTGCTAGATCTGCAGTACACGTTCGACCCTCGCACGCGCATCTCGGTGACGGGCTACTCGGCAACCTCGTGGGACGACAAGTCGGGGAACGGCGACACCGACTTTCTGCCCGGCCAGACCGTCGCGTATCGCGCCCAGCAGGCACTCGACGGCAATAACAATCAATCGACGGTAACGCTTCCCAATCAGACGACCGCCACGTGTACGGGTTCGATCGCGGTACTGAATGACTCCGCGGCAGGCTACGGCTGCCTTCCGGTGAGCCAATACGCGGCGGGTGCGTCGGGCCCGGCCGGGGGCGGCACCGGACCGTGGCAAGCCATTCGCAATCAAGACTACGATGCGCGCCTCACGCAGGCGATCGGGCGCACGCAGTTCACCATCGACGGCTTTGCCGATAGCTATGGCCTGGACTACAATCGCGCCGCGCAAGACAACTCCTATAACAGCAACTACTACCGCACGCGCGGGGCGCTCGTCGGGGACGAATTCACGCTGGGCAGTCACGACGTTAGCCTGGGCTACTACTACCAGCATCAGCTTCACACCGGCGTCGCGTATCCGATCTTCGATCAATTCGGCAACCTGATTCCCACGGCCGGGCCGTCGGCAACCGGCGCCTATACGCTCACGTCATCCAGTTACTACCTGCGCGACGTCTACACGCCGAACCAGCGTCTGTCGCTTCTAGGCAACTTCTGGTTCCAACGTTCGAAAAATACCGCCACGACGAACTTCGATCCGCGTTTGACGGTCGTCTTTCGCCCCGACAATCGCGACGTCGTGCGTCTAACGGGCGGCCGTTCGTACAGCGAACCCGATCCCTCACTGCTCTACGCCCATCCGTCGTTCAATACGACGGCGACGAATATCAATCCGATCTGCGGCGCGGGGCCGGTCAATCAGGTCGGCAGCGTTTCGAATCCGAGCCTGCAGCCCGAAACGGCGACCGATCTGGAGTTCGCAGTCGGCCACCGGTTCAGCCCCGGGGTCACCGTCCAGGCCGACGTGTACGATGCCAACGAGCGCAACGCGCTCTTCGGCGGGAACCTTCCGCTCTCGGCGCTCGGACAGACGCAGATTCCCGCCAACTATATCGCACAGTATCTCGCCATCATCGACTCACGTTGCCCGGGAGAAACGGCTACGACCGGAAATTTGAGCGTCTCGACCACATTCAATGCGGCATCGGCGCGCTACCGTGGAATCGAGCTGAATACGACCGTCGCGCTCATGCGCGGCCTGACGTTTACCGGCGACTACGACGTGATGTCGTCGAGCTATCTCGGACTCTCCGATGCGCTGCTGCAGAATAACGTGCAGCTCATCAACGGCTCGCAGATTCCCGGCGTGCCGCTGCATAAAGCCAACGTGGGGATCACCTACCGGTCTCGTGGCGGATTCTCGACGAGTCTGCTGGGCCATTACCTCGGTAATGGAAACAATCTCAACCGCCCCGCATTCTGGTGGGCCGATTTCAATATCGCGCAGACGGTCGGAAATCGCACCGTCAACTTCGGGGTAAACAATCTCTTCAATAGCGCCGCCCAAAATTACGGCTACATCGGCCTCGGGACGTTCTATCCCGAGAACCAGTTTGGTAGTGATATCAACAGCTTCCAGCAAGGCCGCGAAGAGTTCGGCCTGCCCTTCCGTCAGGTTTGGATGACGGTTACCTACAAACTCTAGCCCGCGCTCGCGCGACGAAAGGAGCCTGCGTTTTACGTGGGCTCCTTTTCGTTACGCCGTGCAAGCGATCCAACCCAAGCGTACAACCCGAGAATCGCTGCGACGAAAGCCAGTGGGCCCAGGACGTTCGCGTAACCGGCAAAGCTGTCGCCGGCGAGCGCCAGCGGCGTTGCGTTGCCGCTTGCAACGATGACACCGGCCAGCAGCACGCCCAGCAGGCTCTCGCCCACGATAAGGCCGGAGGCCAGGAGCACGCCGAGGCGCTGCGCCATTTCGGCGCGGTCGAATCCGCGCACCCAACGATTGTACGCCCAGCCCAGCACCGCTCCGAGCACGACCGGTGCCGTCGTGGATGCCGGAAGATAGATGCCCAAACCGACCGCAAGCGGCGGCAGCTTGAAGCGCGTAAAGCGATTGAGCACTTCGTCGATCGCGATGATGCCCGCGCCGATCGCCGCGCCGATCCCGATCAGGCCCCAGTCGATCTGTCCGGCGATGACGCCCTTGGCCAGCGCCGAAATCAGCGTCGCTTGGGGTGCCGGAAGCGGTTGCGTTCCGGCCGTCACGTGGAGATTCGGCGCGCCGGCAAACCCGTACGCGTGGTTGAGTAGATCCAGGATCGGCGGGATGACGAGGGCGCCCATGATCACGCCGACGATCAGCGCGGTCTGCTGACGCCACGGCGTTGCATCGACGAGTTGCCCCGTCTTGAGATCCTGTAGATTGTCGTTCGAGATCGTTGCGATACAGAGCACGACCGCAGTCACCAGCAATGCATAGGCAATCAATGCCGGCGCAGCGCCGATGCCGACGCCCTTGACGACGGCGAGCAACAGGAGCGCGGCACCGATAACTGCGAGAATCGCCAGCCCCGATACGGGACTATTCGACGAACCGATGAGACCGGCCATATACCCGCATGCGGCAGCCACGAGAAAGCCGGCGATCACGATGTAGACGATCGCTCCGAGCACCAGCGGAAGCATCAACGGTGCTAGGACGCCCCCCTGCAGAAACGCCGCGAGTAAGACGGCCAACGGGATGAGGCATACCACGCTGATGAGAGCGACAATCCCGATCGGAATATCTCGTTCGGTTCGCGGAAGCGTTGCACCGGCACCGCTCGCGCGCTTTCGCGAGGCGGCCATGGCCGATAGCACTCCGCCGACAACGGGGCGCGCCAATTTCCCAAGCGTCCATATCGCCGCGACGCCGATCGCGCCGGCTCCGATGAATCGGACCTTCGTTCCCCAGACCACGTTCGCAATATCGGCGGCCGAGCCGGCCATTGGATGGAGTGCGGTAATGATCGGCGTCGCAAAACCCCACGCGATCACCAGCCCCGCGAGGATCGCCAAACCGACCGAGATGCCGATCAGATGGCCGGCCCCCAGCAGCGCGAGCGAGAGTGAGAACCCGACGCCGGTTGCCGCGTTGCCGATGCGAAAATACCCGCCGATCGTTCCGGCCAACAATCGCGTACCAACCAATGCTGCGAGGCCGGCCGAAGCGATGGTTCCCCACACCACTGCCAGCAGGCCGGAGCGATTCTCCTCGAGCGCGTCCGCGCTCGGCTCTCCCGAGGTGCGCGAGCCCATACCGACCTTGAGCACTTCCGCAGCCGCGACACCCTCCGGATACGGCAGATCGGATTCGCTTACCAACGCCCGGCGCAGCGGAACGCTATACATTACGCCCAGGATCCCGCCGACCGCGCAGACGCCGAACGATTCCCAAAACGGGAAACCGGTCCACCAGCCCACCATCACAAGCCCGGGCAACACGAAGATGATCGACGACAGCGTGCCCGCCGCCGACGCGACCGTCTGCACGATGTTGTTTTCGTAGATCGTCGCGCTCTTGAAACCGCGCAGGACGGCCATCGAAATGACCGCTGCCGGAATCGACGAAGCGAACGTCAGCCCTACTTTCAGCCCAAGATAAACGTTGGCTGCGGTGAACACGAGTGTAATGGCGGCGCCGATCAAGAGGCCCCGCAGGGTCAGTTCCGTGCGTTTTTCGTCCATCATGCCGCACCGAGCGGAGCGTTTTCGCTTACCAGCCTTGCGACCATTGCGCGCAGATCCGCAACTTCGGTCTGCGTCTTTTCCGCTAAGCGCAGAAGCAGTTGCTCCTGGACCTGCTGGTGGTAGAGCAGCCGCGAAATATTATCGTGATCCGCCTCGGCTCGCAGCTCCGCATGCTCGGAGGACTGCCGTTGCGCGACCGCGATCACGAAGATCAAGATGAGTTGCAGAATGTTCGAGCACGTGAGCAAGAATGCGAACGGGTATGGGTCCGAACGGGTGATCTGACCGACCGTAAGCCACACGACCTGAACGACCACCGCCAGTAACAACGCGATCGGAGCACCCGTGGCATCGGCAACGCGCTTGCAGATCCGCTCCGTAACCGAGAGATTCTCGCGATGGATCGCGTTAACGTCGTCGACGAGCGGATGGTCCTCGATCGTTTCCGCGGCCGGGAAAGAACTAGCCATGCTTACACAACCCTCTCTTCTCTATCGTCGACTATTGCCGGCCGACGTCGCCTTTGATCGATCGGAGTAATGCGGCGGAATCGTAGCCGACGCCGTCTTTGAAAACGGTTTGGACGTTCTCGATCGCATCGATGTTCGACGCGGGATTTCCGCGGACGAGCACGAGATCGGCGGCCTTACCAACCTGAATGCTGCCGGTACGCTGGGCGATGCCGAGCGAACGCGCGCCGTTGAGGGTGGCCACCTGAATGGCTTGCACGGGCGTGAGCCCGCCCTTTACCAAGAGTTCCATGTCGCGCTGGTCTCCGAACCCCGCGACGGTCGCGCCGTACCCGGTCGGATCGGGCCCCTGCGTGAGCAGCCCGCCCGCGCGGAAGAAGGCGACGTCGAACGCCAGCTCTTGCGCGAACAGCTTTCGAAACGTCGGCAATAGCGGACTCTTGAGGATGCGCGCGCGGACGTGCATCACCTCGGACACGGTCACCGGATCCTCGAGCGCAAACATGCGCCGCTCGACGCGCATCGGCGGCGGCACCGATCCCTCAAAGACGCCCAGCGTCGAACTCAGGGCGACGTGGTGAGCGATCATCGTCCGGATCGTCGCCTGCGCCCGGGGGCCGGGGATGCGCAAACTCGCGATCGACTGCATCAATGCCGCGCGATCGGTTGGGCAGACGCCTTCGTGAAAGCCCGGCATGAACTCCGAATCGACTTCGAGCCCGTGCTCGATGCTATCGACGCCCATCTCGGCCGCTTGCGAGAAGCCGATCGAGCAGAGGTGCGCGAGGACCCGCATTCCGCGCGCGTGAGCGGCCGAGATGATGGCGCGAGCGATATCGACCGGCTCGTGCATGTACATCTTCACCGACGTTGCGCCGTGGTCGGCCCAAAAATTCACGGTGGCGCGCGCGTCGCTTGGACTGCGCAAGGTCGCCATCTGGATGAATTGCGGCTCGTAACCGGTGAGGTACGGGGTGGTGATCTGGATGTGCGGGCCGGCCAGCAGGCCCCGGTCGACGGCATCCTTGATCCGAATATCGGTCTCGGGTTCGACGCTGCCGGTCGTGCGAATGGTCGTGACGCCGGCGGCCAAATAGAGCCGCGGAAAGCTAAAGGGCATCTCCCGCATGATGAACATCGGTCCGCCGCTCACGTAGTAAAGATGATCGTGCGTGCCGATGAATCCGGGCGTGAGCGTTTCGCCGCGCCCATCGATGCGGGTCGCCCCGGCGGGAACGGCGACGCTCGAGGCCGCGCCCATGCTGGCGATCGTGCCTCGCTCGATCACGACCGTCCGGTCCTCCAGCGGTGCCGCGCCGGTACCGTCGATCACGCGCACGTGTTCGATCGCGATGACCGGCCGCGCATAGCGAATATACGCCGACGGGGGTGCGACGCCGAGCCCCGGCGCCGAAGGGCCCGAATCCGCGCGACCGCCGGTCGTGCAACTCAGGGCCACGGTCAGTAGCGTAACGAAGCCGCCTATGAAGCGGCGCATCGTGCTTTGATTCATGCGGGGCCTTTGGCCACAACGGGCGCCGCTTCCCATGTACCGGCCGAGGGGCGGCTCTTAGACGCGCAGGGCTCCGGCGCGTTCGTATGCATCCAATGGGGCGAAGAGGTGTTCGATATCGGCGGCGTCGAGCGCGTTGACGGTGGTCGCGCCGTCCGTGAAGAGCCCGCTCGCAAGCGCGCTCTTGCGCTGCTGCAAATCGAGGATCCGCTCCTCGACGCTGCCCGCGACGATGAGCTTGTAGACGAACACGTGTTGCTCTTGACCGATCCGGTGAGCTCGATCGGTCGCCTGATTTTCGACCGCCGGATTCCACCAGACGTCGTAATGGATGACGGTGTCGGCGTTGGTGAGGTTCAGGCCCGTTCCGCCGGCTTTGAGACTGATGAGGAAGAGCGGGACTTCGCCGCGCTGGAATCGTTCGACCGGGGTCGTGCGATCCTTGGTGGTTCCGCGCAGCTGCACGAACGGTATCGAGCGTTGCTCCAATTCCGGAACGATCAGATCCAACATGCTCGTAAACTGCGAGAAGAGCAGGATGCGACGGCCGTCGTCGATGAGGCTTGGAAGCATCTCGACCAGCGCTTCCAACTTTGCGGAGCCCTCGACGCTCTTGGCGGCGGCGACCTTGACCAATCGCGGGTCGCAGCAGGCCTGGCGCAATTTCAGCAACGCATCGAGCACGACGATGCGACTGCGCGCGACGCCGCGATTCGCCAACTCGCGCCGCACCCGCTCGTGCATCGCGAGCCGAATCGTCTCGTAGAGATCGCGCTGCGCTTGACCGAACTCGACTCGCTGCACGATCTCGGTTTTCTCCGGGAGCTCCGCCTCAACTTCGCCCTTGGTCCGGCGCACGAGAAACGGCGCGAGGCGTCGCGCCAGGAGCGAACGGCGATCGAGATCGCCGCGCCGTTCGATCGGAGCGCGGAACACGCGCCGGAACGTGCGCCGGTCGCCGAGCATGCCGGGAACGCAGAACGCCGCCAGCGACCATAATTCTTCCAGATGATTCTCGATCGGCGTACCCGTCAAGGCGATGCGCTGCTGTGCGTCCAGGAGCTGTGCGGTCTTCGCGCCCTTGGAGGCGGGATTCTTGATCATCTGCGCTTCGTCTAATACCGCGATCGACCACTCGCGCGAGAGCAACTCTCCGGCATCGCGCACCAGCAGCGGATAACTCGTCAGCACGATATCGGCGTTTTCGATGAGATCGACATTCTCGGCTCGCCCCGCTCCGGCGTGCACGAGCACGCGCAGGTTGGGTGCGAACCGCGCCGTTTCGGAGAGCCAATTGGGTACGACGCTGGTAGGCGCAACCACCAAGCAAGGTGCCCGCAAACGTCCGGCTTCTTTCTCGATGGAGACGTGCGCGAGGAGCTGCACCGTTTTTCCCAAGCCCATGTCGTCGGCGAGAATGCCGCCGAAGCCGTAGCGCGCCAAGCGTTGGAGCCACGCGACGCCGTCGCGCTGATATGGCCGTAAGGTCGCAGTGAACCACGCCGGCAATTCGAGCGGTTCGTTCTGCCACGTCGAGCGGAAAAATTCGTGAAGACGTCCCGCTCCGTTCCAGCGCACGCTGAGTTCGCCGTCGACGTCGGTCAGCGTAGCCGCTTGAGCGGGCGAGAGCTCCAAGCGCCCGTCCCGCGTGAGCTTCGTTTCGCCGTCGTTCAGTTCGACCAGGGTCGAGAGAACGAACGCCAATCGTTGCGGCGGAAGCGCGAGGAACCTTCCATCGGGAAGCTGCCCGTACAGCGGCTCGTCCAACGACCCCGGCCCCGCGCGCCGGATCGCCTCGAGAATGATCGGCAGCAGCGACACGCGCTTGCCGGCCACGTCGACGCCGAGATCGAATTCGAACCATCGATTACCGTTTTGGGAGAGATCGCTCTCCCAAACACC
>VFSW01007627.1_pt1 | contig 15675 bp, 23 predicted proteins | sample 5358111 | NCBI WGS metagenome assembly VFSW01 (sample SAMN11554181, study PRJNA540505) | mine drainage metagenome | isolation source: sediment from site ElyBrook_90M | place: USA: Ely Copper Mine, Vershire, VT | collected 2017
TGTGCCCCAGGAGACTGATCGCCTGTTGTTGATCTAGCCCTGTCTCATTAATTACGGACCTGACAACATTCGCCAAAGCGAGCCCGACTGCAACATTTGGAGATCCTGTTGCCTTCACTGGAGCTTCGACTATTTCTCTGGGAGGTTCTCGCTCAGTTGGAAGTTCCTGCATTTCCTTTACCTGCTCGGGCTTGTTTCGCTTTGCGTGGAGCAACATCCTGTAATGGGATATTGCGACACTGGTTAAGGCCGAGGCAATGACGAGGATTGCGCCATCTATGATGAATGGTTCAACCCATAGGAATCCGTTTTGGAGTGCGTACCAGTCTACCATTGTAACAACCTCAATTCACAGGCCTCATTGGTTGTGCAGCCATTGCACCTGAGACGCTGGCGGCCTGTTGTAGTGCAATGCGTTCTCTTCTGTCGATCTCTCTCTCAGAAAGGTTGTATATTATGCCTAAGAGGCGGTTGAATTTCGCTGAGAGAACAAGTTGCGCTTGAGCTACTGGGTCGGTGACCAATTCATCATTGTAAGGCGATTCTCTGATTTGATAACTGCTGTCATATTGAGATTTTTTGATCGGATCCGAAAGAATTTCATGGGCTTCTATGATCTGTTTGAACTTCTCCTCGGCATTCTTCGACTTGCTGTGGTCAGGATGATGTTCGAGGACTAATTTTCTGAATGAGTTTTTGATTTGGTCCTCGTCTGCTTCCCTTGGGAGTGCAAGAACCTTGTAATAGTCTGGTCCCTTTCTAAGGACCTGAGGATTTCTCTCTAGTATGACTCTTCCAATAAAGAGTGTTTTCTTGTACTCTTCTATCAACTCATCGAAGTAAGTTTCCAGGTCTTCTTTTCGTTCTGCCGATTGTTTCCTCTCTAGAAGCCAGATTGCCACAAGACCTGGAAGGGACACGAAGGTTAGTACCGCAAATATTCCGATTATTGTCGCCCCAGGATCTATGTAGTTTTCAAGACCCAGGACAACAATCCCGACTATTGAGATTCCAGCAACAATCGCACCAGCCATAGTTGACGAGAGAAAGCGATGAGTTTTCGCGCCTTCTTCTTGCTCTTGGGTTTCCTCCATTCCTTGAGACAGCAACGCCTCCTTTGCATGTGACTTTGGGGCCTGTACGGCGTACTTTCTAAGCTCTCCAAGGACCGAGAAGAAGACGTCCCCCTTATCTCTCAGAAATAACCTCCTATCATTGATGAAGCGCAAACAGGAATCGTATGCATCTTGGAGGTGTTTCCTGTGCTCCTTTACCTCCTCGATCCGATCGGTTATGGCATAATCTGTCTCTGGCAAATATCTCTCTACCTGCTCAACATTGGAAACACGGAAAGCACGCTGCCAAGTAGCACTCCGAAGATAGGGTTCTGGTTGAAACCATATTCAAATACGATGGCTCCAAGTAGGGGACCCATAATCAGGACAACCGGCGACAGAGCTCCCTTCATGGGCTTCATACGCAGATTCAACAAAAATCCTAATTGCTCCAAACCAGTCCTTGTGGCAACTCCTCCAGCAACGTTAGAGAAACCCATCTGCACTGCAGTGTCAAGCTGGCGCGTTGCCTCCGTAAGTTGCCTCTCGAGAACCCTGATCTTGTCCTCATGGACATGGCTCTCAGCCAAGTATGGTACTATCGGGGCGACATCCGTTGTGAGCTTGCGCAGCATCTCTAATGTATCTGCCTCTGACTTTTGGTCTTGCAATGGTGGAATGAGTTGGAGTACACTCATACGTACCTTCTTCTTGCCGAGGAAGTTCTTCACCCTTTTTGGGAAATAGAACTGTCTTCCCCTCATGTAGTTCCTGCCTCGCCACCCGTCTGACTGGCCTTCAACATAGCCCTCTGGGAAACTGATCCGCTTATCGAGCCATGTGATCCCTACTTCCGGTTTCGAAAGTGATGCACCTATTCCGAGTATATGCAGCTTGAAATTCCCGACTTCTATGAATGGATACTCACTAGAGTCCTTGGCGAGTTCGAGCTTCTCCAAGAAAGATTGTTTCTCCATTGAAGGCATGTGGAATCCAGGGTCCTTCATCCCCTGGATGAACCGCTCAATCATGATCGATCCCTCCCTTCTGTCAAGTGCCATCTCAGTTAGATCGCATAGATTCCGTCTTCTCCGCTTCGTATTTTTGGACGCACCTTTGTGTAGCCATAGCTCGTATGGCCCAATCTTCATCGCATTCCTCCACGCAGGAAGAACATCTTGGTATAACCATGCGAGGAGGATCCCAAGGAATGTTAGTATCCCTGCTACCGGAAACACGAATAGAAGATCTGCGAGGAGACTCATCGTCTCAACCTCGTCACAACAAATACGAAGAGGGCGATCATGACAACAACCACAATTCCAAGTATGGCATAAGTTGTTTCAAGTTCTGACTGCATCAGGGAGATCTGCGCATTGTTCGCCTGGTTCTGCTGCTGGAGGACTTGATTCAGGTGATAGAGTATTAGAGATGAGGTGGCGTTTGCTATCTGCTCGGGAGTAGCAAAAGTTTGGTACGGCAGAAGTTCAACTCTCAGAAAAGTTGAGAAGATGCTTTGGTTCGTGAAAGAATCAGAACCTCCCGATGAAAGCAGTCCTGTTGAAAATAAGGTCCATGATACGTTCCCAGATATCCTAACGGGATAGACTATTGAGAAATAGATGTTGTAGATGTCCGAGCTGTTGAGGTTTATTCTGACCGTGGAATCAGGTGTTGTCGTGGAAACGGAGTATGTGAATAAACCTCCGGCCTCCGGAAGCACGGTGACATTAACTAGAGTCGTCTCCGGGAAGCTAATGTTAAGGATGGCAGGAGCGTATCCTGAATAAGTGGTTTGTTGTGGTTGTGTAGTCGCGCTGACCTTTGGCGCAAGTCCAATAATTAGAAGTGCCAGGACAAGTAACACAAGAAGCGGCGTCTTCACTTCGCTTCGACTCCTTGTTCTTCCTGAATTGTTATTTTTGGATCGTTATTTCGGAGTCGCCGCATCATTTTTTCAATTACTCTTGCCTTCTGTTCTTTCGAGGCATCCTCTTTCGCTCCGCCCCAGCTTAAGTTCTTGAACCATGCTTTCTCCGTTGGTCTGACATACACCCAGAATTTCTTGAAGGATGAAGGTTCGACCTCTTCCTCCACTGAGGACAGGTAGGCTCGCCCTATCGTGAGACAATAGCGAACAGCCGTCGACCTGTCCATTTTCGTGACATCGAGATTGAACAGCTTCGCAACAGTATGCTCAAGATCAATCAAGTCCTGCTCGTTCTCGACTTTTACGGTGAAGCTGAACATCTCATAAGAAAAAGAAGTAATACAGCATTACAGTAAGACGATGCAGAGTCCACGGGATCTTTCTTTTTTTCCATTATGAAGCGCAAACGCAGTTCCCAGGGTCCGAGGAAGATGAGATTCTGGCATCGAGGTTCACATATCCGAGGCAAGATGGAATTAGAGAGGACAAAACTCCTCCGAAAGGGAATCATGTTGAAGAAGGAGCTAGACAGGAACAAGGGCAAAGCACTATCTGGTGAGGAAATGGACAAGATGCTCAAGTTCTCCCAAGAGGTCGATAGATACGAAAAAGAGGGTATTAGAGAGAGACAAGCTAAGGACCCTAATGTAATCTACGTGGAGAAGCCTGGTTCACGGAGTGCAGGAATAATCAAGCGTGGTGAGGGCAGCTTTGATATTGAATGGTATGATGCAAATGGATCTGAGGTGTCGACACCTGGTCATGCGAACAGCCTTGACGCTGCTAGAAAGTATGCATTCGAGTGGGTAACTCAATACGGGAAATCTTTCTAATCGGGAGGATGTCACTTCATGGTAAGACGAAGCTCTCAAGGTCCTAGAAGAATCCGAGTCCACAGGAAGGCTTTCCATCGCAAGGGATACGAAAGGAAATCTTTCGAAGAGCATAGGGGAGGCCATCTAATCCATGAACCGAGAGCTCATGTTGAGGCGACGCGTGTTCCCGCCACGAGTTTCGAGATCAAGGACAGAGGGAGGCCAGGACACGGTCCGAAGACACTCCCGGAGATCAAGCATCCCCACAAACTAACCAAAATGGGTTATCATATTGGCAAGTCCGCTGAGGAGCGGCGCGGGGTCTTGCGCAGGGCGGTCAGAGAACATGGAAAGCGGAGCGTGGAAGGAATGCTCCAGATCCAATGGCTCTACAGGAGAGGCATGGGCGGGAAAGAGGGCGAAGAAGGAAGAAAGTTCTCTGAAGACCGGCACTGGGTGTCGGAAAACACCTAGTCTGACGAATGCGTCGCGCCGATAGATTCTTTCCATTCCATTATCGAGTGCTTCCTAGCATGCAGACCAAATCTTTCTCTTGGGAGGGAGGGTCCATTGTGGGATGGAGAAGAATCTTGGAAGTCTCTTGAGAGTGAACTATGTTTTCTAGCATTCAATTCGAATTGTCTCTGCGTGCCTGTTGCTGATGAGCCCGAAGTCCATGGATTGACCACTGGATCAACCAATCGGACTATTGGGTCCGGCTTGAACATCCCTTCATTCCTAAAATCTTCTCGCAACCTCCATAGGGCCTTCTCCGAAGTGTCAAATGAGGCAGTCTTGATCTTCGGCTTTGAGTGAGAGCTTGCGACTTCCGCCTCAAAATCCATTATCCACGACCTGTGAAACTTCCTGACTTCAGGAAGCTTCCAGCATTGGAGAATGAAGGCAGTGAGCCCATGAAAAATGTAGGCATAGCCACATGCATTGTCAATCTCCATCAGCAAGCTCAATCTGGTCGAGGGAATCCGATTCCTTTCATAGAGGTGATAGTCACGGTTGAATCTTCCAGTGGTGATCACCCTTGCCTGCCAAGAGACCTCTACCATTCTCCCTCTCCCTCTCCTTCCTCTTCATCTTCGGATTCTTCATCCTCAGTAGATGCTGATTGCGCTATGAAATCATATTTCAGATCAGCACTCCTGCGGAAGAACTTATCTGGATCCACTGCTGGATTGCTTTTAAGGTAGAATTTGTAGATCTCTAAGGCGTCTTTTCCGACTATCTGTGATTGAAAGGGCGCCGGCATTGGCTGCACGACCTCAATCTTCTTTGTTAGTCTTGAGTGCCAGAACATGAGCCTGGTTTTTCCAAGAGTGTTTGAGTGATAGAGCCTTCTGACGGCTTCGGCTTGTTCTTGGTCCTCTAGAGGGAGAGAGTCCAAGAGTATGTCGAGTGGACTCCGTGCTTCCGACCTTTCAACCGGCAAATTCTTCCAGAATGTGTTGATGGTGAATCCTCGAGTCCTGTCAGAGAGATCTCGAGTGACATGACCTGCGAATTTCATGGCAAAATTGTGGCGCCTTGCAGAGATTACCGCACTCTCAATTAGGTCCCCAAGCTGGCTTCCCTCTCTTGAACGCGCTTGCCCAAGTTGTGCTTCTCTCACTTCATCAATTGTGAGACCGCACGGTTGTTTAGTGTGGTTCCTTCTCCAATCATTGAAGGAATCTAGCATGGAGACAGCATTTTGTATTTCAACATCATACCTTTTTCCCATTTTATCATCCGACCCTCTCCGCATTAGGTTCCGGACTGCGATGATTCCTGTGTTGCCAGAGTAGCCAAATTCCTCCGCAATTCTTCCGAGTTCATCCAATATAGAGCTCATTTCAACTCTAAAAGACCTAGTGTTCTTAGTCCTAACTATCCTATCATATTTTGTGAGTACTTCACCTCTCCTCTCAAGTTCTGCAATGTCCCTGACTATGTTTAGGATCAAGACTGGAAGCCCACATGGAGTTATTCCAAGATTCTTGTTGAACCTTAATGCAGAGTTTCCGGGCACCGGCATTTGTGGCATGAACGCATAGGTCGGCCAGTTGGAGTTGTCGGAGAGGGCAATGAAGTCAAACCCTTTTCCCTTGGTTATCAACAACGTGGAAAGCGCTCCAAGGAGGGTGGACTTGCCACCCCCAGGACTACCCAATACACTTGTAATCGAAGGGTAGCGAGGCTTTGGCATGAACTCAAAGTTGAAGGGTGTGGCCTTGATTGTTCCTGACAGATCTCCAGTTGTCCATGTGGATTGGTCAATCACTTGTAGTGCGCATTGGTACTCTCCGACCATTTTAGCCCAGGTTATTTTGGTAGGCCGGTAGACAACGACCTCCTCATAGAAGGTATGGAATAAAGGCTCTCTACAAATCGAAACCATCCTGTAGAACTCATCATGGGCTGTCGTCCAAAGAGAAGTGAACTCCGGCTTTTCATGCTCGAGCAGATATCCGAAGCAGAGGGCTTTCGCGCAATACTCAAACATTGTCCGGAGAGTAAAGCCTCCAAGGTCTTGGTCTTCTAAGATGTCATTGTAGCAAGCATAGACCATTATCTGGGTCATGGTCTTTTCCAGGATTGGAGCTGTCTGGTCTCCGGATTTGGTCTCCCAGTGGAGTTGCATGAAGGTTGACTTGTATTCCTCGTAGGTGATCGGGAAGCGTTTGTGCCCATAGAGGTCGCAAATATCTCTCATGCAGAGCTGGAGCACCCTGTAACTGGTTAAGAATGAATCTCGCAGGCCTTGTGCGATTCCATGCCATGCTATCACACAGATTGCGTCGACGTTGCTTATTCCAAAGCCCCGCATCATGATTGATATCTCCCTGAATCTTTTCCACGCTCTTCTTTTCGCCTCCCTCATGCTATCAGAGAATGGGGCAGTCATGGCGCTGATGATGAGTTCTTCCCGCTGCCTGAGCGTGAGGCCTTTGTGTTTCTTCCCATCCATCAAGTCTAGTGCCATCCTGTAATCGTTGTATGCGAGCTGCAGGCTGTTGCGAAGAGCCTTCAGTTCCTCTTGGCGCCGCTCACTGAGGTCAAGAGTCATGCTGAAGCGAGAGAGACCATCAAGGCCTGACTCATCTCCCATCAGGTCTTTGAGCTGCTTCACAACTGCGTCATAGAATCGAAGCACCCTGAGCGTGGAATCTCCGCGCGGCAGCAGGACCGCCTTCTGATCTCCATGTTCATTGTTTGCTTCCTCGGACATTGAGAGAAAAAGTAACGCGGTGATTCAGTATGTTTGTCGTAAAGTATTACCTTATGGTTTGAGTGGCAATTATGGCGCCTTTTCTATGTAAAGTCCTAATATAGAGCGGATCGGCAGAATTCACGTGCCTGCTCCCGCAGAAAGCCCCCCTGCCCAAAGTCCCCATCGGGCTTGAATTGAGCACAATCAGCCACGGTAAAGTCAGAATATTGTCCCCTGAGAACATTCTCAAGACCTGTTACAGTCTTGAGAATATCTGAGGTAGCAACTATGATTTTTATTTCGAAGAGAGAAAGTGCCTCCTAGAAGCGTGTCAGAAGAATGAAACTCCCAGGGATAAAGTCGTGCACGATCTACATGCAGGACCATGAGTTCCCCATTGCAGAACAGAGAGGGAGGGACCTCGGCTTCAATTCGTTCAGCAAATATGTCGTGGACTTGATCTCTCAGGACTTGAAGAACGCCGTCAAGGAAGGTAAGATCAAGGAAGAGAAATTGACCCCGCAGCAGGAGCTTGACCAGATAGTTTCGGAGATGGCGCACATTGGTCAGGGCCTCGGCATCAAGTTGAAGATCATGCGCAGGATAGTGAGGAAGGAATTGAAGCTCCACGCGAAGAAGGAATCCGACGTGGAGCAGATCATAAAGGCCATATGGTCCTACATGGCGTCCCATGATGGCATGATTGAATACAAAGACAAGTTCATCGGCATTGATAGAAATGACGTGGACCAGTATGGGAAGCTGGGAGTTCTCCACTTCAGGAAACTCGCACTTTCACAGCCTATAGTTGTCTGAGTTTTTTTCTAATGTGCAAAGGGCTCAGGAATCTATAGATTTCAAGGCATTCTACAGGGAACTCGAGAAAGCGCTTTCAATCAAGTACCATGACATGCTGCAGATGGAATCGGTCCAGACTTGGTTCGATTCTTTCCTCACCTCGAGGAGCAGTGGGCTCACAGTAAGCAGTGGCATAAAATACGTTCCTGCGCTTTTCGAGTTCTGTGGGTTTGTAGGGGAGGATCCGGACACAATCCTGGCGGAAGCGAGAAAGTCTCTCAGGGACCCAGATACTCTGTACAAGTTTCCCCATAAGATGACCGGATGGTTCAAGGACCTCAATTCTCGCGGACTCCGATGGAATACCTCGGTGAAGAAGCTCTCAATCGTGAAATCATTTTTCAACAGAAATGAGGTCAAGCTAGACTACAAGCTACCAGAACTCAAGGAAGCCCTGGAACCTTTTGCTCCTGAAAAGCCTCTGTTGCGAGATGCCTTCCTTTCGCTGGAGAGAGAATCACCATACCGTTCTTGGATTTTATTCCAAAGCCAGAGCGGGCTCTCGGAGATTGACATACTTGGTCTGGACGTTGACAGGGAGAATAAGGACAAGTATATGGGGCCTGTCTTCGATTCTATACGAAGTCAGATCGAGGCCAAGTCCAAGTGTTTACAGATAATCATTCCGAGGCAGAAGACCCATGAAATGACGGTGACTTTCCTGGGAGAAGAGGCCGTGTCATTGTTGCGATTTTACGACTGTAAGATGTTTCCCTGGAAGTCTCCAAGTGCTGTCGTGAAAAGGTTTGAGAAATTTCAAAACATTTTTTCCGAGATACGCTTCACCGCGCATACACTGAGAAAATACTTCAAGACGACACTTGAGGGAGAGCATGTGCAGCCTAACTGGGTGAAGTTGATGATGGGATGGTCAAGGGGTCGGATTGAGGGGAGATACTCTGCTCCCCCGGTCCAGAAGATGCAGGAAGAGTACGAGAGGGCTTACCCTGCACTAAGATTGTTTGAAGAGAAGCATCTTGACAAACTTGGGACCCTGACTAGGGCCTCAATCTGATTCAATCGCAAAAAGAGGTTTCGGACTAAAACAGAGCTCGCAGTCCTGGACGTCATGCTCCTCGCAGTAACGGTCTGAGTATTGGTAGAATAGGACGTGGCCGGAGGATTCGAGTTGTTTGAGTATTTTTCTCGCCCAGACGCGATCCAGTTCTTTGACATGCTCTGGCAACTGAGAATAATCAACCCAGTATTTTTGCCAGCGTATAATCTTGACAGCCAGTCCGAAAGGTAGCCCACTGAACTCCATTCCCTTTTCGGTCTCTACTGTCTTTGCCACAGCCTTTGACCATTGAACCCATTCTTCATGGATCAGATTGGACATCTGCTCGACCAGAGTTTCTTCAAGTTCTTTTTTCAATCAGATAGCACCCATTTGTAGAACGTGAAGAAAATTAGAAACCAAAGAAAGTGGACGACTCCTTCAATAATCGTGACGGCCTCCACCGGGTAGCCTCCGAGAGTAAAGAGAACTGCCTGGGAGACTCCAGGGATTGTGCAGTTGTAAGTCGGTGGGAGAACGCAGCTTGAAAGCGTGGGATCATAGGTGATGTATGCAAGATAATACCAGAGAGACATGAGGCCCGTGAAGACCAGTCCGCCGACTGCAGCGCCTATCCAGAGAGATGCGTCTGCGAGAAATGCTCCTACTAGGAAAGCAAAGAGAAGTTTTGCCCCGAAATATCCAAGAGACTCGAATGGAAAAACGAAAAAAAGGTGAAACATCATGTCGGCGACCATAACAGTGAGCCCGACGAGGACGGCGAATGCGAGACGCTTCTTAAGTTCCATGCTAGAAAAAGCCCAGATTCAGAACTCTTTGTAATCTGGATTTTCTTCGCAGTAAAACCAAAGGATAATGTCGACCACGGCCTTCTTTTCATTTCTCTTTTCTGAAAGGTATTGTGTCATCTCAAAGACGCTGGGAAATCCAAAAACCTTTTGCAACCGAGTTAGATGTACGTCTGGTTTTGAATGGTCTCCAATTCCTAGATTCTTGGCCAAGTGGTACTTCGTTATCTTTCCTATGAATGGAAGTGAATCCAAAAAAGCGAGTTTGTCCTCAGACTTCTGAAGCTGTTCGAACCAATTACGATATTCTTTTTGGGCTGTTCGAATTGCTTCTTTCTTTCGTTCATTCTTGTACAGAGTTTCAACATCCAAGGATTCGATAGTTGTACCGCTTTTTGCGAACATTAGTTCGTATCGTCTGGCGATTGAAACTTTGAAACCTGAAGCCAACACAACCCAAACGTATTCATGAAAGAAATTCTCTGGGTCTTGGTCCGAGAACTTTACATTTCGTTGCCATTCGATTGTTTGTTTGAAAGTTGGATTAGCTTCACAGAAAGTTATCGCAGCATCGTAAAATTCTAAAGCCTTTTCAGTTTCGATTGCCTGATTAATCAAGGGTTCGAGCCGCCGAGTTGACAGTTTAGATGGGATTCCTCAGATAGCGATGAGCAGTCTTCACAGGTCAGGCAGGGTTCTTCAGATATTGACGGGCGGTCTTTACTGCAAGGTCCTTTGGTCTGGTTCTCAGATAAAGATAGAAGGGAATGGCCATCCAATTTAGAAGGAACAGGTCTCCAAACAATCGAGCAAGAATTGACAAGTTCCACAAGCCAGCAAGGATGGCAACCAGTGCTGACGCGATCGTTATTGTGACAATGGTGAGGATAAATCGGTTTGGAGAAACAAGCCCAATCTGATACCACTTGTTAGACTGCAGTTTGTCCGCATATGCCTTCTGATAAATAATCATCGTGTCATTCATGACCTCGGCATTAATGATATGGATAGTATTGCTCTGCTTGTCGTAGAAGGAGTATTTATCCCAAAAGTAATCCGATCCTGTTTTTCGTTTGATTGGAGGCTCTAGCTTGTCATGGGCTATGATATTTGGCTCTTCCATGCTAGAAAAAGTATCTAGCGGACTCGGCTCTGGTAGCTACTTCCGCCCCGCCGTGTGGGTCTAAGCCGACCGTTTGTCGCTAACCGCGTGAAACAGTGGTTCGCGTGGACGCTCTTAATTCCACCAATGGCTCTAACGAGGGTTCCATAGTGACCTTCATTGCTTTGTCCTATATTTTGCCAGCGTAAAGTCAGTCAGAGGGTGTAACTCTCATGGATTTCAACTTTTCTCCCCAATGGGTTCAATGACTCCTCTGCCCACGAGAAGTGCCTCTCTTTTCTGCCTCACCAAACGTGTCTTGGCCGCGTAGTAATCGACAAGGAAGAGAAGCTTCCAAGAGCCGACGACCCAGAATGTCCCATGTTCGCCGCGCATTCCCGCGAGGAGACTCAGAAGTGCTCTCTTGTGTTTGACCTTGTAATATTTGTATTCTCTATTCAGTCGGTCTAATTCTGCAAGTCCAGGCGGCCTGTGGAAGTGGTGATAGCTTGTTTTTGAATCAAAATCAGCTGTCTTCCCCAATTCGAGATCCAGATGAGCGGGGATTAGTTGTTCATCTTCGGTATTCCAAGTCATGTTCTCCATCGCCGCTCATCAAGTCGCAAATTCTGAGGAGAAATCTTGGAAAATGTAATCGGTTTCCCATTATGAATAGTTCTTTGAAGAAATCGACTATCATTCATCCATCAATCTTTCAAAACCATTTTCTCTTTTTGCCAACTTCGTAGAGAATGATCACAGCTTTCGAGACTGGATAAGCCATAACAATATCATAAATTGTGCCCGGCCCGAACCAAATTTCCCACTGGATTACGGAGAACCCCAATTGGAATCAGGAGTAATTCAAACAACGCGAAACTTGCTAACGCGAAAAAGAAGGAGAAGAGGAGGGATTTCTTGAGGCCTTTGTCAGAGTAGCCGATGTATGCTCCCACTGCGACGAGAATCACTCCACCGATGCTCAGAAAGAGGAAAGCGAATACAAGAAGGACAATCAGACCAATGATTTTGGGGAGTTTCATCCAAAGAAAAAGGACTTTTTCTCTCATGTCAGACGATTCCGAAAGAGGCCAGGCCTACCTCATACTTGGCGCGATAGTTGCCTTCGCCTTCATAGCTTATTTCGTAAACAACCCTTACGAAATCTGGAGTGAGAATGCTAGTCCTTTCCTGGCATTACTGATCTATTGGTTCGCGTCACAACCGATCTACATAGGGTTCCTCCTCTTGTTTACTTGGCAGATCTACAAGGAGGATGAGTCGCTAGGGTCGGCTATCCGGGGATTTATCGCCGCGGTCCTTGCGATGATTGGACTAGACATCATTGGTCTTCCCTACGCCGTGATGAGCATCACCAATGTTTCACAGACTCTGACCCTGATTGCGAACCCTCTCATCACCCCCTTCGCAGACTATCAGATCATTAGTTGGATCGCAGGCCCCTCTGGCATCGTGACTTTTGGGAATGATGTTTTCGTGCATATCGGCCTTCCGATAATTTTAGTGGTGGCATCGTACTTCATCGCGAAGCCGGATATGTTCGTGAGTATCATCGAGAGATCCTAAAAAATCAACCTTCAATGAAGGATTCAAGTTTGAGATTCTGGTCTGCCTTCGGAAGCGGTCCCTGATACCACGCTTCATAATGTGTTTTTGGATCCTCCCAATAGGAATGGAATTGAGGCTCTCCTATGGGATTCAACCTATCCAAGGCCTTTAAGCGGTAAGCCCACATCTCTTTTCTCCAGTGCCCTTTTTCAAGGGAGTTTAGTTTCTCGATTACATTCTCTCTAGCATGTTTGAGGTCGTGGCACGCCGCGCAGAGCCATTGTAAGTTCGAGGAAATGTCTTTTCCTCCATGCACCAAAGCGATGATGTGATCTCTTTCAAGATGTTTTTTGCGGCTGCATCTTTTGCATTTCTTAGGTCCGGGAACTGGAATCGTCTTGTCCCTTTTTGGCTTCTCGGGTTCATGATAAGAAACCCATTGTAGCCTCCATCCACTGTTGTCTTCGTAGCTCCAATCACCGGACGGTTTGAAGATGTGCTTGTCGGAAAACAATCGCTCAACATTTTCTCTAGCCTCTCTGATCTGATGTTTTCTTGACCTGAGTCCTTTTCCTGAGACCAGGTAGTAGTCCCAGCCCAGCTTCTTGAAGCCGATTAAGCCGAGAAAATACCAAGCCTCTTCGAATTGCAAAATGTCTCACTGTGGAATTTGTTGTTTGTCATCGTCAACGAACTCTGGATACGCCAAGGTCAATATCTCCGCTGCCAGGGCTTCATACAGTCTCTTGTCATGGTCGTAAGCGCTCTCCCATTTCAGGGACAGGCGCCAGGTCAAATCTCTCTTCTGTGAGGCGGTGTGCGCTTCTGCCAATCGTTCTTTCATTCTATCAAGTAAGAAGTTATACAGCATGGGCGCAATTGACTTTTGTAATCCCTCAAGGATGGTCCTGCCTCTCTCGGAGTGAGTGTCCTGTGGAAGGCCTGCTCTTTCGAGAATCTGGTTCTTCCAAAGCTCCTCGGAGTAATGCAATCTGCAATGTTTGATTCTCTTAGCCTTGAGTTTCTTCTCGTCTGAGGCGTTGAAAATCGCTCCACAGTCCTTGCAAGAACAGGAGAGCTTCGGCTCCGAAATCATGGTGAAATTAAGGCTGTTCGCCTCTTCCCAATCGCCCCAACGAGTCATTATTATGGATCAACCTTTATGAGTGCTAGGATTATTGAAAGAGACATCACCCATTCAATTGCAACCTCTATAGCAGGTTGTGCGAGTAAAATGAATATGAGTGGAGAAAATAGGAACGTCAATATTATTACTACACTAACTGTTCTCATTCTACCATCAACTCTGGCAAGCCCATCGCTCAACATCCAGATGGCATGTTCATTATTGAGTATGACACGGAATAGTGGTAAAGCGTGACTGATTCCACTTTTGTCTCCGAAAGATTCGTAGGATATGAGAATGTTGTAGTGACAACTGTGGGTGAGGTTTCATTTCCCCCGAAATAAAATGGACCCGAATAGACTTCCCGATTGTTGTATAGTCTTCAGAACGGAAACGTTCATGCCGACTTGATAGTAATTGCAACTGAATGATTCGTTCAAGATAGTGCCATCAGAGAGAGTTATTACAACAGTGTCATGAACCTGTGACCCTGATAAAAATCCACCCGACTGGGTCCACACATGAGCACTTTCGATATGTCCGTTCAACTGGTTTGTAGCCGTGACCAAGTTCATGTTGGGCAAGACCACCCCAAATATGATGAATAAAATCGCTAACGCTAAGAGTATCGCAGGGGTGTGTTGATGGAAGTCTAGGTTGTCCAGTTTCACATCCCCTCGTAATGCTTTGCAGCATCGCAAACTCTTTGCATTCTTCCGCTCGCCCATTCCCTGTAATCTGTCATTTCTCTTTCAACTCTGCGAGAGTAAAATTGGAACATAGCTTACCTGAGGCTCGCGGGTGTCTACTCGTATGGATCTCAAGCGCTATTCGTTCTTTAATACTCAGCATGTAGATCGTTCTTTCGATGCTCGGATACGTAAAAAATGGGAACTCCTCCCCACATATTTGACAAGTTAGGCGCATGGTCATTTCTCTTTCACAACTTCTGCAATTATTTTATGGGCGTCGAATAATCCCATAACGTAACCTGAGAGGAATATTGCATTCACTGGCTCGGTAAATCTTTTTGAGGGAACTTCAAGCGCGTCTTTCTTTTGCTTCTCAATCTTCTCTAGCAGTTCCTTCTTGATTCTCTCGCGCTCTTCAAGCTTACCTTCGTATTTGCTTGTGGCTTTGAAATCACATTTCCAACAGCAGATGAAAGACCATTCTTCAATATTTCCAAGTATGCAAGTATCAATTACAATGCTGACTTCATGACATCTGGGACATTCACGAGTTTCTCTTGCCTTTCGGATTTCTTCAAGTGTTGGCTCGGTCATTTCTCTTTCACAACTCCTCGGAAGGATTATTCGAGCAGAAAAAACATTCAGGATCATCACCAATCCAGAAACCACAACAAGGACACTCGCCCTCTAGAGGTTCGTCTATTCGTCGCCCATTTTCGTCGTATTCTAGTGTTGGCTCGGTCATTTCTTTTCAATCGCCTCAACTCTTTTCATCAATCCATCTAGCATCTCTTTTTGGCGCGGATTAGCATAGTGGTCTCTGTAGATCATGACCACGGCCATCATCATCCCCCATTCGCTCGGCGTCATGTCGAGCCTGAGTTTGCGTTCCTCTTGCTGTTCTTCGGTCTCTTTGCTCATTCTTCTAACACTTCAAACCGAAATCGTGTCATGCGGTCTCTTGTTCTGAAGCTCGTTGTGGCACTCAACGCAGAGTTTCGGGCAATAATCTTCAGTTTCAGAGTGGACCCAGCAGCATTGATAGCAGTTTATTCCATCGTGTTCAAGTCTGGCATTCTCCCAGTTTTTTCCGCAGCGGTCGCACCTGCTCCTGACATCATGGATGATTTCTCCGAGTCCCTCCTTGAGCTTCCCGTGGTCAGAGAACCTCTCCTTCAAAACACCAGAGTTGTTGTACTCCCAGATTGTCTTTACTATGTCATTCTTCCATTTCGGCTCGTTGAGTTTGCTCATTATGGCTAAACCTCTGGATATTCCTGGTGTTTTGAATTGCAGCAAGGGCAGACATCTCCCCCAGCTCCATCTCCACCACGGCCTCCTTTCTGTTTGAAGAAATATGCAACATCCTGAGCCTTGCAAGCTTTTGCGATATACTCCGCCCAGAGCGGATCCATTGGTCGCGGGTTTGTCCCGCTCTCTCCTCCGATGACGACCCATGAAATTCCTCTCAAGTCTAAAGCCATCTCTGGATTCCCATAAACGAGGTCGCCAAGCAG
>VFSW01007628.1_pt1 | contig 15675 bp, 10 predicted proteins | sample 5358111 | NCBI WGS metagenome assembly VFSW01 (sample SAMN11554181, study PRJNA540505) | mine drainage metagenome | isolation source: sediment from site ElyBrook_90M | place: USA: Ely Copper Mine, Vershire, VT | collected 2017
ATAATATGCGTACCTGGCTTCGACAGCTTCGCAATCTCGGCCTTGTCCAGGTGGTCGGGGTGAATGTCGGTGATCAGAATCAGATCGGCCTGAGGCAGGCCGTCGTAGTTGCCCTCGCCCCAGGGATCCACCTGAATGGCCTTGCCCGCCGCCTGAATCAGGAGGCTGGCGTGGTGGACGGGCGTGATCGCCACCTCGCCCGCCGAAGTGCTGAACTTCTCTACCGGCCGGCCGGCCGCGGCGGCGGCTCCAGCCATCAGCGCCAGCAGCGCCAGGGAACGGTACGTTTTCATAATGGAGATTGTAGCGAAGCCCCGGCGAGGCCCCCAAGCGGCTGTCCGAGGCGGCGCGTTTCCCCTCTATAATGAGAATATGGCGAAGAGCCGTCCGTATCTGTTTATTGCCCCGCTGCTGATTCTCGGCTGCGCACTCCTCGGAGGACTCCTGGGTCCCGGCGCGAGCGCGGTTTCGGCCTCCGGCCCCGAGGACGACCTGCAGGCCAACCTCCACTCGTTTTCTCGCGTGTATAGCGCCGTTCAGCAGAACTTCGCCGACACCCTGGACCCGGACAAGTCGATTTACAAGGGCGCGATTCCGGGCATGCTGCGCACGCTCGATCCGCACTCCACGTTTTTCGATCCCAAGGATTTTCAGGCCTTGCGCGAGGACCAGCGCGGCCACTATTACGGCGTCGGCATGCAGGTGGGCCCGCGCGACGGCAAGACGATTGTGCTCGCTCCGTTCGGCGGCGGACCCGCTTATCGCGCCGGGCTGCGGCCGGGCGACGTCATTCTTGAAGTGAACGATAAGCGCACCGACAACCTCACGACGTCCGACATCGCCGACCTGCTGAAAGGCCCCAAGGGCACCAAGGTGACCGTGGTTGTCGGCCGCGACGGCGTCGACAAGCCGCTCAGCTTCACCATCGTCCGCGACGAGATCCGGCGTAACAGCGTCGAAGAGGCGTTCTGGTACAAGCCCGGCATCGCCTACATGTACATCACGTCGTTCAACGAAACCACCAGCCACGAGATGGAGCAGCAGTTTGAAAAGCTCGGCGAGCAGAACATCAAGGGTCTGGTGCTCGATCTGCGTAACAATCCCGGCGGCCTTTTGAACGAGGGCGTCGCCGTGGCCGGCCACTTCCTGCGCCGCAATGAGCTGGTCGTTTCGCATCGCGGGCGCAATTCCCCCGAGAAGCCGTACTTCGCCAAAGGCAGCCCGGACGGGGAGAACTATCCGATCGTCGTCGTGGTGAACGGCTACTCCGCCTCGGCAGCCGAGATCGTCACCGGCGCGCTGCAGGACCACGACCGCGCCTGGGTGGTGGGCGACACGACGTTCGGCAAGGGCCTGGTGCAGACCGTTTTCCAACTGGCCGACAATACCGGCCTCGCGCTCACCACCGCTCATTACTACACGCCGAGCGGCCGTCTGATCCAGCGCGACTACTCAAACATCTCCTTCCTCGACTACTATTACGGCAAGCACGTGGAGCAGAAAAATCCCACCGACGTGAAGATGACCGACAGCGGCCGAACGGTGTACGGGGGCGGCGGCATCACGCCCGACGAGAAAATTCCCACGCCGAAGCTGAACCGCTTTCAGACCGATCTTCTCTACCGCAAGTACGCCTTCTTCAACTTCAGCGCCCAGTATTTCGGGGGCCGTTCGGCGAAGCTGCCCAACGGCTGGGCGCCGGATAACGACCTCCTGAACCAGTTCCACGAGTTCGTGCTGAAGCAGAAAATCGACTTCACCGAAGCGGACTGGACCGAAAACAGCCAGTGGATGAAGGACCAGCTCAAGCGCGAGATGTACATCACCGCCTTCAGCTACGAGGCGTCGCAGAAGGTTGCCGCGCAAACCGATCCGGTGTTGATGAAGGCCGTTGAGTCGATGCCGCAAGCCCAGGCGCTGTTCGACAAATCCAAGAAGCTCGAGGTGCAGCGTTTGGGCGGAACGCCGGCGGGAAAGTAGGGATGCAGCAGGACAACGCGCCGCCCCAGATCACCGTCCTAGACGCGGGAGGCCAGTACTGCCATCTCATTGCACGCAAAATCCGCGACCTGGGTGTCTCGGCCGAAGTGCGGCCCAGCGACACTCCGGCCACTGAGCTGCGCGGGCGCCGCGGCATCGTCATCTCCGGCGGACCGGCCAGCGTCTACGATTCCGGCAGCCCGCGCATCGATCCCGCCATCCTCGACCTGCCCGGCACGGCGGTGCTCGGCATCTGCTACGGGCTTCACCTGATGGCGCACGAACTCGGCGGCGGCGTGCGCCTGGGCGACAAGGGCGAATATGGAACGGCCGTCCTGCGCACCGCCCGGCAGCATCCGATTCTGGCCGGCCTCAACGGCGAAACGCGCGTCTGGATGAGCCACCGCGATCTGGTGGAAACGCCGCCGGGCGGCTTCGAAATTCTCGCCGCCACCGACGAATGCCCGGTCGCCGTCATGGCCCACGCGCAGCGCCCTCTCATCGGCATTCAGTTTCACCCCGAGGTCGTACACACCGAGCACGGCCAGGACATTTACGCCAATTTCCTTTTCCGGATCTGCGGCTGCAATAAGGACTGGGACCCGCGCGGGCGCATCCCCCGCGTCGAACAGGACATCGTCCGCATCGCCGGCGCGCGGAACATCTTCTTCTTCGTCAGCGGCGGCGTGGACTCCACCGTCGCCTACACTTTGTGCCTCCGCGCCCTCGGCCCGGAGCGCGTTTACGGCGTCTACGTCGATACCGGCCTGATGAGGGAGGGTGAGACGGAGTTCGTGCAAGGCGTGTTCAGCAGGCTCGGCGCCACCGCCTTTCACGTCGAGGACGCCGCGGCGGGTTTTCTGGCCGCCCTCGACGGCGTCACCGATCCGGAGGCCAAGCGGAAGCGCATCGGCGAGGAGTTCGTCGCCGTCCAGGAGCGCATCCTCAGCAGCGGCAATTTTCTCGACGGCCACTGGATTCTCGGCCAGGGCACGATTTACCCCGACACCATCGAATCGGGCGGCACGGCCCACGCCGACCTCATCAAGACGCACCACAACCGCGTCGATGGCATCCAGAAGCTCATCAACTCGGGCCGCATCGTCGAGCCGCTGTCGTCGTTTTACAAGGACGAGGTGCGGGAAATCGGCCGGGAGCTCGGCATCCCGGAACCCTTTCTGACGCGCCATCCCTTCCCCGGCCCCGGCCTCGCCATCCGCTGCCTCTGCGCCGAGCGTGACGAGCCGGCAACGCGCGTGGACGCGGGCTGGATTCTGCCGGTTCATTCGGTCGGCGTGCAGGGCGACTCGCGCAGCTATCGCAAGGTGCTGCTGGCGCCGGGCTCGCCCACCGACGCCGGCATCCACAGCCTGGCCACGCGCCTGATCAACAACAGCCGCGAATACAATCGCGTGGTCGTCGATTGCTCCGGCCGGCTGCCGGCGGCGTCGCTCAGCGTCAGCCGCTGCTCGATCACGGCCGAGCGCCTGCACCGGCTCCGCCGCGCCGACGCCATCGTCCGCGAGCTTTCTGCCGCCTCCGGCTTCGACCGCCAGGTGTGGCAGTTCCCGGTCATTCTCATCCCCGCCGGCACGCCGGGCCGGCCCGACTCCGTCGTCCTCCGCCCCGTCCATTCGGTGGACGGAATGACCGCCGAGTCCGTCGCCATGCCGCCGTCGCTGCTCGAAGAAATGAGCCGCCGGGTGCTTGAAATCGACGGCGTCTACACGCTGTTGTTCGACCTCACTCACAAGCCGCCCGGCACCATCGAGTGGGAGTGAGCCCGGCGGCGCGCCGGTCAGATCCGGTGGAAGCTTCTCAGGATGTCGCGCATCGAATAACGTAGCGCGATAGGCCGTCCGTGCGGGCAGCTCATCGGACAACTGGTGGCCGCCAGCGCCTGCATCAGCCACTCGATTTTGGCCGGCTCGAGCCGCATGTTGATCTTGATCGCCGCGCGGCAGGCAATCGATGCCGCCAGCCCGCGGCGCACGTCCTCGATCGAGGCCTGCCGCAGCTCGCTCTCAGCGATCTCGAGAATCTCGAAAACCAGCCGCTCGACGTCGCCCGCGCCGACGCCCGCCGGCGCCGCCTTCACGGCGATGGTGCGGTGCCCGAACGGCTCGGTTTCAAAGCCGGCCCGGTCGAGCTCGCCGGCGATGCGCGCGTATTCCACCTGCTGGGCGGGACTCAATTCGATCACCAGCGGCATCAGCAGACGCTGGCGCTCCATCCGTCCCTCGGCCTGCTGCCGCAGCACCTGCTCGAACAGAATGCGCTCGTGGGCCACGTGCTGGTCGATGATCCACAGCCCGTCGCGCCCGGCGGCCACGATGAAGCTGTCGTGAAGCTGCCCCAGCGGCCGCAGCTCGCCCAGCTCCGCCAGGCCTTCCCCGCCCTGCCATCCCATGCCCGGAATTCCGCCGTGGGTGTCCGGCACCGGCAGCCGCAGCGACGCCGGGCTCGCGGCGGTCAAGACACCCGTGACGCCCGGGGCGGGCGCCGGCGCCAGTTCGACGGCCGCGCCGCCAAACTCGAACCTGCCCGGCGGCCCGGCCGGCCTCCGCAGCTCGAACACCGGCAGATCCTCAACGCGCTCGGTTTCGGCCGGCGCTTCCACTTCCACGCGGTCCTCGTAGGCCCCGTTTTCGATGCGCTGGCTGAACTCGGAGTACGGCAGCCCCGCGCCCGGCTGCGGCGCCTGCGGAAGCACCGGCATCGGCGCCGCCGGACGCGACGCGATCAGCCGCTCCCGGATCACGTCCCGCACCATGTCGTGTACGAACGGCCCGTGCCGGAAGCGCACCTCCGTCTTGGCCGGGTGGACGTTGACGTCCACTTCTTCGTAGTCGCACTCCAGAAACAGCAGCGCCACGGGGAAGCAGGCCGGCGGCATCAGGTTGTAGTAGGCCGATGACAGCGCGTGCAACAGCAGTCGGTCCCGGATCAGCCTGCCGTTCACAAACAAATAGATCGAATTCCGGTTCAGCTTCTGCACCTGCGGCGCCGAGATGAATCCGCGCAGGCGGAACACGCGGCGCTCGGCCTCCCCGGCGCTCTCTACCGTCAGCTCGCGCTCCACCGGCTCCAGCTCCACCAGGTCCTCGAGCAGCCGGCTTCCGAACACCTGGTAGACGCGCTCGCGCAGCGCCGCCACCGGCGTCAGATCCAGCAGGTCCGTTGCGCCGTGCCGCAGCAGCAGCCCCTTCTCCGGATGCGCCAGCCCGTAATGCGTCGCCAGCGAGGCGATATGCGCCAGCTCCGTCTGGTCCGAGCGGAGGAACTTGCGCCGCGCCGGCACGTTGAAAAACAGATCGCTCACCGTGATGGAGGTGCCCCGCGGCGCCGGAACGTCGTCGCAGCGGATCAGCTTGCCGCCGCTGATTTCGATGCGCGTGCCCACTTGCTCTTCGGCCGAGCGCGTCTCCAGCGTCAGCCGCGACACCGACCCGATCGAGGGCAGCGCCTCGCCGCGAAAGCCCAGCGTGGCGATCCACAGCAGCTCCCTTTCATCGCTCAGTTTGCTGGTGGCGTGCCGCTCGAAGGCCAGCAGCGCGTCGTCGCGCAGCATGCCGCAGCCGTCGTCCGACACGCGGATCAGCCGCCGCCCGCCGTTCTCCACCTCGATGCGGATCTGCGACGAGCCCGCATCGAGCGCGTTTTCGACCAGCTCTTTCACCACCGAGGCCGGCCGCTCCACCACCTCGCCGGCGGCGATCCGGTTGGCAACGGTGTCGGAGAGAATGCGAATTTTTCCCATGAAGTCCGCGCGGGCCGCCCTGCCGGCGGGCCCACTGTCGATCATCCCACGAGCGTCACTTGTAGCCGATCGCCTGGGCCGGGTCCACTCGCGCAGCCTGGCGCGCCGGATAGATGCCGAACGCCAACCCGACGCCGCCCGCAACCGCCAGCGCCAGCGCCATCGCCGTTCCGGCCATCGACGTCGCCCATCCGGCCGCGGCCAGCACCCGCAGCGCCACCAGCCCCAGCAGCACGCCCGCCGCGCCGCCGGCCATCGCGATCACCACCGCTTCGGCCAGAAACTGCCGCGCGATGTCGAGCTGCCGCGCCCCCACCGTCCGCCGGATGCCGATCTCCCGCCGCCGCTCGATCACTCCCGCCAGCATGATGTTCATCACACCGATGCCGCCCGCCAGCAGCGAGATCCCGGTCACCAGCAGCATCACGGCGAACACCGGCGCCTGCGCGCGCTTGCGATCCTCCAGCATCGCCGCCGGCGCCACCACGGTGAAGTCCCGCAGCCCGTGGTGCCGGCTGAGCAGCACCGCCGCCGCCGTCCGCGCCGCCGAGGCCGGATCTCCGGACACCCGCGCGTACATGCCGTCAATCTCGTCCCGCAGGCTGCCCCCGCTCTCTTCGAAGCGCCGCGTCACCGTCGTCAGCGGCGCCAGAATCACGCTGTTCCCGTCGGCTTCCTCGATCCCCGCCACGCCCGCCTCGGCATTGGGCTGCCGCGCCAGCACGCCGATCACCTGCAGCCAGACGTCGTTCAGCTTGATGTATTTTCCCACCGCCGGATCGAAGCCCAGCAGACTCGCCTTGGCGTCCTCGCCCAGCACGCAGACCGGCGAGGACAGCTCTTCGTCCTCGTCGTTGAAGAACCGTCCCTCCTGCAGCCTCAGGCGCCGGATGCGCCCGAACACCGGCTCCACGCCCATCAGCAGCGGCGCGCCCCGGGACGGCTTCGGCAGCACTCGCGCGAGGGGAACCTTCTTCCGCGCCGTGAGCATCGAAATCCCCGGCGCCACGCGCCTGACCGCGCTTGCGTCCCCGTAGGTGAGCCCCGGCGACACCTGCCGCCGCCGCTCGAATTCCACCGGAGTCGCCGCCTCGCGCGCCTCCACGATCACGCTATCGCGGCCCAGCGCATCCACGTCCCGCAACACGTCCTCGCGGGAGCCCGCGCTCAGCCCCAGGATCACGATCATCGCCCCGACTCCCACGATCATGCCCGAGATCGTCACCAGACTTCGCGGATTGTGGGCCATCAGGTCCGCAAGGTCCATCCTCAGCTCGGGTACGTAGGCGCCCAGGCTCAACTCAGCGCCTCTCCTTCTGCGGCTCCGCCGCTCCGGCGCCCGGCCCATCGATTAAGACCATCTCGCCCGGCTGCAGCCCGCCCCCGACCACCGTCAGAATCCCGTCGCTCCCCAGCACCGTCAACTTCCGCTCGACTATGCGCCCTCCGCTCACCACTCTCGCCAGCCACTCGCCGTCGCGCTCCACCACTGCCGCCGCCGGCGCCACCACCGCGTCCGGATACGTCTCAAAGAACACCTCAACTCCGCCCAGCATGCCCGGCCGCACCAGTTCGCCCAGCCGCGCGGCCGCTTCCTGCTGGCCGGCCGCGCCGGACTGCGCCACCCGGTCGAGCAGCGGCGTCATGTCCAGATCCAGCCGCATCTCGAGGCGCTGGCCGGGATCGGCCCTCCGCCCGCGGCCCGCCTCCGTCTCGCCCCCGCTCGTCACCTGAGCGTCCAGCGCGGTCTCCGGCAGCGCGTCCAGAAGCACCTCCGCTTCCTGGCCGGCCTTCAGGAACGCGGCCTCGGAAACGCGCACCGGCGCCACCACCTGAAGCTGCGTCAGGTCCAGCACTTCGGCCACTTCGCTTCCGCCGCCTACCTCGTCGCCTTCGCGCAGATACTCCGTCCCGGGCGTTCCGCCGCCGAAGCCCGGCGCGTCCGTCGCCACCCGCACCAGCCCGTCGAAAGGCGCCGTCAGCCGCGTCTGCTCGATCTCCCGGCGCTCCTGCTCCAGCTCCGTCACGCTCTTCCGCTTGCGCTCCTCGAGAATCTCCAGCCGCCCCCGTGCGTGCTCCCGCCGCGCCTTCTGGTCTTCCTCCACGCGCGCCAGGCTCCGCCGCATGTCTTCCAGGCGCGCCAGGTTCTTCTGCGCCTCGCTCGGCGGCAGCAGTTCATTCCGCTTGGCGTCGAGCTCGGCCCGCCGCACGGCGAAGCGCGCCGCCAGCAGGTCCACTTCGTCCTGGTTTTCGCTGATCGCTTCGTCGGCCTTCTCTTGCTGGATCAGCTCCTCCACCCGCTCGATGTCCAGCTTCTTCTCTTCCAGCCGCGTCCGCTGTTCGGCGGCGTCGAACTCCACCACCAGGTCGTGCGCCCTCAAAAACGTGCCCGGCCGGGCCATCCTGGCGATTTTGATCACGCCGGGCAGCCTCGGCGCGTAGATTACCTCCGTCCGCCCCGCTCTCAGTTCGCCCCGCGCCGTCCGCTTCAACACCACCGGCCCGCGCCTCACCTCGGCCATCGCCGGCCCGGATGCCGCCGCCGGCATGGCGCGGACCGCCTGCCAGGCCAGCCACACCGCTCCGGCCAGAACGAGGGTCCACATCGCGCGAAAAAATCCCTTGATGCCCATTGCCGCCGTGCCCGGTTACAGTTTCCTCGACCGCCGGGCCACCTCCGTCGGATCCTCGAGCGCCACCCGGTCGCCCGGGCTCAGCCCCCGCTTCACCGCCATCTCCGTGTCGTTGCGCCGGCCCACGTCGATGGCGTGCAGCTCGAACTCGTGCCCCTTCTGCACGTACACCGCCGGCTGTCCGTTGGACAGAAAGCTCGCCTGTGTCGGAATCAGCACCTGCCGGGGAATCACCTCCACCACGATGTCGGCCGAGCCGGTCATGCCCTCCTGCAGCCGCCCATCGGCTCCCTCGATCGCCGCCCGCGCCGGAAACAGCTTCGGCGCGTCGGCGTCGCCGCCGTCGGTTGCGGCGAGGTTGCCGATCCATACCAGCTTCCCGGGGAAGTCCCGGTTCCGGATCGCGTCCAGCCGGAGGCTCACCGGCTGCCCCACCCGCACCTTGCCCCGGTCCACTTCCTCCACGCTCAAGTCGAAGCCGAGCCCCGGCCGGCCGCTGGCGTCGGCCCCGGTGACGCGCCCGCGAGTCGCCACCCTCACCACCAGGTCTCCCAGCCTCGCCTGCGCGGTGGCCACGTTGGAATTCGTCGTCCCGGGCCCGTAATGATAGGCCGCCATGGCACCTGCCACAACCGCTGCCGACAACAGCGCCCACAGCGCCGGCCGGTTCCGCCGCGCCGCCGTCCGGTTGTCCATCGTCCTCATGGCTCCGCCTGACCGGGAAGTTCCAGCGCCACCATATCCCCCGCCCGCAGCCCGGCGCTCACTTCAGCCTGCAAATAGTTTTTCCGCCCGATCTTCACGTCCCGCTTTACCCATTTCCCTCCGCTGTCCACATAAACAAAGCTGTGCCCTTCGGCGTCCCGCTGCAGCGCCCCGATCGGCACCACGGTGTCGCATCGCGCCGCCGCCTCCAGTTCCACGTCCGCGCTCACCGACAGGTCGGGAATCAGCCGGCTGTCGCCTCCGTTCAGGCGCAGTATCACCGGCACCTGCCGCACCGGACCCGTCCCGGCCGCCGAAACGGGCTCGGCGATGGCGCCCACCGCCTCCACCGCCGCCGCCAGCGCCAGGTCCGGATAGGCGTCGAAATGAATGCGCGCCGCCTCGCCGGGTTTCAGCCGCGGCGCGTCCACCTGGTTCACCGCCGCCCTTACTACCATCGACGAAGGATCGATGATCCTCAGAAACACTTCGCCCTGCTGCACCGAGTCCCCGGCCCGGATTTCACCCGCCTGGCCGTCTTTCCATGTCTGGCCGACCACCGCGATTCCACGGATCGGCGACCGCACCACCGAGGCTCCATCGCTCTCCTCGGCGTGCTTGAGCTCCAGTTTCGCAACCGCCAGGTCCAGTTCCCCGTGCCGGATCTGCGCCGCCTGCGAGGCTTTCAGCAGCGGCCGCTCGCGCAGCAGTTGCTCATATCGCGCCTGCGCTTCGTCGAAGGCGAGCCGCGTTTGTTCGGCGTCCACCGCCGACAGCACCGGCACTTTTCTCATGTCCGCGCGGGCTTTCTCGAGCGCCGCCTGCGCCGAGTCGAGCTGCTCTTCGCGCGCTCGCCGCGCGCTGTCAAGGTCGGCGCGCTCGGTCTTCAGCACCGCCTCCTGTTCGGACACCCGCAGCCGCGCCGCCTCAAGCGACGACTCGGCCGGAGGGCCTTCAAACTCGGCCACCACCTGCCCTTCCCGCACCTCGGCGCCGGGCGCGACCACGCTTCGCAAAACAATCCGTCCGGGAATTCCGCGCCCCGCTTCGGCCGCGCCCGCCTCCTGCGCGCCTCCGCCGATCCACTCCGGCGCCCGCAGCGCCACGTAGGTCCGCGCGCTGGTCACCCCGCTCAGCCGGAGCGTCGCGCCGATCACCCCGGGCCCGGCGCGGTATTCGGCCGCCGCCACCGCCGGAGACGGCGCCGGCAGCCGCGACCGACGGTTCCAGGAGATGAACGCCGCCGCCACCGCCACGCCCAGCAGCACGCCCAGCACTCCCGCCGCGCGGTACGGACGTCCACGCCGTGTCCCCGCTTCGAGGCGGGGCTCGCGGCGCCTCCCCGATGCTCCGGCCGGCTTGATCGCGCTCGACATGGCCTCCGTATCCGAGCCGGGGTTCGAGCGATCCGCCCGCCCCACTCGTCTGAAACCTATAATGGCACGGCCCGGAAGTTGCCTTCCGGGCCTGAACCACGATCGTTTTTCGCACCCCGCGCCGGCTGGCTCAGCCGCTCATCGAGGACAAAAACTCGCCGTTGCTCTTGGTCTTGTTCAGCTTGTCCAGCAGCAGCTCGATCGACTCCACCGGCGACAGCGGGCTCAGCACTTTCCTGAGCACCCACACCCGGTTCAGCTCCTCTTTCGGCAGCAGCAGCTCGTCCTTGCGCGTGCCGCTGCGGTTGATGTCGATGGCCGGGAATACTCGCTTGTCCACCAGTTTCCGGTCCAGGTGGATTTCCAGGTTGCCGGTGCCCTTGAACTCCTCGAAGATCACGTCGTCCATGCGGCTTCCGGTGTCCACCAGCGCCGTCGCCACGATGGTCAGCGATCCGCCTTCCTCGATGTTGCGCGCCGCTCCGAAAAACCGCTTCGGCCGCTGCAGCGCGTTCGAATCGACGCCGCCCGACAGCACCTTGCCCGAAGGCGGCACCACCGTGTTGTAAGCGCGCGCCAGGCGAGTGATCGAGTCCAGAAGAATCACCACGTCGCGCCGGTGCTCCACCAGCCGCTTGGCTTTCTCAATCACCATTTCGGCCACCTGCACGTGCCGCGAGGCCGGCTCGTCGAAGGTCGAGCTGATCACCTCGCCCCGCACCGACCGCTGCATGTCGGTCACTTCCTCCGGACGCTCGTCGATCAACAGCACGATCAGCGTCACTTCCGGATGGTTGGCGGTGATTGAGTTGGCGATGCTCTGCAGCAGCATCGTCTTGCCGGTCCGCGGCGGCGCCACAATCAGCCCGCGCTGCCCTTTGCCGATCGGGGTCAGCATGTCCATCACTCGGCCGGAGAAGTTCTCCTTCGTCGTCTCCAGCTTCAACCGCTCGTCCGGATATAGCGGCGTCAGATTGTCGAAGAAAATCTTGTTCCGCGCCTCCTCCGGCGGCTCGAAGTTGATCGCGTCCACCTTGATCAGGGCGAAGTACCGCTCGCCCTCCTTCGGCGGCCGGATCTGGCCGGAGATCGTGTCGCCGGTGCGCAGGTCGAAGCGCCGGATCTGCGACGGCGAAACGTAGACGTCGTCCGGTCCGGGCAGATAGTTGTACTCGGGCGCGCGCAGAAACCCGAACCCGTCGGGCAGGCACTCGAGCACGCCTTCGGAAAAGATCAGCCCGCTTTTTTCGGCCTGCGTCTGCAGAATCTTGAAAATCAGCTCCTGCTTGCGCAGCCCCGCCGTGCCCAGGACGCCGAGGTCCTTGGCGATCTGGTTCAGCTTCTGGATGCTCATGTCTTTGAGCTCCACCAGATCCAGCGTAACCGCGCCGTTTTTCTGATTCTGTCCGGCGCGTTTGCGCGCCGCCGCGCCGGCATCGAGAGGCTTGCCGTCGGGCCCCTTCATCTCCGCCGCGGCTTTGGCTTCGGCCGCTTTCGCTTCGGCGGCTTTGGTTTCGGCGGCTTTGGCTTCGGCTGTCTTGCCGTCGCCCGGTTTGCCGTCGCCGGTTTTGGACTCGGATGCCTTGGCTTCACCGGCCTTGGAGTCGGCGGGTTTTGCTTCCGCCTTCGTCTCGGGCGCCTTCACCTCGGCCGCCTTGGCCTCGGGCTTGTCTTCCGGCGCGCCTACTGGTTGTTCCTGATTTTCGAAATCGCTTGCCAAATTTCCCTCGCTCCCCGGCCCGTCACGGCCGAGAACGGCAGCGGCTCTTCGCCGGACGTTTGCGCCCGGATTGCCGCCATTCCGTGATATTTTTCCTTCTGCGTTTTCAGCTTGTCCGTCTTGGTGGCGATCACCCGGTACCGCCTGCCGTGGGACTCGAGCCATTCTTTCAGCCCCACGTCCTTGTCCATCCATCCGCGCCGCGCGTCCAGAACCAGGAAGGACATCTCGAGCGCCCGCCGTTCCAGCAGGTAACTCTCAATCAGCTCCTTCCATCGGCCCCGGATCTGCGCCGGCACCCGCGCGAAACCATAACCGGGCAGGTCAACGAACTGAAACCGCCCGTCCACGCGATAAAAATTGATCACCTGCGTACAGCCGGGCCGTGCGCTTGTCCGTGCCAGCCCGTGTTTTCCCGTCAGGGAATTCAACAAACTCGACTTGCCTACGTTGCTGCGTCCCAGAAAAGCAATCTCGGGCAGGCCCTCGGCCGGAAAATCCTCCGGCCGCGCCGCACTCACGATATGCTCGGCTTCCATCGCCCGGGACCACGCGGCGCCGCCGGCACTTCGGCGGCGCTAGTGCGTGATTTCCTCTTCACCGGTCCGCGTCATGTCCACCGGCGACGTCGTGGCCGCCAGCGGAAGCGCCGGAATCTCCCGTTCGAGAGCCAGCTTAAGCACCTCGTCCATCGAAGTCACCGGGTGCAGCTTCATCTCCTTCCGGATGTTGTCCGGAATGTCCGGGAAGTCTTTTTCATTATCCTTCGGAAGAATGATCTCGTAAATGGCGTGCCGATGCGCCGCCATCAGCTTTTCCTTCAGCCCACCGATCGGCAGCACGCGGCCGCGCACGGTGATCTCGCCGGTCATCGCCACGTCGCAGCGCACCGGAATGCCGGTCAGCGCGCTGGCGATGCTGGTGGCAATCGTGATCCCGGCCGAGGGCCCGTCCTTGGGAATCGCTCCTTCCGGCACGTGCAGGTGGATGTCCACGTTGCGGTAAAAATCTCTCGGCAATCCCAGAAGCTGCGCCCGGCTCCGCACATAGCTCATCGCCGCCTGCGCCGACTCCTGCATCACGTCGCCCAGCTTGCCGGTGGTCTGCAGCTTCCCGCGGCCTTCCATCACCGCCGCTTCCGTGGTCAGGATCGAGCCGCCCACTTCCGTCCAGGCCAGCCCGGTGGTGGCGCCGATTTCGTTCTTCTTTTCCAGCTCCAGGTCGCGGAACTTCTGCGGCCCCAGATAATCCGACAGGTTCGCCGCGCCCACCGTTTTCTTTTCCGGCTTCGCTTTGGGGTCTTCCGAAATCCGGTCCACCGCCGCCCGCGTCACCTTCCGGCACACATTGCCGATTTCCCGCTCCAGGTTCCGCACGCCCGCCTCGCGCGTGTAGCCCTGGATCAGCCCCTGCAGCGCGCCGTCGGCAAATTCCACTTCCTCCGCGCTCAGCCCGGTCTGCTCCATCTGCTTGGGCACCAGGAAGCGCCGGGCGATTTCCAGCTTCTCCAGCTCCGTGTAGCCCGACAGCCGGATCACTTCCATCCGGTCCTGCAGCGCCGGCGGAATGGTGTGCAGCACGTTCGCCGTGGCGATGAAAAACACCTGGCTCAGGTCGTACTCCACGTCCAGGTAATGATCCACGAACATGTAGTTCTGTTCCGGATCCAGAACCTCCAGCAGCGCCGCCGAAGGGTCGCCCCGGAAATCCATCGACATCTTGTCGATCTCATCCAGCATCATCACCGGGTTTTTGGTCCCGGATTTTTTCATCATCTGGATGATCTGCCCGGGCAGCGCCCCGATGTAGGTGCGCCGGTGCCCGCGAACCTCAGCCTCGTCCCGCACGCCGCCCAGCGACAGCCGCACGAACTTGCGCCCGGTCGCCTTGGCGATCGACATCCCCAGCGAAGTCTTGCCCACTCCCGGAGGCCCGACGAAGCACAGGATCGATCCCTTGGGATTCTTCACCCGCCGCCGCACCGCCAGGAATTCGAGAATCCGCTCCTTGATCTTTTCCAGGCCGTAGTGATCGGTCTCCAGCACCTGCCGCGCGTACTTCAGGTCCCGGATCTCTTTCGTCTTCTTCTTCCACGGCACCGCCAGCAGCCAGTCCAGGTAGTTCCGCGATACCGTCGATTCGGCCGACATCGGCGGCATGCTCTCCAGCCGCTTCAACTCCGCCGTCGCCTTCTCGTGGGCGTCCTTGGTCATCCCCGCCGAGTCGATCTTCTTCTTCAGCTCGTCGATCTCGCTCTTCTCGCCCCGGCCCAGCTCTTTCTGGATCGCCTTGATCTTCTCGTTCAGGTAGTACTCTTTTTGCGCCTTTTCCATCTGGCGCTTCACCCGGCCCTGAATGGTCCGGTCGACGTTGAGCTTCTCAATCTCGATGTCCAGCATCTCGGCCACTCTGGTCAGCCGGTCCACCGGATCGAAGATCTCCAGAAGCTCCTGCTTCTCCTCGATGGTCAACTGAAGATTGGCGCCCACGGTGTCGGCCAGCTTGCCGGGCTCGTCCACCCGGATCGCGGCGATCATCGTCTCGTAGTTCAGATTCTGGCTCAGCTTGACGTACTGCTCGAAAAGCTGCGTCACCCGGCCGGTCAGAGCCTCCAGTTGCGGCCCGTTCTCGACTTTATAGGAGAACGTTTTCACCACCGCGCGGAAGAACCCCTCGTCCTCGGACACCGAAACCACTTTCGCCCGCTCGACGCCCTCCACGAGCACCTTGATGTTGCCGTCGGGCAGCTTCAGGCTCTGGACAATGTTGGCCACCGTGCCCACGCTGTAAATCTCATCGGGACGGGGATCGTCCACCGAGGCGTAATGCTGGGTCGCCAGAAATATCTTCTTCTCGCCGGCCAGCGCTTCCTCGAGCGCGCGAACGCTCGGTTCTCGCCCCACCACGAACGGCGTCATCATGTACGGGAAGATGACGACGTCCCGGATCGGCATCATCGGGAGCCGCTTGGTCTCGGATCTGTCCTTGGATGTCAGCATTGAAAGAAACCGGTTGGGGTCGAGTCTGGGTGGGCGGCTGTCCAGCGGTTCGCCCGGCGGGTCCGCGCTCGTTCCGGCTTCTTAGCCGGCTTTTTCGAGCAGCGCCATGTTGATCTTCTGCGACATCACCATCTCTTTGGTCACCAGGAATTCCCGGACCTTCTTGTAAGAGGGGATGTAATACATAAGGTCCAGCATCAGATCCTCCAGGATCATCCGCAGTCCCCGCGCTCCCACCTTCCGCTCCATGGCAAGCGTGGCAATGGCCTCGAGCGCGTCGGCGCTAAACTTCAGTATAACATTTTCAAATTCGAATAGTTTCTGGTACTGCCGCACGATAGCGTTCTTCGGCTTGGTGAGAATCTGCACCAGCGCTTCTTTGCTCAGATCCTCGAGCACCGCCGTCACCGGCATACGCCCGATGAACTCCGGAATGAAGCCGAACTTGATCAGATCAACCGGCGGGACACGAGCATGCTCGAGCAGGTGCAGCCGGTAGATC
>VFSW01007629.1_pt1 | contig 15674 bp, 18 predicted proteins | sample 5358111 | NCBI WGS metagenome assembly VFSW01 (sample SAMN11554181, study PRJNA540505) | mine drainage metagenome | isolation source: sediment from site ElyBrook_90M | place: USA: Ely Copper Mine, Vershire, VT | collected 2017
ATCTGGGTCTGGGTCTCGGAAGTCTGGGTGGAGACCTGGTTGACCTGCCCGCCGTCATAATAGGGGCGCGGAACGGCGGTATCCTGATCGCCGATCATCGTGCCGTCCAGTTTGTAGCCGGCATTGCCGTTCCAGTACCCGTCGGTGGACAGGATCACGAAGTTTTTCTGGCAGGAGTATTGCACCGGATCCAGCGGGGTGACGCCGTTCAGCGTGCCGGAAGTGGTCGTGGCGGCAAAGGCGGTGACGGTGAAAGTCCCGCCACCGGTGAATGTCACCAACGGCGTGTTCCCCAGGTCGGCGGAGCTTCCTATGATGGTCACGACGTTGCTCGAAGCGGTGGCCGTGTAATAGACCGAAGGATAGGCCGTGTTCTGGGTGTTGATCTGTCCGGCGACCCGCGTTGCGACCGCGCTGTTTCCTTTGCTGGTGGTGGAGGAAGGCGCATTCATCAGCTGGTAACACGGGCCGGTAGTCGTGGCGCTAGCCGTGTTGCAGGAGCCCGGGCCTTCCGTGATGCTGCTGACGCTGGTGGTACTGGTGCTGCCGCTGACCGTGATCGTCGCGGTGTAAGTGGTGGTCGGGCCGAACTTGTTGGCGTACAGCCAGCCGATCTGGGACAGGGTCTGGCGCAGCGGTGTGGAATTGCCCGGAGAGGATCCATAAAGCTTGCCGTACCAAAGGTCCTTCTGGCAGGCGCCGGAACCGACCGCGCAGCCGCCGGTGAACGGGAGGACGTCCACGAAGTCGGGTGGCACATTGTTGTTCATCGTCATGAAACCGATGCGGTAGGTGGAATTGACGCCTTGAAAAGCCAGGCCGACGCCGGTCTTCATCATCAGGCTGCGCGTGCTGTAGTAGCTGAACCAGTTGGCAAAATTGGTGGTTTCATCGGTTCCCCCGATGCCGGAAATGGCGCTGACCAGGACGAGGGTGAATACCGTGTTGCCGGTATTCGGGGGAGAGCCGAAGGAGGTGGCACATTCCGTGTAGAAGGTGCTGCTGGTGTTGTAAAAATTCTGCTGCCAGGCCGCCGTTTGCGTGCCCTTGTAGGTGTAATAAAACGCGGCTTGCGGTGTGGCCAGGTTGCTGCCGCTGGAGCCGGTGCCGCTGCCGCCGGGGTAGGAGGTGCTGAGATTGGTGTAGCCCTGGGTCAGGTCATAGCCATTATTCGGTGCATTGGTGAAGCTCGAATTCGGGTAGCTGGTTCCGTCGGAATGAACCGGTGGTGTGTAGGTGATCTTGGGGTTGTAGGCGGTGCCGTTGCACTGGCTGCTGTTGAAACCGTAATCGCCGGCGAAGTTCCTCGCGTTATCGGGCAGGTAGTCCCAGTCCATGCTGCCAGAATCGTCCAGCATGAACATGATGTTCGGCGGCACCAGGGTGTTGCTGGAAGTCGCCAGCGGCGACGTGGCGAGTATCACCGGGGCGGCCAGCGCGGGCAGAGCAAGTGTCAGGCTGGCGCATGCGAGCAAAGTCCGGAGAAGGCGAACGAGGGGAGCAGACAAATGATGTTTCATGATGGCCTCCTAATAGGCAAACGTCTGAACGTAGCTGTAAGTGTTTTTGGGTCCGGCGACCTGGGCCGTGATGCGCATTTGCGGCGGTTGCGCATTCGCCACACAGCCCGCCCCCTGGCAAACCTGGTCGGCCGCCACGACAGCCTGGTTGCCCAGCGTGTTGACGGGGGCGGCGAACAGGCAATTTGCCGCCGAGGGAACCTGGTTGGGTACGGTGCACATCCGTTCTATGATGTAGCGTATCGTGTTGCCGCTTAAATCGGTTCCGACCAGCATGCTGTTTGCGTTATTCCAGTTGAACGTACCATTGGTCAGGTTGGCGTTGGGGCTGGCGCTGGAGTAATAGCCCAGGGCCGCGTTGGCGGCATTGCTCTGGTTGAAGGTCAGCGCGATACCGGGATCCAGATAAACGTTTTGCCCGTTGGCGAGCATGAAATTCTGCTCGTTGGTCAGCCAGGTGATCGCCGCTTCTATCCCTGTATCACCCGAGGTTGTGGCGGTCTGCTTGTAGGCCAGGTTGCCCGCGATCATGGTGCTGGTGTCCACCGAGCGTATCAATGCGACGGCGGCAAGCGACATCACCACCAGGGCGATGAGCGTGAAAAACAGCACGACTCCGCGCTGCCTGAAGGCAGATCCTGATTCTTTCCGGGTGGCTGGACGCGGCTTCATGGCAGCACGCTCTTGGACCAGATCACGTTGCGCAGCGGGATGATGGTTTCGAACACCCGGTAGCGATACTGCTGCCAATTGGGATAGTTGCTCAGGTCAATGCCGGGGGCGGGAGAGACAGGATTGGTTGCAATCGGCACCCATGCGCACACCCCGACTGGCGCAGTGCTGGCCAGCGTGGACGGGTCGCATGCCAGGCCGCCGTATGAGTTGGTGACGTTGGTTTTTTCGAGCAGACCGTTGCGCGCGATCACCGCGACGCGCACCGCCTTGATGAAGTTGCGGTTGGCGGCCGTGAGGGTGGCCGCCGCCCACGGGCCGGTGGCATCCACCCACTGTACCACCTGGTTCGAATTCGCCGCGGAAGATATACCGTATTGAGCCTGGATATTGACGATGTCGGAAATGATCGGGGTCGACCCAACTCCATTGGGGTACACATCCCGCTCCAGATTGCCGCCGTTGACCTGGTAGGTGACCTCAGTCCATTTTCCCAGGCAGGAAAGGTTGACGTTCGGGGCTGCGCCGGTGATATCGCCCAGCGTTACAGCCGTGGTGCCCGTCAATGCAGTCACAGTGGTGACGTTGCAAGTGTTGGGGCCGGTGATCAGCAGCGCTATGCCGGGATTCGGCTGGCAGCCCAGGTTGTTGAGCACGTTTGCAGTCGAGCCGGATAACGAGGAAATGGGCACCGAGGTGCCTGCCGCCGCAGAGTCGCCGTAGCGTATCGTGATGACGTCGCTGGTGGAAACCGGACTCAAAGTGCTCCCGTCGTAGATGGTAACCGGGGACAGGCTTGTTACACCCGACGTGTAGCCCGTCACACCCGCGGCCGCTGCGGCAGAAATCACCGGCGCCGTGCAGTTGATCGCTGAATCGCCGGTGGGGATCAGGCCAAACCCGGCGTTTTTCAGGTCGCGAACCATCGAAAACAGCGCAATACCGCCATTGGTCTGCGCATCTGCGGTGCCGGTGGTCCTGCGCTTTTGCCCCTCAAAGACCGAGAATACCTGCAGGACTACCAGCGTGGCGAGCAGCCCGATCACCAGCCCGACCATGATTTCCACGAGGCTGAACCCGGTTTGACCGGATCCGGCGCTATCAGGGGGAGAATGTCTGTAGTTTAATGGCATGGCATCAGGGAGCGACGATGTTGGCAATGGTGGTGAGTTGGTGCGCGGGTTGGCCCTGTTGGTACCAGCCAATGTTGACTGTCGCCTGGATGCCCGACACCGTGACGAGCCGCGTGCCATTGGGCAGCAGATTGGAAATGTTGTAACGCGGGTCGCTGCTGTTGATCGCGTAGAGAGGCAAATGCCCGGGGTCCGGGTCCGCCCACATCACGCCCACCCACTGCTGGGCGATATAGCTGGCCTCAGAGCGGTATTGCGAGTCGGAGGTGTTCTTGATCATCGTTGACTGCAGGCCGACCAGTGCAAGCACGCCCATCGAAAACAGCAGGATGGAGACCAAAGCCTCAAGCAGGGCGACGCCGCGCTGGGTGCTCTTTTGCATCCGCAGGGGTTGAAGTGCTGGCTGGCTGGCGGGTTTGTTCATGGCCTTGATGTTTTTTCGTGATTAAACTGTGTTCAGCATGCACGCGGGCTGCTGCCCGTGACCAGGTTGGGGTCGCACATCCGGGTAATGCCGCCTATGCCTATCGTGATCCGCAAATTGTGGGCGCCCGTCAGCACGGCGGAATTGAAATCTATTTGTGTGAGAGGCACGGAGTTATTTTGATTGAATGGCTGAACCTCCCCGCCAAGGCTGTTGAAAGTGATGGTGGTCGCACCTGCAGGCGTGGCCACGGCGACCACATTTTTGGCTCCTTCGTTGGTGGAACACTCCAGCAGGGTGGTCGAAGCAGTACCGCTGGGGATAGGGCACGGCACGGTATTGCCGGGCAGCTGGATCAGCCAGGCAGGGTTGGTGCCCAGAACAAATTCGACATTGGCGTTCCGTTTTACCGCTTGCGCCTTGGCTTTTTGCAGCCCGTTCTCCGCGGACTCGGCCGCATTGTAGATCTGGGTATTCTGCATCCAGGCCCTGTAGCTGGGTATGCCCAGAATCGTCGCGATGCCGATGATCACGACGACTATCATCATCTCGATCAGCGTAAAACCCCCGGCTCTGGCCATGGGGTGCGCGGCAGCGGGAAACGCGATCAGCACGTATCCCCCTGTTTCATGATCCAGCAGGCTACCCCCAGGGTTTGGCCGTTGAAGAAGACGGTTTGCTTGTTGTTGTTGTTGTCTATCGTGTACTGATAGCTGCCGGCGTTGCCCAGGCCCTGGTTGGCATTGCTGGATGCGGTCAAAAGATAAGTGGTCGGGGTATCGTTGCAGGTAAAGGTGAAATATTTGGTTGGTAGCGGGCAGGGTGGAATGCCCCCGTTTGAGTTGGTATAAGACCGGTAGTCCTGAAAAAACTGTTCAAGCTGGACACGCGCGCTTGCCAGTTGCGTGGAGGCATCAACCAGTTTTCCACGGACAACGTAATTGTTGTAAGCGGGTATCGCTATCGCGGACAGGATGCCGATAATTCCGATCGCTATCAATACTTCGACCAGGGTAAAGCCTTTTGCGGGTTTCATGTTGGTTTCCTTCTATGGAGTTGGCACGGATGGTAGGACAAAGATTTTAGGGTTTCCATCCCCGCCTGACTAGAGGCGCAGGAATCCGGATGAACGGTAAATTTCAGCGCAACCGTGCCTCCTGAGACTCCCGGGTTCGGGGCATGACAACAAATATCAAGTGCCCTGGCCGTGCGCGGCGGTTGTAAATAGCCGTGGAGGGCGAAGCGGAAAAGCGGTAAAATCGCACGCTGTCAATTTAAAACTTGAGGTAATAGAGCATGAGCAAGAGCCTGATCCAATTCATCATCGAAGAACAGCGCGCGATACCGGGAAAGGCCAGCGGCGATTTCACCGGGCTGGTCAGCGATGTCATCATGGCCTGCAAACAGATCGCGCATGATGTCAACAAGGGCGCGCTGATCGGTGTGCTGGGCAGCGCGGGCAGCGAGAACGTGCAGGGCGAGACGCAGAAGAAGCTGGACATCATCACCAACGAGGTGTTCATCAAGTCCACCGAATGGGGCGGCCACCTGGCGGCGATGGCTTCCGAGGAAATGGACGATGTTTATGCCATTCCCGCCAAATACCCCAAGGGCAAATACCTGCTGGTGTTCGATCCGCTGGACGGCTCGTCCAACATCGACGTGAACATCTCGGTCGGCACGATATTCTCGATTTTGCGCGCCCCCGCGGGCGTTGAACACCCGACCGCCGCCGATTTTCTGCAACCCGGCACCACCCAGGTCTGCGCGGGTTACGCGTTGTACGGCCCGGCGACCATGCTTGTGCTCACCACCGGCCACGGCGTGAACGGCTTCACGCTGGACAACGACATCGGCGAATTCATGCTGAGCCACCCGAACATGACGATTCCCGCGGACACGCTGGAATTCGCGATCAACGCGTCGAACGAGCGCCACTGGGAAAAGCCGGTGCAGCGTTATGTCGAGGAATGCGTGGCGGGCAAGACCGGGCCGCGCGGCGTCAATTTCAACATGCGCTGGGTGGCATCGATGGTGGCTGAAGTGCATCGCATCCTGGTGCGCGGCGGCGTGTTCATGTATCCCAAGGACACCAAGGACCCGGGCAAGGCCGGCAAATTGCGCCTGCTGTATGAAGCCAATCCGATGTCCTACATCGTCGAACAGGCGGGCGGCCTGTCTTCGACCGGATATGAGCGCATCATGGACATCAAGCCTTCCGGCCTGCACCAGCGCGTGCCGGTGATCCTCGGTTCCAGGAATGAAGTCGAGCGCATCGTCAGTTACCACAAAGGGGCTTAGGTTTTTGACGAAATGCAACAGGCAGATAAAATACGCAACAGATTATTTGGAGATTTAGATGAGCAAACCACTGGTTTCAATATTGATGGGCAGCGCCAATGACTGGGAGATCATGCAGCAGGCGGCGCGGCAATTGCAGGATTTCGGCGTGGCCCACGATGCCCGCGTGATTTCGGCACACCGTTCACCCGACCTGTTGTTCGACTACATCAAGGATGTCAGCGCGCAGGGCGTCAAGTGTTTTATCGCCGGAGCGGGTGCCGCGGCGCATCTGGCCGGGGTGGTCGCCGGCAAGACCACGCTGCCGGTGCTGGGCGTGCCTATGCCGTCCAAATACCTGCAGGGCATGGATTCGCTGTTGTCCACCGTGCAGATGCCCAAGGGCATCCCGGTGGCGACTTTTGCTATCGGCGAAGCGGGTGCCGCCAATGCCGGATTGTTCGCGGTGGCGATGCTGGCGTTGAATGACGCAGAACTGGCACGGCGTTTGCAGGCATTCCGCAGCAAGCAGGCGGAAGCGATCAAGGCGACCGCGTTGCCAACTTTGTGATTGTCATTGCCGGGGAGAGAACATGAGTGAGGCTGGAAGCAATCCCGGGGTCGTTGCGGTATCGAACAGACCGGGCAAGGTCAAATGGATCGTGGGCGGCATGCTGTTGTTGTTTGCCGCGGTCATCGCGATGAATCTGCCGCGCGGCTATAGCGACGACTTGTCGCGCATAGGCAAGGGCAAGGTTGCAGTGGTGCTGGTGCGCGACAAAAATGCGGTGCAAAGTTTTGACCTGATGGAAGTAATGAATGCCGTGCGCGACAGGTATGCCGGGCAGGTCGAGTTCCTGTTGACGGATTCCGACACCCCGGAGGGCCGCGCATTCATCGCCGACAAGGGCGCGGCGCGGGTTACCCTGGTGGTGCTGGACGGGAACGGCAAAACACTGGATGTCCTGTCCCCGCCGCAAACCGCCGCAGGCGTGCAGCAGGCAATTACCGTGGCAATTGGAGCAGCATCATGAGTGCAACACTGCTGCAATCGGACATCAAGAGCCTGCCCTTTCTGCACCGCGGCAAGGTGCGCGATCTTTACGCGGTGGGCGATGACAAGTTGCTGGTGGTGCAGACGGATCGTTTGTCCGCGTTCGATGTGATATTGCCGGACCCGATTCCGGACAAGGGTGAGGTGCTCACCACCGTGTCGAATTTCTGGTTCAACAAACTGCAACACGTCATTCCCAACCACCTCACCGGCATCGATCCGGAATCGGTGGTCAAGACCGAAGCAGAGCGGGCGCAGGTGCGCGGGCGCGCATTTGTGACGAAAAAGCTCAAGCCCTTGCCGATCGAGGCGATCGTGCGCGGCTATCTGGTCGGCACCGGTTGGAAGGATTACCAGAAGACCGGGAAGGTTTGCGGCATCGCGTTGCCTGCCGGGCTGCGCGAGGCGGAAAAATTGCCGGAGCCGCTGTTCACGCCTTCCACCAAGGCCGCGGTCGGCGAGCATGACGAAAACATCTCGTTTGCGCAGGCGGTGGAGCTGCTCGGCGAGGCGCGCGCAAAAGAGGTGCGCGACGCGACGCTGGCGCTTTACGTCGAGGCGGCGAACTATGCGGCGACCAGGGGCATCATCATTGCCGATACCAAGTTCGAGTTCGGCGTGGATGCGGCGGGTGTGTTGTACCTGATCGATGAGGCGCTCACGCCGGATTCCTCGCGTTTCTGGCCGGCCGACCAATATCGCGTGGGCAGCAACCCGCCCAGCTTCGACAAGCAATTCGTGCGCGACTGGCTGGAATCTTCGGGCTGGAACAAGAAGGCGCCCGCGCCGCATATTCCCCGGGACGTGCTGCAAAAAACCGCTGACAAGTACCGCGAGGCACTGGTCAAGCTTACCGTCGCATGAGTTCTCCACAGCAGCTTATCGAGGGATTCCAGCGCTTTCGCGAACGGCATTTCGCCGAGGAGGGGGCGCAGTTCCAGGACTTGGTCCAGTTTGGCCAGACTCCCAAGGCATTGGTGGTGGCCTGCTGTGATTCGCGGGTCGATCCCGCGCTGGTGCTGGATTGCGAACCGGGCGACCTGTTCGTGATCCGCAACGTAGCCAATCTGGTGCCTCCCGCCGAGAACCAGGGGAGCTACCACGGCACCAGCGCCGCGCTGGAGTTCGGTGTGCGGAATTTGGGGGTTCAGCATGTCATCGTGCTCGGGCACGCGCAGTGCGGTGGCATACACGCCTTGCTGGAAGGCAATGTGGACGAGGAAAAGTCCTTTATCGCGGGATGGATGAGGATAGCCGATGCCGCACGTCAACGTGTGGAGCGGGAACATGCGCATGCCAGCAGCAAGGTTCGCCACCGCGCCTGCGAGCAGCAGGCGATCCTCGTTTCCCTTGATAATCTAATGACTTTTCCATGGATACGCGAGCGGGTTGAGCAGGGCAAGCTTGCCCTGCACGGCTGGTATTTCGATATCGAACAGGGCGAACTGCTGGGTTATAACGCGGCCAGCCGAAAATTTGAAATGCTGTAAGCGTCATGCAACGGACAAGTTTCCAAACTAACATCCCGTCCCGAAAATCTTGCTACAATCACCGCCCGTTTTCAATGAATTCTTGAAAGGCCTCTAGCAAATGGCCCGGCAACAACCGGAAAAGCCAAAGCGAGGGCGCGTAACATCCACATACAAATTTAACATTGAAGGATTGCACATGAAAAATATATTATTTGCTGTTATCGGCGTGGCCGGGTCTTTGTTTGTCTCTGCAAGCGCACAGGCGGGCAGGCTGGACGTGGCCGGCACTACGGATGTTTACGGCCAGGTTAGCGCGCAAAACTTTGGCGTCGGGGTGGGCATCGAGCACTGGTTCACCAACAACGTCGGAATTGGCGGCGGAGTAAGCGGCGGCATCGGCAGCAACTTCCAGGTAATCGATGTGCGCGCGCTGTTTCTGCTGGATAACGAATTCAATATCGCCAATCGTCCGGCGCGGCCATTTGCCAGCGCGGGCCTGGCGGCAGTTCAAGGCCCTTCATATTTCGGGTCTAACGCAACGGGTGCCGGGCCGGAATTTTCCGCCGGTGTTATGTGGGAAACACCCTGGGTGAAAAATTTGTACTTCCGCCCGGAAATCATCGTTCATCTGTTCAACGTGAAAACCACCTATGCAGTCGCCGGCACGTCCTATACTTATGATGCGGGATACCAGAATGTGGATGCGACGTTTGCAGCGATATACCGGTTCTAAACGGTTTGTCTGCTTGATGCGACAGATCCAGGCCCGGGCAGGCGATCCCGGGTAAATCAGTCCGGCAGGTCCGCGCAACGCAATTTGCGCGGCTATTTTTTCCCGGTCAGCTCAATGTAACGAGCTTTATCCGCGGCATAGCGTGCCTCTATAGCCGCTTTTTCAGACATGGGTTTATCCATATCCTTGTTTAACTTGTCAATCCTGGCCTGGGCATTCTGCAAGTCGGTTTTCAGCGAGCCGGGAATTTCCCGATTCCTTTTGGTATAACCATCGGCTTCATTTTGCAATCCAGCCAAATCGTTGCTGGCCGACTTGAGGGAAGTGCTGATGACGTTTATGCGCGCGTCGATCTGCTGCAAGCTGCGTTGGCGCGCCAAATCGATTTCCTGCGTGTTGCTATAGGTATTGATCAGTGTCTTGTCGTGGCGTTGCTGGTCAGTGGCGAGTTGTTCTTCCGCGTGTTTTCTGGCATCTGCCTGATCCTTGGCTTGACGCTGCGCGGCCGTGAGAATCTCCTGATCCTTTACCACGCGCCCGTCTTTGTTCAATTCGACACGGCTCTTGTTGGCATATTCCGGGGGAACGACTTCGTCATAATGAGTGACGCCATCATTGTCCACCCATTTGTACAATCTGGCCGTGGCTGGCAGGCTGAACGTGATGCCGACCACCAACGCAAGGAAAAATCCGGATTTGTAACCGGCCGTTTTGCCGCGGCTCCCCGGCGGCCTGGCAGGCAGATTGGTGCCTTGATAAGTTGGCTGGATATTAGCGTAATCAGTAATTTCATCAGGCATTTTTAACACCATATCGGTCGCGATAATGTTGAACGGCTGCCAGATTCTGCACCATTCCGGCCGCGCTATGCAAATAGGCGAGCAAATCGTCCAGGGTTGCGATGGATAACACCGGAATGCCGTAGCTGTTTTGTGCTTCCTGAGCGGCGGAAAGTTCGCCCTGTCCGCGCTCCTGGCGATCCAGTGCGATCACCACGCCGCAGGGCTGTGCCCCTGCGGCGCGAATAAGCGCTATGGATTCGCGCACCGAGGTGCCGGCAGAGATCACATCATCGATGATCAGTACGCGTCCCTGCAACGGTGCGCCGACCGTCGAGCCGCCTTCGCCGTGGTCTTTGGCCTCCTTGCGGTTGTAGCAATAGGGCACGTTGCTGCCCTGTTCCGCCAACGCTATCGCGGTTCCGGCTGCCAGCGCTATGCCTTTGTAAGCCGGGCCGAACAGCATGTCAAAGGGCACTCCGGAAGCAAGTATGGCCTGCGCATAAAACTGCGACAGATTTCTTAATGACGCCCCATCGTTGAACAATCCGGCATTGAAAAAATACGGCGACAAACGCCCCGCCTTGGTTTTGAATTCGCCAAAGCAAAGCACTTTCCGCTGTACGGCGAAGCGTATGAAATCTTGCCTGAAATTGGTCATGGTGAACGGACAATTGGAACCGATGCGGCACATTATAATGTCACATACGACAACTCCAGAGAATTTTCATGCGCATCATCAGTATTAACCTGAATGGAATACGTTCGGCCGCCAGCAAGGGTTTTTATGACTGGCTGGACCGGCAAGATGCAGACATCGTTTGTCTGCAGGAACTCAAGGCGCAAGAGGCGGACATGACAGCGCAGATGCTTGCGCCAAAGGGCTATCGAGGCTATTTCCATTACGCGGAAAAAAAGGGCTATAGCGGGGTGGGCATCTATTGTCGCGAACAGCCGCAGCGGGTCACGCTGGGTTTGGGCATCGCCGAGTTCGATGCCGAAGGTCGTTATATTTGCGCGGATTTCTCCAGCTTCAGCGTGGTGTCGGTGTATCTGCCTTCGGGTTCCAGCGGCGAGGAGCGCCAGGCGGTGAAATATAAATTCATGGCAGCTTTCATGCCGCACCTCCGCGAACTTCGCGCCGCCGGGCGGGAGGTGCTGATTTGCGGTGACTGGAATATCGCGCACCGGGAAATCGACTTGAAGAATTGGCGTGGCAACAGGAAGAATTCGGGTTTCTTGCCGGAAGAGCGCGCATGGTTGAGCGAGCTATTTGACGGGGTCGGTTTTGTCGATGTGTTTCGGGGCCTGTACCCGGAATTGGAAGCTTATACCTGGTGGTCAAATCGCGGCCAGGCTTGGACCAAGGACGTCGGTTGGCGCATCGATTACCAGATCGGCACTCCCGGCATAGCAGCACTCGCACACTCGGCAAGCATCTACAAGGCACAACGTTTTTCAGACCATGCGCCCCTGATCGTGGATTATCGCCGGGAAGCCGCATGATCATCCCGCGGGCATTCAGTTCAAGAACTGCTTAACCCTGTTCCCAGGGTAATCCAGCCGCCCGCCAGCCACCTGTTGTATTGCGGTGCTTGTTACCGTCCGCATTGCCTTCGAATCCCTCCAGCATGTTGTAGCAATCGCCATACCCTGCAAGAGTGGCGGCTGCGGCAGCGTGGTGTGAACGTGCCCCGCTGCGGCACATGAAGATTGTCAGGGTTTCCTTGTCCACTTGCTGCTCAAGCTGGGTGAGGAAGTGGGGGTTGAGCTTCATGCCCGGATAGGTTGCCCATTCGATATGCACGCTATTTGTCACTCGGCCGACCCAATCCAGTTCAGCGCGGCTGCGCACATCCACCAGTTTGACACCGGGCGCGGATTGCAGGATTTCAAACGCCTCGGCGGGATACAACGCGCCCTCATAAGGCAGATTGACCTCACGGGCGCGCTGTTGGGCCGCTTGCAGTATGGCTGTGATTTTCCCCATGGTTACTTTCTAATCCTGGTTATGGAATCTGGAATTGCTATTCCGGTGGCGCTGCTCTCGTTCAAAAATAACGACTGGTTCAGTGAGTTTGCCGTATCTGGTTAATACAATATCAAGTAAGCAAAGTTCAGCATGCAACTAAGGTTTTATCAAATAGCCGTAAATGTTATGCTAGCTTAGCTACACACGCATGCCGGCGCAACATACATGAAAAATCACCCCAAGCAGCATCCATCCGATGAAAATATCGGAGCATTTGAACCGGTGCATCCGGAGCGGTTTGCCGCTGCGCAAAAAAGCACCTGGGTGAGCATAATCATCAATGTGATATTGACTTCTTGCCAGGTGGCGGGCGGATTTTTCGCGCATTCGCAAGCCTTGATGGCGGACGGCCTTCATTCCCTGTCGGATCTGTTTTCCGATGTGCTGGTGCTATACGCAAATCGGCACGGCAACCGGCATGCAGATGCCGACCATCCTTACGGCCACGCGCGCTTTGAAACCGCCGCGACGCTTATTTTGGGCACTTTCCTCGCGGTGTTGGGGGTGGTGTTGCTGGTGGCTGCCGCAATGCGTTTGCAACACCCGGAGGCGTTGCGCGCGGTAAGTCCGCTGGCACTTGCCGTCGGGGTTGTTGCGCTGGTGGCGAAGGAAGGCATGTTTCGCTATATGCTGGCAGTCGCCAAGCGGGTGCGCTCGCAGATGCTGGTGGCCAATGCCTGGCATGCCCGTTCGGACGCGGCATCTTCATTGGTGGTCATTGTCGGCGTGGCCGGGAACCTGCTCGGTTATACATTTTTTGACCTGCTCGCCGCAGCGGTGGTGGGCGTGATGATCGCGCACATGGGCGGCAAGCTGGCATTTGAAGCGATGGCGGAACTGATCGATACCGGACTGGATGCGGAAGAAGTCGAGGCGATACGGCAAACCCTGCTTAATGTTCACGGTGTACAGGGTTTGCACGAATTGCGTACCCGCAAGATGGCGGATAACGCGCTGGTCGATGCGCACATCATGGTCGATCCAAGAATCAGCGTTTCGGAAGGACATTACATTGCCGAATCGGCGCGCCATGCCGTGTTAAAGCAGCATCATGTGATGGATGTGATGGTTCATGTCGATCCCGAGGATGACCTGAAGGCGAAGCCCAACACGCATTTACCCAGCCGTCCCGTGCTGCTGGCGCATCTTGCCGAGTGCCTGGGTGATCCGGCTTTGCGCAATGATCGTGTGGTGTTCCATTATCTGGATGGCAAGGTGGAAGCGGAAATTTATCTGTCATCCGACCGGGGGGGCGCTGGCCGGGCCGAAGAATTGCAAACGCTTTGTAATGACCTCGTGATTAAAGACGAGTTGTTTCGGGGCATACATGTTCACCGCAGTCACGCACATAAATAGTGCACAAACGGCCGGGTTGCGCACCACTTTGGGCGCAAATTCTTTTATGCGGGATTACCGGCTTATGGCACAATGACGTTCTGTGGCGCGGATAGGTTTGGCACGCTTTCTGCATTTTGAAATTCGGGTTTTTTAGTCCAGTTTTTTTATTTTGATGTTTGAGGGAGAAATTTATGTCGATGTCGGCAAATGATGTGTTGCAAATGATCAAGGACCGCGAAGTGAAATTCGTGGATTTTCGTTTTACCGATACACGCGGCAAGGAACAGCACGTGGGCGTGCCCGTCAAGGCCATGGGCATGGAAAAGTTCGAGGAAGGCCACGCTTTCGATGGCTCTTCCATCGCCGGCTGGAAAGGCATACAAGCCTCGGACATGCTGTTGATGCCCGATCCCGTGACCGCATATATCGATCCGTTCATGGACGAAAATACCATGGTGATTACCTGCGACGTGGTGGAGCCCACTGACGGCAAGGGTTATGACCGCGATCCGCGTTCCATCGCCAAGCGTGCCGAGGCTTACCTGAAATCCACCGGGATTGGCGATACGGCCTACTTTGGTCCGGAGCCGGAATTTTTCATATTCGATTCGGTGAATTGGCAGGTCGACATGTCGGGATGCTTTTGCAAGGTGAATTCGGAAGAAGCCGCATGGTCCTCGGCAGAAAAGTATGATGGCGGCAACACCGGCCATCGCCCGACTGTCAAGGGCGGCTATTTCCCGGTTCCTCCAGTCGACAGTCTTAATGACATCCGTGCTGCAATGTGCCTGGCTATGGAAGAGATCGGCATCGAAGTCGAAGTGCATCACCACGAAGTGGCAACAGCCGGCCAATGCGAAATCGGCACCAAGTTCAACTCGCTGGTGCGTCGCGCCGATCAGACGCAGGGACTGAAATATGTTGTGCACAATGTGGCGCACCAGTATGGAAAGACCGCGACCTTCATGCCCAAGCCCATCGTCGGCGATAACGGCTCCGGCATGCACGTGCACCAGTCAATCTGGAAAGGCGGCAAGAACCTGTTTGCCGGCAATGGGTATGCGGGACTTTCTGAGCTCGCGCTGTTTTATATCGGCGGAATTATCAAGCATGCCCGCGCCTTGAATGCGATTACCAACCCGTTGACCAATTCCTACAAGCGCCTGGTACCGGGCTTCGAAGCGCCGGTAAAACTGGCTTATTCGGCGAAGAACCGCTCTGCCTCGATCCGTATCCCTTATGTGTCCGGCGACAAGGCGCGCCGCATCGAGGTGCGCTTCCCTGATCCGGGTGCGAATCCTTACCTGGCGTTCACCGCGATGATGATGGCCGGCCTGGACGGTATACAGAACAAGATTCACCCCGGCGATCCGGCAGACAAGAACCTCTACGATCTCCCGCCGGAAGAAGATGCGAAGATCCCGACCGTTTGTTCCAGCCTGGAGCAGGCCCTGGATTATCTGGACAAGGATCGCGAATTCCTGACCCGCGGCGGGGTGTTTTCCAACGACTTCATCGACGCGTACATCGCGTTGAAGATGGATGAGGTGACCCGGTTCCGCATGACCACGCATCCGGTCGAATACGATATGTATTACAGCATCTAGGATTCACGAGGTTGCACAGGAAAACAAAACGGGGCGTTGAGCCCCGTTTTGCTTTGCACGGGAAAGGTTTGTCTGCGCCTGAACCATGGCCTATACTTGACGCGTTACTCAACGGAAGCGCGAACATGAAACGATATTTATTTGCGATACTGTGTTGCAGCCCAATGCTGGTGCAAGCCGAGATCTATAAAGCAGTCGACGCCGACGGGCATGTCACTTACTCGAGTTCGCCTATCGCGGGCGGCAAGAAGCTGAATCTGGAGCCCTTGCCAACCATGTTGCCGGCGGTCAAGGGCTCCGGGTTTCCTAGTGTGGACAGTCAAACGCAAAAAGGGCGGGACAATACCCGCCGCAAGATTCTTCAGGATGAACTGGATGCAGAGAAGAAATTGCTCAATGCAGCCACGCAAAAACTGAATGAGGCGGCGTCCACCCCGGATGTCTACAGGGGCCAGGACGGCAAGACCTATCGCAATGTCGCCGCGTATGATGCGAAAGTTCAGCCGCTGCAGGATGAGGTTGATCTGCACACCAAAAATATTGAGGCAATTGAAACAGAACTGTCCAGAATGCCAAAATAATAAAGTTGCTTCAGGCAGTTCTTCTGGCATGTTTTCTGCTCTATAAAAC
>VFSW01007630.1_pt1 | contig 15674 bp, 8 predicted proteins | sample 5358111 | NCBI WGS metagenome assembly VFSW01 (sample SAMN11554181, study PRJNA540505) | mine drainage metagenome | isolation source: sediment from site ElyBrook_90M | place: USA: Ely Copper Mine, Vershire, VT | collected 2017
TTCGCCGAGTCCAGAAAAATATTCCACGCCCCACTCAAGACTGAATCGTTACCCATACATTACAAAAGCGGGGCAGTAAACGATTCAAGTAGTTTTTGACTACCATTAGGCTTCCATTCAATCCTCATTGCCACGCCTTAGGGCCAATAGTAACGTTCTCATAGAAAACCGAAACGGTTTGGCTGGTTGCATGTCGGCCGGGAAATGCCCGCTCGGGAAAATCGGCACCCATCTCCCTGTCAGATGTGCATGAATGACGTCTTTCGGGAAGCACCACAGGAAAGGCAACGATATGGGAAAACATGGCATTAAGGCACTCCGTGGAGCGGTCCTTGGTTTGTTGACCGTGCTCATTCCGGTCATGACAGACGCGCAACCGGTACAGGCGCAAACCAGTCCGCCGCCGATTGCCGCACCGTTGGTCCGCGAAGGCACCTTCGCGGTCAAACTGCAATATGGCCTTGCCCTGGGGATGACCGATGACGAGATAGCGGCCGAGACTCGGCTGGCCGATGCCGGGATCTCGCCAAGGAACGGGTGGATCGCCGACTACCCGGTTACGCCCGATATCGTCGGTGAGTTGCGGCAGGGGGTAAGCGACGCCGCCGATTCCGGTAAGATATCGTTCAGCAGGGATGAGGCGCTCCAGAGGTTCGACCGTACGCTCTTCGAATCCGGCTTATCGATAACGCCCTATTCTCCTCAGGGGAGCACTGAAGCCGTCCCATCGGGTTCCGAGAATTATCCGAACCCTTCGGTCATAAATAACTATTATTACAACGAAGGTCCGCCGGTTGTGACCTGCGACACCCCTCCGCCCGACTTCTACTACCTGTACGCCTGGGTTCCCTTTCCGTTCTGGTGGTCCGGCTTCTGGTTTCCGGGATTTTTCGTTCTTCATGATTTCCACAAAACGATAATTATGGGCAGAAGGCCGGTGTTTGTGTCAAATCATTTCCGCGATGTCCGGGCTCACCGGGTTTTTCGGATCGGCCCTGAGGCGCGGTTCAGAGGCAGAACCTTTGGCGGCATAGGCGCACACGCACGGGGGCTACTCCCGACGGGAATACCACGAAGTGAGCGAAGAATCTTCAACGTGCCCCCTCCCCGGAATATACCCGGACGGGTATCGGTCCGTCCGCCGTTTTCGCGGAGCAGGATGGCTGCCCCGCCTCCGCGGAGGGGCATGACGGTCGCTCCACCCGCCCGCCGAAGTGGGACAGCCATCTCGCCTTCCCGGGGCGGCGCCACGGTCGCCCCGCCTTTCCGGGGTGAACCGGCAAGCCCTTCTTCCCACGGCGGCGGAGAGGCCCGCGGTACGTTTCAGGGCGGTGGTCCCGCCGGACGGCAGCAGAGACGTTGACGCGGTTTTGGGATCCATCAACGGCAGCCGAGCGACGAGGAGATACCGCATGAGGACGGACTATGAGCCCGATCAGAGAAAATGAGCCCGACCGACCGACCGGTACAATGCGAAAGCCTTTGCTCACTACCCTGGTGCGCAGCCGATGGGTCTGGATGCTGATCGTCGCCGGTTTGGCTGTTGCGGCATACCGGTTCTTCCTGTCACCCGCAACCACTCCGACCGGAGCCCGCAGCAAAGCGCAGATGGAGGCCGAACATCCTCTCCCCGTAACGGCAGCCGCAGCCAAGAAAAGTGACATCGACATCTACCTCAACGGGCTCGGCACGGTGACGCCGGTAAATACGGTAACTATCCGATCCCAGGTAAGCGGACAGCTTTTGCAGGTATATTTCAAGGAGGGGGATACCGTGAAGGCGGAAGAGTTGCTGGCAGAGATAGATCCCCGCCCCTTCCAGGTGCAACTCACACAGGCCGAGGGTCAGCTCATCCGTGATGAAGCACTGCTGAAGAACGCCGAGAACGATCTGGCGCGTTACAAGCTGTTGCTGGCCCAGGATTCCATCGCCGATCAGCAGGTGACCACCCAGGAATCGTTGGTGCAGCAATACCGGGGTATCGTCAAAACCGATCAGGGGCAGATCGCCAACGCTAAACTCCAGATCACCTACTCTCGAATAGTCGCACCCGTTTCGGGACGTGTCGGCCTGCGGCTGGTGGATCCGGGGAATATGGTCCTGGCGAATGACGTCACCGGGATCGCGGTCCTAACGCAGCTCCAGCCCATAACCGTCGTGTTTTCCCTACCGCAGAACAACTTGCCCGCCGTCATGAAGCGCCTGCGAAGCGGCGGTATCCTGCCGGTGTACGCCTACAGCCAGGACAGCAAAGTTATGCTGGCCAAGGGAGTTCTCATCGCAGTAGACAACCAGATCGATACAACCACGGGTACCGTCAAATTGAAAGCCCGGTTCGACAACGCGAACAACGAGCTCTTTGCCAATCAGTTTGTCAATGTTACCATGAAGGTGGATACCTTGCGCGGCGTCACCGTCATGCCCACGGCGGCGATCCAGCGCGGCTCGATCGGGACGTTCGCCTACGTGGTGAAGGATAACAAGACCGTCACCGTGCGCCCGCTGCAGCTCGGCCCCACGGAGGGTGAAAGCGTTGCCGTGACGAGCGGCCTTGCGCCGGGAGATGTTGTCGTGGTGGTCGGGGGGGACAAGCTGCGCGAAGGCACAAAGGTGGAGATAGTCGCGAACGGGCCCGCCCTCGCTCCCGCTCCGGGAAAAGGAACCTCCCGCGGCGGCCCTCGCAAGGGCGTTCGATGACGGAGAGACGATCGATCATGCGGACTTTCACCGTCGTATCCGAATCGATGATTCCTTAGAACAGGCCGCCCTATGAATCCCTCGCGAATTTTCATCCTTCGGCCTGTCGCAACCTCGCTGCTCATGACAGCCATCCTCCTGTCGGGGATCATCGCTTACCGGGTATTGTCGATCTCGGCCCTCCCGCAGGTGGATTACCCGATCATTCAGGTTGTTACGCTCTATCCGGGCGCCAGCCCCGACGTGGTAACGTCATCCATCACCGCCCCGTTGGAGCGCCAATTCGGGCAGATGCCCGGCCTGAATCAGATGTCCTCCGCAAGCTCGGGAGGGGCATCCGTAATCACCCTGCAATTCAGCCTCAGCCTGGCGCTGGATGTGGCGGAGCAGGAGGTGCAGGCCGCGATCAACGCCGCCAGCAACTTTCTGCCCACGGACCTCCCGATGCCGCCCATTTACAGCAAGATCAACCCCGCCGACGCACCGATCCTGACGTTGGCGGTTACCTCAAAAACCTTGCCGCTGCCGAAAGTCCAGGACCTGGTCGATACGCGTTTCGCCCAGAAGATCTCGCAGCTTCCGGGGGTCGGCCTGGTGAGCATCAGCGGCGGACAGCGGCCCGCCATTCGCATTCAAACCAACCCCAAGGCGCTTGGCGCCCACAGAATGACCCTCGAAGATCTGCGCGCCGCCATCATCGCAGCGAACGTCAACCAGGCCAAGGGCAGCTTCGACGGACCGACCCGCGCATCGACGATCGATGCAAACGATCAGCTCAAATCGCCGGCAGGCTATGAGCAGCTCATCGTCGCCTACCGCAATGGAGCGCCGGTGCGACTCGCCGACATTGCCGATGTTCGCGAAGACGCCGAGAATATCCGCCTGGCGGCCTGGTACAACAAGGCGCCTGCGGTCATCGTCAACATCCAGCGCCAGCCAGGCGCGAACGTGATCGAGGTCGTGGACCGGATCAAAAAGATCCTGCCGCTGTTACGGACGTCGCTTCCGGATTCAGTGGATGTGACGTTGCTGTCCGATCGGACAACCACAATCCGGGCGTCCGTCGAGGATGTCCAATTCGAGCTCGTCCTGGCCGTGGCGCTCGTGGTCATGGTGATCTTCCTGTTCCTCAGGAGCCTGTCGGCTACCGTCATACCGAGCGTCGCCGTGCCGCTTTCCCTCGTCGGCACATTCGGCGTGATGTATCTGGCGGGGTTCAGCATCAACAATCTGACGCTGATGGCACTCACGATCTCCACGGGCTTTGTCGTGGACGATGCCATCGTCGTGATCGAGAACATCGCGAGATACATCGAGCAGGGCGATTCCCCGCTCGAAGCGGCGATCAAGGGCTCGCAGCAGATCGGCTTCACCATCATCTCGCTTACCTTCTCGCTGGTGGCGGTACTGATCCCACTTTTATTCATGGGGGACGTCGTGGGGCGGCTGTTTCGCGAATTCGCCATTACGCTTGCCGTGTCCATCCTCATATCCGCCGTCGTCTCCCTGACGCTCACCCCCATGATGTGCGCAAAGCTGCTCCGCCATACGCCCGAGGCCGAACAGAGCCGGTTCTACCGTGCCAGCGGGATGTTCTTCGAGCGGGTGATCACCCGCTACGGCGAGATGCTCACCTGGGTGCTCAATCATCAGAAAGCGACGCTGCTGACGGCGGTAGCTACACTCCTGCTGACGGTTTTTCTCTACATCATCGTGCCCAAAGGCTTCTTCCCCGTACAGGATACCGGCATGATTCTCGGCATATCCGAGGCCCCGCAAACGATTTCATTTCCGGCGATGGCCGAGCGCCAGCAGCAGCTCGCCAGGGTCATCCTGCAGGACCCCGCGGTGGAAAACCTTTCGTCCTTCATCGGCGTGGACGGAACCAACGTGACGCTCAACAGCGGGCGCCTGCTGATCAACCTGAAGCCACGGGAAAAACGCGACGCCGATGCAACAGGCATCATCCGCCGCATCCAACCGAAGCTCGCCGAGGTCAGGGGGATATCGCTCTACATGCAGCCCGTGCAGGATCTCACCATCGAGGATCGGGTGAGCCGCACCCAGTACCAGTTTACTATGGAAACCGCCGATCCGGACGAGTTGAGTCTCTGGAACCGACGTCTCGTCGAGCGCCTCTCTCGACTGCCGCAACTGGCCGACGTGGCGAGCGATTTACAGGATCAGGGATTGCAGGCGTACGTTGCCATTGACCGCGATGCCGCCAGCCGGCTGGGTATCACCACCGCCGCCGTGGACAACATCTTATACGACGCCTTCGGGCAGCGGCTTGTCTCCACAATTTTTACCCAATCGAACCAATACCGCGTTGTACTCGAGGTCCAGCCCGAGTATAAACGCGGCCCGCGGGCGCTGAACGATCTCTACCTGGCTTCCGCAACGGGGACGCAACTGCCCCTGGGATCCATCGCTTCAATTTCGGAAAAGCCGACTCCACTCGTCGTCAATCATATCGGGCAGTTTCCCGCGGCAACCATCTCGTTCAACCTCGCCGGCGGGGTATCCCTCGGAGACGCGGTCAATGCCATCGAAACGGCCGAACAGGAGATCGGCATGCCCGTCAGCATCAAGACCGGTTTTCAGGGCGCCGCGCTCGCCTTTCGCACCTCGCTGTCGAGCACCCTGCTGTTGATCCTCGCCGCCATCGTGGCGGTATACATCGTATTGGGGGTCCTGTACGAGAGCTACATCCATCCGGTAACGATCCTTTCCACTCTGCCGTCGGCCGGGGTGGGGGCGCTGCTCGCGCTTATGCTCACCAAAACGGACCTGGGCATCATCGGCATCATCGGCATCGTCCTTTTGATCGGCATCGTCAAAAAAAACGCCATCATGATGATCGATTTCGCGCTCGCGGCGGAACGTAAGGAGGGCAAGACGCCCCGCGAAGCCATATTCCAGGCTTCGCTGTTGCGGTTCCGGCCCATCCTGATGACCACCCTATCGGCCTTGCTGAGCGCCTTGCCGCTGATGCTCGGCACCGGGGTCGGCTCGGAGCTCCGCAATCCCCTGGGCATCACCATGGTGGGAGGCCTCATCCTGAGCCAGATGCTGACGCTCTTTACCACCCCGGTCATCTACCTGGCCTTCGATCGGCTGAGCCGGCGCATCAAAAGCAATTTCCGCCGTTCCGGGCAGGCCGAAGAATCCGGAGAGGTATCTCCATGAACCTCTCGTCGCTCTTCATCCGCCGGCCGGTCGCCACCACGCTGCTTACGCTCGGCGTGGTGCTTACCGGGGTTGTCGCCTTTTTCCTCCTGCCCGTGGCGTCGCTTCCCCAGATCGATTTTCCCACCATATTCATCCAGGCCTCGCTTCCCGGGGCGAGCCCGGAAACGATGGCGGCGACGGTTGCAACCCCGCTTGAACGTTCCCTCGGACGCATCGCCGGCATCAGCGAGATGACCTCCGTCAGTTCGCTCGGATCGACCCGCATCATCCTTCAGTTCGACCTTGAGCGGAATATCGACGGCGCCGCCCGCGATGTGCAGGCGGCCATCAACGCGGCGCGCAGCCTGCTGCCGACGGGCCTGCCGAGCAATCCGACCTACCGCAAAGTCAATCCGGCGGATGCGCCGATCCTGATCCTGGCGCTTACTTCCGATACCATGACCCGCGGCCAGATGTACGATGCAGCGGATAACATCCTGGCGCAGAAACTCGCCCAGGTGAAAGGGGTCGGCCAGGTGACCGTCGGTGGCAGTTCGCTGCCCGCGGTCAGGGTGGAGATGAACCCAACCCTGCTCAACCACTATGGCATCGGCATCGAGTCGGTGCGCACCGCAATTATGACCGCCAACGCCAATCGGCCGAAGGGCGCCGTTGAGGAGGGGGACCGTTATTGGCAGATCACTGCCAACGATCAGGCAAAAACCGCCGGGGATTACCTGCCGGTTATCGTTACCTATCGAAATGGGGCAGCCGTGCGCCTTTCGGATCTGGGCGACGTCGTCGATTCCGTACAGGATGTGCGGAATGCCGGTTTGTACGACGGCAAACCTTCGGTGCTGCTGATTATCCACAAGCAACCGGGCGCCAATGTCATCGAGACGGTGGACCGTATCAAGGAGCTTCTGGTTCAATTGCGGGCCTCGGTGCCGAGCGCCATCACCATTTCCCTCGCCTCGGACATGACCGGCACCATCCGCGCCTCGCTCAGTGAAGTCAAACGCACCCTGATGATTTCCGCGATCCTGGTCATTCTCGTGGTGTTCCTCTTCCTGCGCAACATCCGCTCCGCGCTGATTCCGACCATGGCGGTTTCCGTATCGCTGATCGGTGCATTCAGCCTGATGTACCTGGCCGGCTTCAGCCTCGACAACCTGTCGCTCATGGCGCTCACGATTGCGACCGGGTTCGTGGTCGACGACGCCATTGTTGTCCTGGAAAACATTTCGCGCCACATCGAACAGAAGATCCCACCCTTTCAAGCGGCGCTCATCGGGGCGCGTGAGGTGGGGTTTACCGTGCTGTCGATGAGCCTCTCGCTGATTGCGGTTTTTATCCCCATCCTGCTCATGGGCGGCATCATCGGCAGGCTTTTTCGGGAGTTCGCGGTTACCCTCTCGGCGGCGATCGTGGTCTCGCTGGTCGTTTCCCTCACGACCACGCCGATGATGTGCGCGCGCCTCCTCAGGGACGGGAGCGATCCGAAGCACGGCAGGCTGTATCATGCCAGCGAACGGGTGTTCACGGCCCTGCGTGCCCTGTATGAACGAACGCTCGGCTGGGCGCTCCGGCATGCGCCGTTCATGATGCTCCTCTTACTCGCAACCGTATGTATGAACGTCTACCTGTATGTGATCGTTCCGAAGGGATTTTTCCCGCAACAGGACACGGGGCGATTCATCGGCACCATCCAGGCCGATCAGAATATCTCGTTCCAATCCATGCAGCGCAAGCTCATCGACATCCTGAATACCGTCCGGCGGGATCCGGCCGTCGAAAGCGTCGTCGGGTTTACCGGGGGCGGCCAGACCAACTCCGGCTTCATGTTCGTGTCTCTGAAACCGCTCGGCGAACGCACGGTATCCTCGGACGGCGTGATGGCGCGGCTGCGTCCCAAACTGGCCCGGGAACCGGGTGCGCGGCTCTTTCTCCAGCCGGTGCAGGATATCCGCATCGGCGGCCGTCTATCCGGCGGCTTGTATCAGTACACCCTCCAGGCCGAGGATCTCACGGAACTGCGAACCTGGGAGCGGAAGATCCGGGAGGCCCTGGGGCGGCTCCCGGAGCTCGTGGACGTCAGCACCGACGTGCAGGACAGAGGGCTTCAAACCTCCCTGGCTATAGACCGTGACTCCGCTTCCCGTATGGGGGTCACGCCGGCGCTCGTCGACGCCACCCTGAACGATTCCTTCGGCCAGCGGCAGGTTTCGACCATCTACAAGCCGCTCAACCAGTACCACGTCGTCATGGAAGTGGCGCCGCAGTATGCACAACATCCGGAGTCGCTTCGGGACGTGTACGTCAGGACGACTCCCAACACACTGTTGCCGGGGGGAGCCCAAATCCCGCTGATGGCGTTCGCATCCTACGGATTGACCAACGCGCCGCTGGCCGTAAATCATCAAGGCCAATTTGCCGCTTCCACGATCTCCTTCAACCTGCCGGCCGGCGTCTCGCTTTCCCAGGCGACACAAGCCATTACCAAGACGATGAACAGAATCGGCGTTCCGGGTTCCGTGCGCGGCAGCTTTCAGGGAACGGCCCAGACATTCCAGGCTTCACTCCAAAGCCAGCCCTGGCTGATCCTCATCGCGCTGATCACCATCTACATCGTGCTCGGCGTGCTGTATGAAAGCTACGTCCACCCGATCACCATTCTTTCCACACTGCCTTCGGCCGGTGTGGGCGCCATCCTGGCCCTCATGCTCTTTCGCACGGAATTCAGCCTCATGGCGTTGATCGGTGTTTTCCTGCTGATCGGTCTCGTGAAAAAAAACGCCATCATGATGATCGACTTCGCCCTGGATGCGGAACGCAATCGGGGGAAAAGTTCCCGGGAGGCGATATTCGAGGCGTGCCTGATCCGCTTCCGGCCGATCATGATGACGACCATGGCGGCGCTGCTCGGTGCGATGCCGCTCATGCTCGGCAGGGGCGCCGGGGCCGAATTGCGCCGGCCGTTGGGCATTTCGATCGTCGGGGGGCTGATCGTGAGCCAGATGCTCACCCTCTACACCACGCCGATCGTCTACTTATATCTCGACCGCTTCCGGCTTTGGTGTCTGTCCGTGGTGAAACGCAAAGGCCCGGCGCATGACCTTGCAGGGAGGGAGACCGGAGGAAGCCGCATATGAAAAAACCGATGCGGTGGAGCATTGCCGTTATCACGTCGGCGGTCCTTTTCGGTTGTACCGCCGGACCGAATTACGAACGTCCGCCGGTCGCCGTCCCGGAGGCTTATAAGGAACTCAAAGGATGGAAGGAAGCCGAACCTCGCGACCACGAAATCCCCGCCACATGGTGGATGATGTTCGGCGATCCCCTGTTAAACACACTGGAGGAACAGGTCGTCGTATCGAATCAGTCGCTTGCACAGGCAGAGGCGCAGTACCGCCAGGCGCGGGCGCTCGTTCGGGGGGCGCGAGCGGGCTATTATCCCACCATTTCCGCTTCCGCATCGGTAAGCCGTTCCCGGCTTTCGGGGAGCACCGGAACGGGTACGACCGACCAATATCAGCTCCCCCTCGACGCCAGTTGGGAAATCGACCTCTGGGGACGCGTGCGACGCCAGGTGGAGGCGAGCACGGCGAGCGCCCAGGCAACTGCCGCCGATCTGCAGGCGGTGCGGCTTTCCCTGCAAGCGGCGCTGGCGCAAAATTATTTCCTGCTGCGCATAGCGGATGTGCAGCAGAAGTTGCTCGACAACACCGTCAGCGCGTACGCGAAGGCGCTTGAACTCACCAAGAATCGGTACGCGGCCGGCGTGGCTGCGAAAGCCGATGTCGTCCAGGCACAGACACAGCTCAAATCCACCCAAGCGCAGGCGATCGATATCGGGACACAACGCGCACAACTCGAACATGCAATCGCCCTGCTGATTGGAAAGCCTCCTGCTGAGTTCTCCCTCCCCGCGGCCCCTTACACACCAACTGCGCCGCGAATTCCGATCGGCATCCCCTCCGATATCCTCGAACGCCGGCCCGATGTGGCATCCGCGGAGCGCAGGATCGCCGCTGCAAATGCCCAGATCGGGGTGGCACGGTCCGCCTACTTTCCCTCGCTGACGCTCGCCGCTTCGACGGGTTATCAGAGCACGACGTTCTCCGATCTCTTTTCCGCACCGAGCTTCTTTTGGGCATTGGGCCCTGCGGCACTGGCGTACACGATCTTCGATGGAGGGACGCGCAACGCCCAGAACGAACAGGCCGTCGCCGTGTACGAAGCCGCCGTAGCCGCCTATCGCCAGACCGTTCTCGCGAGTTTCCAGGAGGTGGAGGACAACCTTGCTGCACTGCGCATCTTCGACAAGGAGGCGCAGGTCCAAGAGGAAGCGGTGAATGCGGCTCGGGAATCAGTCATCCTGACCACCAATCAGTACAAGGCCGGAATCGTCAGCTACCTCAGTGTCATAACTACACAGACAATCGCCCTCGCAAACGAGCGAACGGCGGCGGCGATTCGCGGCCAGCAGATGAATGCCGCAGTCCTGCTTATCAAGGCACTGGGCGGCGGATGGAACGCGGCGGAACTGCCCGCCCCGGATCGGCTCGTTCCCTGAACGCATCCGTCCTTGAAAAAAGTTAGGACTCGTGTTGGAGAGCTTTGAAAAGATAAAAGAGCGTTATCTCCCGGTTGGGATATCGTAGCCGATTGACGTCGATCGCCGATTTGGCCCTGATAGTGTCATGATGCGCTAAAATCGATATCCTATTCCACCCAAGATCACATCGCTATCACTGTTGTAACCTGTTGCAATACGATTCCAGGATATTCGCACAAGCCAGGGAGCGCTGAATCGATAACTTGCCGTTAACGTGACAATACCTGCAAGTGTATCGGAGCTCTCGTTCGGTCCCGGACTCCGGTATCGATCGACGAGAACATACGGTCCGATTCCAATGCCGAGTGCCAACTGGTCCTCAAAAAAGGACCGCACAGCCCATATTTGAGAAAGAATACCGTTGCGACGTATGAGGCGATCATCGCCTTCATACAGCCAGGCAATGGTCCAGTCCAGATAACGTGCCAAACCACGGCGATATTCGATGCTCTCAGCTACTGAACTGCGTGAATCAAAGCTGTTCACAATCGTCTGCCCGATCAAGGCCGTAATCTCGTTGTTTGTCGTTTTTTCACCATGAGGCGCCGCTTCACCCGATGGTCTGTGCTCTGCCGAATAATCCAGTTGGTAACCCAACCCGATCATGGCTGAATAGGTATCGATGTTACTCGTTTTAACCATGTTCGTCCGAAGTTGAATAATCCACGGGCTTTCCGTATACCAGAGGCCTGCCAGGCTAAAGACACCTCCCACTCCGTGTGTGTCGGAGAATCCATGCCCGCTTCTGGCCAATTCTGTATCATAGTAACAATAGGGCCCGACGCCTGCGGCCAAGACAAACCGATTGTGCAACCGCTTTGTTTGCCCCCACAACTGCACAGCTATCCCGTCCCGATGGTTATTTGGCAAATGTCCTTCATTCAGCCATGAGACGCTGAACGCCAAATGATCTTCGATCCTCTGCTGGTATTCCAGAGACCACGTATATGATTGGTCATGGTTGGTTCCGTCACTCAACATGCCACCCAGCAAATACAGTTCCTGGGCATACAGAGGGGTAGTATAAATCAGCAGTGCACACAAAAGGGCAAGATACTTAGCCATTGAAAGCTCCTGACAAACCGAATGCATTGGTCGCTATCGTCTTTTTGATATTGTAACGGACCGTTCCCGCAGGCTTCCAGGAGGCGACGGTTTTCCGGATACTGCCAACGGCAGGGATGAAGATCCGTCACGGGAATCGATCAGGTTTGCAAAAAGGTGTTCAATTTCTCGATATCGCCCATCAACGCGGCGAATCCCTCGAGCGTCAAAGACTGGGGACCGTCGGACAGGGCCTTCTCCGGCTCGGGATGGACCTCGATCAGGATGCCGTGCGCCCCGGCGACCAGCGCCGCCTTGGTCATGGGAGGGACCAGGCTCCGCTTCCCCGTCGCGTGTGAGGGATCGACCATGATCGGCAGATGCGAAAGTTCCTTGATGAGCGGGACGATCGACAGATCCAGGGTGTTGCGGGTGGCGGTTTCGAAGGTTCTGATCCCCCGCTCGCAGAGGATCACGTCGGGATTCCCGCCCGCCAGGATGTACTCGGCGGAGGCAAGAAATTCCTCGATGGTGGCGCTCATCCCCCGCTTGAGCAGCACCGGCTTGCGCGCCCTGCCGAGCTCCTTCAGAAGATCGAAATTCTGCATGTTCCGGGCGCCGACCTGGAGCAGGTCGGCATATTCGGCGACGAGCTCCACGTGATCGGGGCTCATCACCTCGGTCACCACCGGCAGCCCGCTCTCTTTCCCCGCCATGGCCAGGAGGCGCAACCCGACCTCCCTCAACCCCTGGAATGAATGCGGACCGGTCCGCGGCTTGTAGGCCCCTCCCCGCAGCATATCGGCGCCGGCGGCCTTCACCGCCATGGCGGTCTTGAGGATCTGTTCCTCCCCTTCCACGGCGCAGGGTCCCGCGGCGACGATAGGACGGCACCCTTCGCCGACGCGAATGCCGCAAACGTCCACTATGCTCCTCTGGGGGTGAAAATCGCGGGAAACCAGCTTGTACGGCTTGGACACATGGATGATCTCCTGAATGCCCGGCAGGTCGCGGATCGTCACATCGTCCACATACCCCTCGTTGCCGAGCACCCCCACCGCGGTCCGTTCGCTGCCGGGTATCGGCGCCGCCCGCAGACCCATAGCCTCGACGGCTTTCACGACGGCATCGAGCTGTTCCTTCGTGGCCTTGTGACTCATGACGATGAGCATCGCAACCTCCCTGTGATCCGTTTTCGGCTATGGAACGGTCGAACGATAGCAGGGTAATTTATTCCGGTCAATACGGCAAATTGACGGCTTCGACGGATACGATTCCGGGTTGACCTGCAAGCATGACTCTGAGTATGAAGGCCAAATTTGTGTCATTCTGAGAGGATGGTCGGTTTCATCGGAAGCGCCGCTTTTACTCCTTTTTTGGCATATTTCATGCTATTCTTTCCCTCGTGCGATGGGATGCTCTATTTTGAGCCGGCTGTGAAAAAGTAACATAAAGGGGTGAGTCATGTTTGGAAAGTGCTCTCTGTTTCGGCAGGCAACGCGGATTAAGATTCAGCGTACCTGCCTGTTGATCCTCTGCATCGTTTTTCTGAGTTTTTCCGCAGCGCTCGCCGCGGAGTTTTCCTTGATCGTTGAGCCTGAGGGTCATCAGGCTGTCATACACGCGCAAAAAGCCGATGCAAAGGGCATCTTCAAATCCGCCGTACGGTGGCGCAGGGTTGATTTGTTGAAGCAGCTTGCCATGACCGATGGAATCGCGAAAGGCGATGAGCTTGTTCTCAACCTGTTCCCGGACACCTCATATCAAGCAAGGGTCGATCGTGTTTCCGTCAACGTGCAGGGCACCATCACCGTGCGCGGCCGTCTGCGGAACTACCCTTTAGGCTACGCGCTTATCTCCACCACCGGCGATCTCAGCCTCGCGACTATCCGGGTGCCGGAACTGGATATGGAATACACGATTGTTTATGACCCGGATTCAAGAGCGCACTACCTTTTGGATAACGACCCGTCAAAGCTGAACAAGCTGGAAGATGCCCCTGCGGTGATCCCTCCCCCACCCGGGCCGGGGGAACAACAGGAAATCAGAGCACTGCAAGAACGCATCCCGCTCGATCAAGTCGCCGAAGATGCGACTGCCACGCTTGATGTCATGGTGGTTTACACACCGGCGGCACGGGTATGGGCCAATTCGAACGAAGGCAGTATCAGCAATGTGGTGGCCCAGGCGATGGAAAAAGCGCAGCTCGTTGCGGATAACAGCGGCACGTTTTTTACCGTACACCTGATCCACTCCGCGGAAGTTGCCTATACCGAAAGCGGCGATTCGGAGACCGATTTGGTTCGCTTGCGATCATCGGGAGACGGCTATCTCGATTCGGTACACGCGTTGCGCAATACCTATGGGGCGGATCTGGTTGTCCTGTTCACAAAAATCGATGATGCCGGAGGGATCGGTTATTTACTCGATTCACCATACGGCGCCCCGGCGTATGCCTTCTCGATTACCCGCGTACAGCAGGCAAGCTGGACGTATACCACTATCCACGAAATCGGCCACAACATGGGTTTGGGTCATCACAAAGACCAGAACGTCCAGCCCGGACCCGGGTTGGACTCATACTCCGCTGGCTGGCGCTGGGTCAGCACCGACAACAGACGGTACTGTTCCGTCATGACCTACGAGTCAGGATCATACTTTTCCGACGGCATGACACATACGCGGATACCCTATTTTTCGAATCCCGCTATAACATATATAGGAGCAGCGACGGGTCATGCCTCGGAGGGCGACAACGCACGCACCGTTCGAGAAACGAAAAACGTCATCGCTGCCTACCGTCAGGCTCAGAATGTCGACATCGGTACGACGCTCTACTTTCCCCACATCGATACAAACTTTCCCTGGCAAACGGAGATAGCCATCATAAATACCAGTTCCGATCGAAGCGTCACCGGGACCCTGAAGGGTTTAAACGATGAAGGCCTGATCATAGAGACCGAGCCCGTCACACTTTCTCCCCGGGGCCGGAGACAGATCACCGTTTCAAGTGACTTTGCAGACCACGGACACATCGGCTACATCATCTTTGAAGCAGACTCCGCTGCGGTCCAGGGTTACATGAAGTTTACCGGAGAAGGGACCTATAGAGCGGCAATCCCTGCGGTAAAAGAGGTAAACACCTCGGACATCTCCATCCCGCACATCGACTCAAGCGCTCAATCGTGGACCGGGGTAAGCCTGGTGAACACCACCTCGGCTACGAAGGTACTGACCATCACCTTTAACAATGGCCAGACCAGGCAAATCACACTCACTGCAAACCAACACAGAGCCTTCGACATCGCACGGGAATTCTTCAATAACCAACCCCAGCCCAGCATCCAATCAGCCGTGATCACCAATGCAAGCGGCGTCATTGGACTGGAGCTCTTCGGTGCCGGGAACCAACTGGACGGAATCCTCCTCACCGATAACACCGCCGCGACCCCCTACGGCCCCCACGTGGCCGTTGACGGCTGGCGGACCGGCATCGTGGCCTATAACCCATCGCAGTTGGCGTGTGCGGTAACCATCACGCCCTACAGCCCCCAGGGGACCCCCTTCGCCCCTATAGCCCTTTCCCTCGCGGGGAAGGAAAAAAAATATGTCATCGACCTTGTAGCGGAACTCGGCCTTCCCGCTCAGACGGCATGGTTCAGGATTGACTCGACGCGGCCCCTCGCCGGCTTTGAGTTTTTCCGCACCATCGACGGCAACCAGCTTGCGGCCTATGCAGGAGGGGGTGGGACCGGCGCGAAGGCGGGCGTCTTTCCCAAAATCGAGCAAAACGGCGGCTGGACCGGGATCGCCTTCGTCAACACCGAGGCCGTCGAGGCATCGGTCACCCTGACCGCCTATACCGACGCGGGAGCAGTGGTGGCCACCCGGACGCTCCCCGTCGGCGGTTACGTCAAGGTAGTCGATCTCGCGGAGGACATCTTCATCGGGCAGGATATCAGGAGCGCCACCTACATTGCCTACTCATCGGACAGGAATGTTGTGGGGCTTCAGATCAACGGCACCTCGGACGACACAATGCTCGACGGGCTGCCTGCGCTTGCCGACACCAACTGAAGGGTAGCTACGGCAGGACACCGCCCCATCTGTCCCCCAGAGCCTTCAACAGCGCAAGCCGGAGCTG
>VFSW01007631.1_pt1 | contig 15673 bp, 15 predicted proteins | sample 5358111 | NCBI WGS metagenome assembly VFSW01 (sample SAMN11554181, study PRJNA540505) | mine drainage metagenome | isolation source: sediment from site ElyBrook_90M | place: USA: Ely Copper Mine, Vershire, VT | collected 2017
GGATGGTATTGACGACAAACTGGCCACCACCAACGCCGACGACGCGGGCGCGCCGTTCCCGCTCTTCCACACCATCAGCAGTTGCCTTGACGACATGACCTCATCTTGGCTTGAAAGCTACGGCGACATTAGCCGTTACGACTTCAGCACCACACGAAGTATGTTGATGGATGGATTCGTGCACACCGCCGAAAATTTCGCTTTGGACGCCTCCGCTGGCACCGCGGCCGGCGAGGGAACGTTCACCGATTTTACCGGGCAGCGCGCCATGGCGTACTATCAGGACACCAGTGTCTCTGGCGCGCCTGAGTTGAACTATTACTACTACATGGCTTCGCAGTTTGCGCTCTCCGACCGCTGGTTCTCACCCGTCTCCAGCAAGAGCACGCCGAACCGGATTGCAACCCTGACCGGTGGAACCACGCAAGGATTGGTGTTCGATCCCTTTGTCGATGACAAATTGCCCGCGACTCTCAACATACCGACCATCTTCCAGGAACTGGACAACGCCAAACCCGCCGTTACCTGGAAAATCTATTACACGTTAACCGCGGGCGGCTGCAACGTGACCGATGGAGATTGCGGCAACACGAGCATCGCGAGCCTTCCGGTAACAACCTTTTCGGATTTCGGCTACTCTGGCAAATACCTCTATGGCAATCCCGGGCACGCGGTCTGTACCGCGCCGACGGTCGCGGGTGACTCGTCCAATGACTTTTGTGTTGACCCGACTCCCATAGCGCCACTGAGTCAGTTCTTCCCGGACGTGGCCAATGGAACGCTGCCCAGCTTCTCCTATATTGAAGCTGGTTACGGCGTGAACGATGAGCATCCTGGCTCCGGTCAGTCGATCTTCAAAGGCCAGGCGCAGGTCGCAAACATTCTCGGCAAGTTGATGAATAGTCCCTCGTGGGCCGATTCGATCTTCTTCCTGAGTTACGACGAAGGCGGCGGCCCTTACGATCACGTGCCTCCGGTTCCAGGACACTCGAACGATAAAACCAACATCCCCAACATGGGCCACCTCCCCCTTGGCAGCATCCCGGACATCAGCACCATTGCCGTCAATCCGGATTCTTACAACCCGTGCCTGGAGAATGGCCCGCCGCTCACCACTGGTGGCAGCCCTACGCCAACTACACACTGCGACCTTCATGCCGGCGACCCTGGCACTACCAACGGTTCGGTATCTACCACTCCCCCGACCGACGCGCCTGCCGTGCAAGGCTTCAAAGCACAGTTGGGATTCCGCCTGCCCAACATGGTGATCTCGCCATTCACGCGCAAACACTATGTCTCGCACGTGCCGATGGACCACACCGCAGTCATCAAGTTCGTCGAAAGCCGCTTCATCGGGGCATCCGCACACCTTACCAATCGTGATGCCGCGCAACCGAACCTGCTGGATTTCTTCGACTTCACCAACGTACCTTGGGCAACGCCGCCGCCGGCCAGCAGCATCCCTGTTCCGCCAGCCGTGGGTGCGAGCTGCACCCCCACAACCATGCAGTAACGTCAGGAAGGCCCCGCGGGAATGCTGATCGGCACCCGCGGGGTATACGTCAAATGAGTTGGCTGAATTGCAGTGAGTTCATGGCTTTCTTTGAGAACCGCTGGCAGAATCGCGAGCCCCTGAGATGAGCGGCCCGGCGTTCAAATGCAGTCTGCATCACTGGCATTCTCCACCTCTACGCGATTGCGCCCCGTCTGCTTTGCTCGATACAGAGCGACATCGGCGCGATGGAGCAGGTTGCGAATTTCCTGGCCTGAGCGCCATTGTGATACGCCAATGCTGACCGTCATCTCAACCTCGTTCGGAAGAGGTTCGTTGGCAATCGCCTGCCGCACCCGTTCGGCCACCTCCCGCGCTGCTTCGGCGGTGCAACTGGGCAGCACCACAAGGAATTCTTCGCCCTCATATCTGCCAACATAGTCATCCTTGCGAACGGCGATGGCTATTCTCTCCGCCGCACTACGGAGCACCTCATCTCCCACCAGATGGCCATAGCTGTCATTGACGCGCTTGAACAAATCCAAATCCGCCAGCAGTATGCTGATCGGGGTTTGTGCCCGCTTTGCCCGGCTCAGCTCCTTACCCAACAATTCGATGATCGCTCTGCGATTCCAAACTCGCAGTAAGAAGTCATGCGAGGCTTCAAATTTCAGAGCTTCATGGGCCTCGGCAACCTCTTCGTGGCTCCGAATGATCAGTTCGCCGACCTTGAGCCGTGTTCTGAGTTCAAGTTGATTGAACGGCTTGCAAAGATAATCGTCCGCACCGAATTCGAATCCCCGGAGAACATCACTTTGCCGATCATCCACACTCAACAAAATCGTGTACACATAGCCTTGCTTCCGAGCGCGAATTCGTTCGCAAACCTCAAGTCCGCTCAGCCCTGGCATAAGGCAATCCAAAACGGCCAGCCGAGGCGCCTCGTCGCCGTCGAGGATGCGTAGTGCCTCATGGCCATCGGCAGCCAGCAAAACTTCGTAACCCCACGGCTCCAGCAGGCTTTGCAGCATGTTCCGGTAGAAGCGCGAGTCATCTGCGACAAGAATTTTCATGGGCTTGCCAGTCGTGATGAAGATATCGGGAGCTGGCTATTCGGTCAATGCACCAAAGTAACAAAAAGGGATTTGCAATTCCTTAGTTCTTTTGTTTTGTCGTTTTTGCCCAGAGCGGGCCAAAGGTTAATCGGCGCTTTCCTGCAAGGCGAAGGTCAGAGCCATGCAATCCGCCACGCCGCCCATCGTGAGGCCTGAGCTGCGGTATCCCTGGTTGAGATCGGTCAGCATGGGCTCCGGCGGCTGCTGCCGCTCCAGAAGTCTCTGTAGCCTAGCGCCATCCCGTCGCAGGCGCGCGAGGCCTTCCAGCCCGCAGCGGCGAATGGCGGTCGTATCCTCGACGCGCTGCATGAGCACCGCCATCAGATAAAAGCTGGCGTGCTCCATATCCCAGCCCGCCTCCAGAGCCTCCCGGTACTTCGGCCATCCATGCTCGAAGACCGCGGGCAGACCCTGCTCGGCTTCAGCCAGAATGCCGCCCAGCCCATAGCAGCTCCGAATGCCCGCGCCATGAGAGACCGGCGATCCGAAGTCGGCAAAAAAAGCGACGGCGATTTCCGAGATCTTCCGGCGAAGAAGATCGGCCGGCCCATTGCAGGCACAGGCGGCCATGAGCACGAGACCGGAGAGGAAGATGAATCCCTTGTGAGCATTGGATTGGATCGCCCGAACCATGCGGTTTTCGGCATCGACCCCAGCCTGTACGAAATCCTGCAATGGGCGTTGCTTTTGATGGCAACTGAGGATCTCATCGAAGTACAGGGGCAGCAGTTCGGCGGAGGCGCGCATATTCGCGTAGGAGAGATCCGCGTGGGAGCCACTGTCTTGGCGGTCCACCAGCCCAGGCTTCGGAGTAAGGTCCAGTTCGCGCAAAACCCCGATCCGCAGGTTGGCCGCGAGTAGTTCCGGGAAAATATGGCGCGGAACCCTGACCAAAGGCTGCAGCAGCGAATCCACCCGCTCCAGGAGTTCCGCGTTGGAATGGCGTTGCAGCAGGATGCACTCGCGCGCGGGCTCTGCGCATAGCAGGCAGGATCGAGGCGGAAGTCCAAGCCCGGCCCGATCCACCTGGGCACCATCCGGCCGGTAGACATCCACATCCACGAGCCGTGCGGAAGGATTCTCGGACTCGATGAGCACGGCGGCACGTTTGGCATCGATGGGTAGCTGGTTGGAAGACGCGATGTGGAAGTGCCCGAGGAGATCCCTTCGGGTGAACAGCACCTTCAGCCCCACGGCGTCATGCAGAGAATCCAGCGCGCCACGCAGCAGGCGCGAAATGCCAGGGCGAAACTTGTCGCGACCAGGAACATTGGAGCTGATCACAAGCAACGAGGCCGCATCTTTCGCCCTGGCCTGCCCCAGGATGCGATCGAGCTCCTGTTGACGCTCATCCCTGGCTTCGAGAAAAGCTGCGCGATAATCCGAGTTCCAACTCATTCGCGGACGCGATGGATCACATCGATGATGGAGCCGTCACGGTATTCGATCAGAGCAACCACCTCGTCATCGAATTCGACAGCCCTCGGCTCGCCGGTGATCCGGGTGATCTCCTGGTGGAACTGATGGATGTCCTTGAGGGGCAACTTGCGGCGCAGCAGCTCTTTCTTGAGGTCAACATGCTTGTCGGCGACGCAGATGCCCCGTTCGGTCACGATGACATCCACGGTTTCACCAGGCGTCGTGATGGTGGTCACGGCATCGCGCACAATGGGAAGCCGTCCACGCATGGAGGGCGCCACCACAATAGCCAGCTTCGCGCCTGCCGCAGCGTCACAATGGCCTCCGGTGTTGTGCAGCAGGTAGCCGCTCGACTCGGTGTTGACGTTGACGTTGAAGTCCACGTCCACTTCCGTCGCGCCAAGGATCACGCAGTCGAGCATGTTCACAACCTCCCCTCGATTGTAAGGATTGGCATAGAGACTCGCGCTCATCTCCCGGTGCCCAGGGTTGCGGCGAAGCGATTCCACGGCCTTCAGGTCGAAGCACTGCACATCCAGAAGCGTCTCGAAATACCCCTGTTCCAGCATGTCCACGAAATATCCGGTGATCCCTCCGCAGCCGAAACTTCCTTTGATCTTGCCCGCGGCCATTTTCCGGTGGAGCAGGTCAGCCACCGCCAGCGAAGTGCCTCCGGCTCCGGTCTGGAAGGAGAAACCATCCTTGAGCAACCCCGACGCCTCGATTACCTCGGACGCGTATTTTGCGATGAGCAACGCCGCCGGATCGCGGGCCAGACGAGTGGTGGTGGAGACGATCTTGCTCGGGTCCCCGAGGGAGTCGAGCTTGACCACATAATCAACCTCGCTCTGGGAAATGCTGATGGGAGAGGCCGGAAATCGCACCAGATTGTCGGTAACGGCGACGACCTTCTTGGCATAATGGGCATCGGTGTGAGCATAGCCGAGCGAACCGCAGGCCGAAGGCCCATAAACCCCGTTTAGATTGCCGGTGATATCGCAGCATGGGGCCGCAATGAAGGCGGCATCGACCTCGACCTCTCCGGTGACCAGGGATCGGGCGCGCCCGCCGTGGCTCCGCACAACGATGGGGCAATCCAGTTCGCCCTTGCTGACCAGTTCGCCGATAAGGCCGTTGACCCCGGTTTCGATCCGGGTGATCACGCCTTTGCGGATATAAGGAATGATCTCGGCATGGACGGCGTGAACTGAACTGGAGGCGATGCCAATGTCGCGCAGCCCCATGGCATCGAGTTCCTTGACCAGCAGGTTCAGCAGCACGTCCCCGTTCCGAAGGGCATGGTGGGTCGAGATGTTCATGCCGTCCTTCAGCTCGCACATCTCGATGGCAGCCCGGAGCGAAGGCAGCAGCTTGCTCTCGTCAAGGTTGCGCCGCACCAGCGGGCGAGTAGCCCGGAGCACTTCCGGTTTCCGGCTCCATGGGTCCAAGTATGGGTCGAGCGAACGCCCGCGCCAGAGTGCAGGGATCTCGCGTCCGAGACTATTTTTCGCCATGGATCACCTCACTAGAAAGATCGTATTCGAGCATACCGAAGGCCACACCTTCCCGCAGCGTCCTGGCCGCGCGCGCCACCACAGGCGCGTCTACCATCTTCCCCTTCATGGAGATGACGCCGGTACCCATCTGCCGGGCCCGCTTGATGGCGTCCATGACCTCCAGTGCGTACCGGATTTCTTCTGCCGTAGGACGGAAGACGTCATGAATGACTTCGATTTGCCGGGGATTGACCAGCGACTTGCCGGTGAAGCCCAGACGTTTCACCAGGAGGGTCTCGGCCCGCAGAGCTTCCATGTCGTTCACATCCGAAAAGATCGAGTCGATGGCCTGTATCCCGGCGGCCTTTGCGGCCCAGACCACACGGGTACGGGCCGAGAACAGCTCCTCGCCCGATTTGGTGCGGTCGATCTCCATCGACGCGGTATAGTCTTCGGCCCCGAACGCGAGGGCCACGAGGCGCTTTGAGGCCTGCGCCGTCTCCACGCAATTGAGCACACCCCGGGCGCTTTCGATGGAAGGGATGATCTTAAAATGACCGATCTCCAGGCCCAGCTTCTCCTCCTCTTCGGTAAGCAGCGTGTCTAGCTTCTCCACCAGTTCGGGGTTATCGGCCTTGGGCAGGCGAATGCCATCGGGCAGCGCGGGCAATATCTCGCGAAGATCATCGGCGGCGTAAGGCGTGTCGAGCGGATTGATCCGCACGAACATCTCCTTGTTCCGGTCCTGGTAGAAGCGCAGGAAGTTCCGGGTCAGCAGCCGGGCGGCGTCCTTTTCTACCAGCGGCACCGCATCTTCCAGGTCGATCATGACGCCATCGGCTTCAAAGACCGGAATGTTTTGTAGCATGCCCGGCATGTTGCCAGGCACATAGAGCAGCGATCGACGCAGTTTCATGCTTGCGCTCCTGGAAGGTTCACCACTGTTCCTCGATGTAAATGGTGTCTACCCCGCTGGTGGCGGAGTGGTGGACCTCAATGCCCTGCACCAGGTACTCGGCGAGCACGATTTCGCAGGTAGTGAAAACCTCGGCTTCCACCAGCCGTCCGCCAACCATGTCGCCGCTGGATTTTGAGGCGAGGAGATAGAACTGGCCGGAAAGCTGCCCCTCAGCGCTTTGGACAAAGTTGCCTTCCAGAGCCATCAATCCCAGAGGGCCATCCAGCCGGATGGTCTTGAAGCGGGCTTCGGTCATGGGCAGGCTCGCACCCGCCTGGATACCAGTGAACTCCACGTCGCGGACCGAGCCGACCGCCGAGACCAGGGAGGCGAAGTGAAGTTCCTCCGTGCGCGCGAATTCCAGCAAGGAGGAGATGATCTTGGCACCCGGTTCGATCTTGATGATGAATCGCCGTCCCGCGGTGCATTCCCGGAACCAGAGTTTTTCCATTTGTACTCCCCTGAAACTACTTCCTTGGGTTGTCCCCTTCGGGTTACTCCGCTGATGCTCGGCGGACTGCGGTTTCGATTCTGGCTGCGATGGCATAGTCGAGCGCACCGCGGTCGGAGACCTGGATGTGCCCCGCATTGACCTCAAGCTCTTCGAGGGTCGCAGAGATTCGAGCGCGGATCAGGTGCTCGTATTGTTTTTTCACGGTCGATTCAATATCGACTCGAAGGGTCTCGCTGGGCTCCACTACGACCATCAGGTCGCTGGATTGCATTGTGCCCGCACTGGCCTTGCACCTTATTTGCATGAGCTAGGCTCCTCCATCTCGCTTCGGAGCCGCTCGGCGATGGAACGCGCCGGCGGCGATTGCAGAAATTCAAGGGTGGCCGGTGGAACCAGGGCCCTTAGGGATTCAACGTCATTGGCGGCGAAGGCCTTGCGCACCCGGGTCGCGCTTATGGGCAAGCCTCCCTCCAGAATGCGCGGCACTTCCACAAACTGGATGCCATAGGCATCGAGCACCTCGACCATCATCTTGTTGTAGGCCGCGGTGGTCTCGCAGAGCGGCTCCTGGCCCACGAACCGGCAGGCAATGTGAAAGCCGGGGGCGATGCGCTGGGCAAACAGACGCAGATCGATCTGCATCTGGGCCGCCGCGACCTCGTCGTACCGCTTCAGAAAGTAGGCAGGAAAAGTGCCTGCGCTCACCGCGTAGCGTGAGGTGTCCAGAACGGTCACATTCCGCAGATGAGCCGTGGCCTCCTGCGCCAGACGGAACCGAACGGCAAAGGGAAAGACCGACCGCTCCTCGCGCACCACGAACAGGTAGAGACGATCCACCCGCTGGGCCGCGCATTCGACCAGGTGCAGATGGCCGAGCGTGAATGGATTGCCGTTGATGACAACGGCCCCGTTCCGTCCCTCGGTGATCTGGGAGGCATGGCTGGCCAGGTATTTCTGCAATCCCGGCCCATGCTCCAGCAGAGCGGCTTGACCGTGGGTGACGAGCAGACGGAAATTCAAGGCTTCGAAGCTGGCCACGTTCTGGGGCAGGGTGAAGACGAACACGGTGTCGTGTCCTGCTGAGATCGCCGACTGAATGAGCTTCGTAACTAGTCCGCCCAGAGCGTCCGTGCCTTGGTGGGAAGGTGCGATGGCCAGCATCTTCAGGACGTATCCGGTGCGGGCGCCACACGCGATTAGCTGGCCGTCTTCGAAGAGGCCAACCAGATCGTCGAACTCGGGCTCGAATCGCAACCCTTGGGAGGCAATCAGTTCTCGCGCCTCGCTCAACGCGGGTCGATCAAACAGGATAGATCCCACCGCTCCGCGCCTCCTTAACTTACACAGCTCTCATTATTATGGCACCATCGCGGGATTGTTATCGACGGTGCAGCTTGCGTCCTGTGGAAGGCTTGCAGAAAAAGTAGCGAATGGGAAAGATTTCCCCGACGTGCGTACTTCCAACTTATCCGAAATTGAGGTCAGGCTATTTTGCGGCCCGCGGCCTCAACCGTCTGCGTTGGATCTGCGCCCTTCCAGGTAACGTCCGCTGTCGGTCCATAGGTCGAGGGCACTTCCTTATTTAGCAGTCGTAGATACACCGTGAGCTGAGTGCGGTGATGGCAGGTATGGAGCAGCCGTCGCCAGAACACCCATATCCGCTGACGAGCAACATCGAAAAACGTAACCTCCTCCAGCCACCACGCCTCGCTCTGCACCGCCAGGAATGACATGCGCGGATATGCAAGCTCCCGCATTCGCATCCAGTAATCCTGCGGGCTCTCGCCGATGGGTAAGATTTCTGACGCAGGTGGTTCTGGCACCGCCATGAATTCGCTGAAGAAACGACGCTCCGATAGCAACTGGTGCTTCATGATGTCGAGCACTGCTTTGGATTTCGGATGGGGGTGAAACGCCATCCCAGGCAAATCGAAGCAGCGCCACACCGAGATTACTTTGTTTGTCTCACTGGCATAGGTGTCCAACATATGCTGAAACACCGGCAGAGATACGCGCGGAATCTCCGAATCTGGAATTGCAACGTACTCGTAATTCATCGGCATAAAGGTTCTCTACTTTCGATCCTTGCTATGCACAGTCCCGCGCAAGAGTTGTATGTCGCCCAACGATTTCGCGAAACAATCGTCTCCCGATGGGAGTGACTTTTGTCATTTTTTAAGTGATTGCCGCGACGTATGCTGGGGCCGATGATAAGCATGATGAAGTGTACGGCGAGAACCGTAGAATGTCCGGAGGTGGCAGATGCAGAGCGAGCCAAAAATCCTAGGGAAGTTGCCCGTCCACCCTGGTAACAGAGCAGACGAAAGAACTTATGTGCTCCGGGTCGATGGATTGGTCAAGCAAACGCTCGCCCTGTCTCTGTCCGACATCGAGGCACTGCCGCAGCGAGACCTCACGGAGGACTTTACCTGCGAAGAGGGTTGGACCGTACCGGCGCTGGAATGGTGGGGCGTAACCCTGGAATCCGTACTCGCCCTTGCCGGGGCGCATCCCGAAGCCCAATGGATACAGGCAAGCGCTGGAGAGTTTACCGTTCCCATTCCCTTGCAAGACGCCCGAGGAGCACTGCTCGCCACCCGCTTGGGAGGGGGAGCTCTGCCCTCCGAGCATGGAGGCCCGCTCCGTCTGCTCGTACCTGGTGGCGACTGCTGGACCAGCATAAAGTGGCTGGATCACCTGGAGTTGCGCAACGAGCCAGGGCCCAACACCGGAAAGGCGATTGCGCTAGGCCGATTGCGTTGCAAGTCGCCGAAGTAACACTTCCCCCGCCGTCTTTTCCGCTCCTCGCATCTCACATCCGTGTGTGTGCGCGTTTTCGTACGCTCGCCGCTCATCGTGCATCCTCTTTGGAACGGAAACCTCCATGGATCTGAAGCATCGAAGCCGCAATATCACGGATGGGCGCGACCGGGCTCCGGCCCGCGCCATGTTCAAGGCGGTCGGCTACAGTGACGCCGACCTGGCAAAACCGATCATCGGCGTAGCCAACACCTGGATTGAAACCATGCCCTGCAACTCGCATCTGCGCGAGCTCGGCGCGAAGGTGAAGCAGGGCATCCGCCTCGCTGGCGGCACGCCTATGGAGTTCAACACCATCGCCATCAGCGACGGCGAAACCATGGGAACCGAAGGCATGCGCGCCTCTTTGGTAAGCCGCGAGATCATTGCCGACTCCATCGAACTGGTCTGCCGTGGCCAACTCTTTGACGCCGTGGTCTGCATCGTCGGCTGCGATAAAACGATCCCCGCCGCTGCCATGGCTCTGGCCCGCCTCAATATTCCCGGCTTCATCCTCTATGGCGGCACCATCGCCGCCGGCAAGTACAAAGGCAAGGACGTCACCATTCAGGATGTCTTCGAAGCCGTGGGCGCAAACGCCGCGGGCAAGATCAGCGATGAGGACTTGAAGGCGTTGGAGAACGTCGCCTGCCCCGGTGCAGGAGCCTGCGGGGGCCAGTACACGGCCAACACCATGTCCACCGTCATGGAGTTGATTGGCCTTTCGCCGATGGGCTTCAACAGTGTTCCTGCGCTCTCTCCGGAGAAAGACAGAGTTGCCCTGCAGTGCGGCGAAGTAGTGATGAGCCTGCTCCGCGGCGGAGTGCGTCCACTCGATATCCTCACCTCCGATGCGTTTGAAAATGCAATCGCATCGGTTGCCGCCACCAGCGGTTCCACCAACGCCGTGCTGCACCTGCTCGCCATCGCGCGCGAGGCCGGCTTGGCGTTGGAAATCGATGATTTCCAAACCGTCAGTGAGCGCACCCCGATTCTCGCCGACCTCAAACCCTCCGGGCGCTTTGTCGCCGCCGACGTGCATGAAGCTGGCGGCGTTCGGCTTCTTGCCAGCCGTCTGCTCGGCCTCGGACTGCTCCACGGCGCCGCCATCACCGTCTCTGGCAAAACCATTGCCGAAGAAGCTGCTGCCGCGCATGAAACTCCCGGTCAAGAGGTGATCGTCCCCTCGGACAAACCGCTGAAGAAATCCGGCGGCCTCGTCATCCTGCGCGGCAACATAGCACCCGAGGGCTGCGTGGCAAAAATCAGTGGCCACGAGCGCCTGAGTCACACCGGCCCGGCGCGCGTCTTTGAAAGTGAAGAGCAGGCCATGAACGCCGTGACTTCGAAGGCCATCCGTGGCGGCGACGTAGTGGTCATCCGCAATGAAGGCCCGAAAGGAGGGCCCGGCATGAGAGAGATGCTCGGCGTTACTGCTGCCATCGTCGGCGAAGGCCTCGGCGGCAGCGTGGCTCTCATAACCGATGGACGTTTTAGCGGCGCAACCCGCGGACTCATGATTGGCCACGTCTCGCCCGAAGCGGCACTCGGCGGTCCAATCGCCGCGATCCATGACGGCGACATCATCCACATCGACGCTGCCACCCGCAAGATCGAAGTCAATGTCGATCCCGCAACTCTTCAGCGGCGTCTGGGCCAGTGTGTCCCAAAGCCGCCGATCTATCGCAGTGGCGTCTACGCCAAGTACACCGCCTTGGTCGCCTCGGCATCGCAGGGTGCCGTCACCAATCCCGGCGCAGTTGCCGTCAGCAAAACGAAGTAGAGTTTTGTCGAGGGCGCTTCCACAATCTCGATGTGAGCTACAATTCCTGACACGTCTGGAGCGCAACGGAAGACGCCAACCACGGGAGTAAAGATGCCTACATACATTTGTTCCACGTCGGTCGGTAGATTGACGGTCGAGCACAAAGCCAAGATTGCTCATGCCATCACCACGGTTCACAGCGAAGAGGCACTCGCACCACGCTACCTGGTACAAGTGATATTCCAGGAAGTCGGACCATCTCAGAACTACATCGGCGGCGAGCCCGCCCCAACCGGCCAGATTTGGATTCGAGCAGACATCCGGGCTGGTCGGACCGAGATGCAGAGAACCAGATTACAGCTTCGCATGGTACAGGAGGTTTGCGACATTACGGGCTCATCGCCGGACGACATTTGGGTTTACATTAACGAGTTGCTGCCCACTAACATGGTTGAGTTTGGGCATCTGCTCCCACAACCTGGTGAAGAGAAGAAATGGTTTCTTTCCCTCCCAAAGGCCTTGCAGGAGCGCCTCAGCAAACTTGAATGAGCGTCAAGAATATGGGTGTGTCAGAACCCGAAGCAGCGGTGGCGATCGTACGTGCGCGCGTCCCGAGAGAATCCATCTTGCTCATCCGGCGCTCGGAGCGAAAAAAGGATTCCTGGTCGGGACAGTGGTCGTTCCCTGGAGGCCGACGTGATCCTGAAGACCCCGACCTGCTGCATACTGCGCTCCGCGAACTCGAAGAAGAGTGTGGAGTCCGCCTCGGCCGAGAGCATAGCGAAACGACATTGCCGCCCGTGTTCGCGCGACGGAGAACGGGAAAGTTCGTTCTGGTGGCTCCATTCGTATTCGGCATAGAAAGCGAACTGCCCACGGTCGTGGACCGTCGGGAGGCGGTGGAAGCGGTGTGGCTTCCGCAAAGCGTCTGGTGCGATCCTGCACGCCACTCTCTCACGGCTGTGCCGGGTCTCCCCGGTGATTCGCTGTTTCCGGCAATCGACTTAAACGGACTGCCAATTTGGGGATTTACCTATCGGCTGGCAACGAACTGGCTGGGCCTGCTCCCGAAGCAGCGCCCCATCGAGCAGGCAGGATTTGAGGTGGCTTGCCGCGTGCTGGACTTCCTGCTCTCCCATGGTCTGAAGCTCAAGTGCGGATGGGAAGATCGCATTGCGCAGCAAGCAACCGCCGAAGGACAGGCGGTGAAAGTCGCCACGGTGAAAGGCGCGATCCCTGTGGCGCTGGTTACCAGCCACTTTGCGATTCCAGGAAAGTTCGTCCCACGCATAAACCTCCTCGAAATACACTCTGACAGGATTCGCGTGGTGGGACTGGCGTTTGAGGAGTATCTGATTTCGGCGTCATGTTAGTACACAGACAATCGCTCGTCCGATTGTCCCGACGGTTCCCCGATCCCGCTGCGCAACAGGCGGCAATGCACAGCATCAACATCGGAATCAGTGAACGGAAAGACGTGTGCAAGAAGAGCCGAGCTGCACATTGTAAGGTTGTGACATTAGGAGCGGAAAGGTCTCCGAGCGCCAAACCCAGCGGCGCAGGCTGCAGCATCTCGGCAGCCACGCATGCACCAATCCCACCCAGCATCAGATAGAAGCTCAGATTTGCCAATCCCGGCCGACACAGCTTGGTGATCTTGGGGTGGGCAATCCCGTGACTAAAGTCATAGCTGATTCGTCCCGGCTCACTCAGGATTAGATTGCAATAGATCGAAACTGAAACATTACGCAGAACCAATTCATGTCGGAGGTCAAACAATGTACAAATGGATGCCTGTTGTTCTTGCAAGCCGTTGCACGGGGTGCGGCAACTGCGTCGAGGCCTGTGGCCCCAAGTCCCTGGCGCTCGTCGACGGCATTGCCGTGCTCACCCTGCCTGACACTTGCGGAAGTGAGGAGCACTGCATCCCTGCCTGTTTGGAAGACGCTATTCATATGGAGTGGCTGCCTTTCACCGGCAACACGGAGCGCGGCCAGTGGCGCGATTATGGGTCCGAAGCTGCTGGCGCGTACGCGTAGAGGTGAATGCATTGGCTGATCGTTGGGCTGTTCTTCAGCACGTCGCTTGGTGATGCAGGTTATCGCTGCGCGTTCTCCCGGCCCGGCGCGGACTCAGCCGTGCCCGGATTCCGATACCAGCGGACCACCTGGGGCTTGCGCCAGAGATACGGATTGGGCATTACCAGGGAGTGCATGAGGCGAGTAACCGGGAAGAATCCGATCAGCGCAAAGGCATCGACCACATGCAGTTTTACCAGCCACGGCAATGGGGCTATCAACTCCACCCGAGGATGCAATGCGACAATCGACCAAAGGTACGGCGCGGCCACTCCGGCACACCACGAACTTCCCCATGGGTAGCAAAGTGCGACCCCATTGAGCCCGTCGGCCCCCAGTAGTTGAAATGGAAGGTGAACTGGCCGTAGCCTCCCACCATCAAATTTGGCTTCATGCGAATGCGCGTCAGGCTGTTGTGCCCTCCGGCCCGCTTGCCTTTGCGCAGCGGAGACTTCGGCACGGAGTAGGTGCGCTCCGGGGCGTGGTACTGAAGATGCCGGGCGGAATGCGGGCGCTCACGGCGGCGCGAGTGACCACAACCCCGTTGTCTGACGGTTTCACCGTTTGCAGTCTGGATCTTTTTGACCGGAACGCCGCGCTCATGCGTGATCCCTTCGCCGAAGTTGTCGAGTTGCATCATTAGCACTTCGTCGTGTTTGTCGAGAAAAGTGAGACGAGGGTGGATGTCGCTTCCGTCCACCGGATCGCGCAACAAGAGATTCCACTCGCCCTTTTGCTTGCCCCAGCGAAAGCCCGAGCTTCCCATCGGCATCTTCGGACGGTCCGCCTCTTCGTCCCACATCAGGAACTTCCATTCGCCGTTCTCCACATCGGTGTAACCGGGCGCACGATTGGCGCGAAGCATTTGCCCGGCCTTCCACACTCCATCCTTCTGGCCGATCTCGACAAGGTAGGGTGCATCGGTATACTTCTTCGCGTAATCGAGGAAATAGGGCGTTTTTTGTTCGTGATGGAACTCTTTCAGCAGGACGTGATTAACCGCCATCCACCATGCGCCGTCCTGTCCGGCGTTGATAGCTACCTTATCGTGCTGCCACCGGTTGCGGTAGAACTCTTCCCAACTGCGCAGCGCGGGATCGCTCTCGTCTTTAATCCACGGAAGTTTTCCGTCCGATTCGACCGAGGAAGGGGCATCGAGGGCCCCCAGTCCGGGACGCTCCATTCGTGGGAACAAACAAAAATCTCGCCAGGTCTGAGACCTGGCGAGATGCGATTCATTGCTGCCGGTGATCGAACGTGCACCGCCGGTTATGCCATGAGCTTAGTTTGGATCTTCGTAAGCCCCTATGGACGGGTCAGTTGTGTTGCGGGTTACTCCGAGAATGTCGGTGGCAGGCGCGCTTTTTGCAGTCCCGGCAGTGATGACCGGAGAGCCCGAGTTTACATCGAAGTTACCGGTACTCGCAGGGGATGAGACATTCACGAAGTTCGGATTGCCGGTGATGTTGCTCACCAGCGATTGACCGACACTGGAGAGATCGCCAGTGTTATTGCCGCCGCTGCTGGCGGTGTCGTTGTTGGAAAACGTATTGCCCGGGCCGATGGCGACTCCACAACCGCTGGCGCCGCAGGCGTTGATGTCAGAACCGGAGTTACCGTACATCGCGTTGTTACTGAACACAGAGTTGCTGTACGAGTAGCCGGGATCCGCTCCGAAGAGGAATCCGTTGTATCCGCAGCCAACAAAGGTATTGTTCGTAATAACGTCGTAGCTTGGCTCGTGAAAGGCCTGCAGGCAAGCGCCGCCAGCGGCGTACACAATATTGTTCTGAATCGTGTTGTGCGCCGATGTCGTATACAGGCCGTGTGTAAAGTGATTGCCGATAGTGCCCACATTCCAAACGATGTTGTTCGACCAGTTGTTATATGTGCTGGATCCGATTGCGCCAAGAATGCCACCACCGCCGACGCCATTGCCGCAAGAGTAGGCACCAGAGCCGTTGGCAACGTCATGGACACGGTTGTAGATGAGGTTGGCATAGCTCCCGTTCGAGTACACGCCCATGCAGCCCATCGGATTGTTGATGTCGAATCCAACCACGTCAACATAGTTGCCGGTGATCCAGATGGCTGGGT
>VFSW01007632.1_pt1 | contig 15670 bp, 11 predicted proteins | sample 5358111 | NCBI WGS metagenome assembly VFSW01 (sample SAMN11554181, study PRJNA540505) | mine drainage metagenome | isolation source: sediment from site ElyBrook_90M | place: USA: Ely Copper Mine, Vershire, VT | collected 2017
CGACGATGCGCCAGCCTTCAGGCAAGCGCACCCAGATCTGCATCTGACGGCCGACTTTGCCGGCCGTGATGTACCGGTGGAACAATTTCGAAGCGACAGCGTGATCGCGGCCATAGGTGCTGATGATGGTCCTTGTAATCGTGCGCACGCCTGGCGGCGCGCGGGCGACACGAAAGGCCTCGATCTCCGCATAACCGTAAAGATTCTCCGTGCCGCCATAGCGAATCGTGCGTGGATCGCCGCGAAACAGCGAATTGAGTGTTTCGACGTCGTTGTCGCCCAGCGCCTTCTCGTAGCGATCGAACGCAGCTTTTACTTCGGCGACGACCTCCGGCAGGTCAATCTCCATTTTTTTCTCCATCGCAGTGCGGCAGGTATTTGTAGTCGGCGGGGCGTTTCGATTAAAATTCCAAGGGTCTCATCGCGGCGGCAATACCTTGCATTTCCAGCGCGTGCGCGATGCGCAGCGCCACGTCCTCGCGCCAAGGCGCAGCGACGACCTGAACCGCGATCGGCAGCGGCGACAGCGGCACTGGGACGGCGACGACCGGCAGTCCGATGAACGAGATCGGCTGCGTGTAAAGCCCGAGGTTGGGCCGCACCGGCATTTCGACATCGCCGAACATGAAAGTGTGTTGTCCGATCAGCGGCGCGGTGCAGGGCGTGGCCGGCGCCAAAATGGCGTCGACCTCATCGAACAGTTTGAGCACCTCACCGCGATACCAGCGGCGGAATTTCTGCGCCTTCACCACCAGCGAGGCCGGCACCATGGCGCCGGCGATCAGCCGGTCGCGCACCGCAGGATCGAAGTCTTCGGCGCGCCGGCGCAGACGATCAAGATGCAGGCTTGATCCCTCGCTTGCGGTGATGATGAACGCCGCCGAGCGTGCGCGCTCAACTTCAGGAAGCTCAATGTCGCGGTTGGTGCCAAGCGCCACCGCCACGCGGTCGATGGCGTAGACCGGCTCCGCCGCCAGGCCTTTGAAATACCCGCCGGCGACCGCGATGCGCAGCCCGTCTATGCCGCGATCGAGAAGCGGCGTGACGGGTTCGGGCGCAAGCTCGGCGCAGACCGGGTCGCGTGGGTCGTAACCCTGCATGGCGTCGTAGGTAAGCGCGAGATCGCGCGCGGTGCGGGCCAGCGGGCCGACATGATCGAGGCTGGTCACGAATGGAAAAGCGCCGGCGCAGCTCAGCCGGCCGTAGGTCGGTTTAAGACCAAACAAGCCGCACAGTGACGCCGGCACCCGGATCGAACCGTTGGTGTCGGACGCAAGCGCCAACGGCACCAAGCCGCCGGCGACTGCCGCCGCCGATCCGCCAGAAGATCCGCCGGTCATGCGGTTGAGATCGTGCGGATTGCGCGATGGGCCGTCGTGGGCGTTTTCGCCGGTGAAATCGTAGGCGTATTCGCCCATGTTCAGCGCGCCGATCAGGATAGCTCCGGCCGCCTCGAGGCGCTCGATCAGGGTCGCATCACGGATCGCGGGTTTTGCGTCGCGATTGATCTTCGAGCCGGCAATGGTCGCGAGGCCGGCAATGTCGAACAAATTTTTGACCGCAAATGGTACGCCGGCGAGCGGTGGCGGTGGCTCACCGCGCGCCACCGCATCGTCAAGCGCTTGGGCGCGGAGCAGCGCACGCTGCTCGGTAATTGCGGTGAAGGAATTGAGCAACGGATCGCGGGAGCGGATACGCGCCAGCGTCGCTTCCACGACGCTCAGCGCGCTGGTGCGGCCGGCGTCGAGCGCCGCGACGATTTCAGCGGCCGTGCTCCAGGTCAAATTGCGTGCCGCGGTCTCAAGCACGAAACACCGGCGCCGGTTCGATGTCATCGGGCAGCGAAAATTGATCGACCAGCGCGGCGTGCTTAAGGATCACCTGCAGATTACGCGTGACGCTGGCGCGCCACGCCGGATCGATCCGGAGCGAAAGCGCCTGCGCGCTCGCCGCGACCAATGCGTCAACGGTATCGGGTCCTTTCGCCGCCGCGGCCGTCCGCATCTCTCGCAATGTCTTGCGCGATGTTCCGGCCGAGCTGTTGTGATGGACCGGCGGCTTGGCGGACCGCGTACGTTTAGCCGGCTTTGCCAACCGATGCTTTTTCTGTTTGTGGTTTATCTTCCTGGCCATGCTCTGACTTCTGCGGCAGAAACTCTTCGGCGAAATGACAGGCAACCTGCCGATCGCCGAACCGGCGCAACGCCGGCGTCGCAGTTTCGCACGTTTCGGTCCTACGGGAACAGCGGCTGTAGAAGCGGCACACATTCGGATCAGGATCGATCGGGCTCATCGGCTCGCCGGTCAGCCGCAGCCGCTCCCGGCCGTTGGCGTCAAATCGCGGCACGGCCGCGACCAGCGCCTGGGTGTAGGGGTGGAGCGGATGCTCGAATACCTCGGCGGCGGGCCCGGATTCGACGATCTTGCCGAGGTACATCACCAGGACGCGATCGCAAATCAGCCGCACCACAGAAAGGTCGTGGGACACGAACAGATAGCTCATGCCGAATTCCTGCTTCAGCCGCTGCAGGAGTTGAAGAATGACCACCTGAACGGAGACGTCGAGCGCCGCAGTCGGCTCATCGAGCACGAGCAGATCCGGCTCGACGGCGATGGCGCGGGCGATGCCGACGCGGGCGCGCTGGCCGCCCGAGAGCTGGTGCGGGAAGCGGTAGAGCAGTTGCAGCGGCAATCCACATTGGCTCGCCACCGCTTCGACCTTTTTCGTCAGCGCCGCACCACGCAACTTGCGCAGGCGGCGCAGCGGATCGGCGATGGCGTCGAACGCGGTAAAGCGCGGATTGACGCTGTCACCGGCGTCCTGGAACACCATCTGGATGCGGGCGCGATCGGGATCGCGGGCAAATTCCCGCGCGGGCGTGAGCGACAGCTCGCGGGTCCCAAGCTTGACGCTGCCGTCACTGGCGTCGATCAGGCGGGTCAGGGCGCGTACGAGGGTCGACTTGCCGCAGCCCGACTCGCCGACCAGCCCGACGGTCTCGCCCTTATTGATGACGAAGCTCACGTCGTCGACGGCGTGCACTTTAGGAAGCTTCTCCGCACCGCCGGAGAAACGGCGCCGCAGTGAGGCCCAGGCTCCCGCGGTTCCGCCAACGGGGAAAAGCTTGGAAAATTCGACGACGTCGAGGAGGGCGGTCATGGCGGACTCTTCGAGAACGGGTTCCAGCAGGCCACGTTGTGTGCAGCGTCCGAGATTGGCGGTGGCAGGGGCTGATTGCAGGCGCTGACCTTGCGCGGACAGCGTTCGGAATAGCGGCACGGCGGCAGATCGGCCCGGCGCAGATCTGGCAACGAGCCTGGGATGGACGCCAGTTCATCGAGGCTCGCCGCCGAGTCGGGCGTCGCAGCGATCAACTCCGCCGTATAAGGATGACGCGGCCGCGCAAACAGCTCTCGGGTCGGCGCGCTCTCGACCACATGCCCGGCATGCATGACGACGATGCGTGCGGCGCGCTGGCCGGCGAGCGCGAGATCGTGGGTGATGAAGATCGTCGCCATGCCGAGTTCGGTTGCAAGGTCAGAAATCAGATCCATGATGACCGCCTGCGTGGTCACGTCGAGGCCAGTCGTCGGCTCGTCGGCAATCAGAAGCGACGGCTTGGCCGCCAGCGCGATCGCGATCATGACCCGCTGGCACATGCCGCCGGACATTTCGAACGGATAGGCCCTGGCGCGCCGCGCCGGATCGGTGATGCCGACCGCGCGCAGCATCTCGATAGCCTGCGCCGGCGCTTCCCGGCCCGGCACATTGCCGTGACGGATGAGCACGTCGGCGATCTGGCGCCCGACCGGGCGGATCGGGTTGAGCGCGGTGCGCGGGTTCTGAAAGATCAACGCGATCTCGCGCCCCCGCACGTCGGCGAGCTGGCTCGGTGTGGCTGCGAGGAGGTCGAGACCGCCGAGCATGGCTTTGCCGCCGGTGACGCGGCCGGCGGGATCAAGAATGCCCATCACCGCATAAGCGGTAACCGATTTGCCCGATCCCGACTCCCCGACAAGCGCGATCGTCTCGCCCTTGGCGACCGCGAAGCTTGCGTTATCGATCGCACGAACGGTTCCGGAGCGGGTGCGGAACTCGACGCACAAACCTTCGACGCTCAGCGCCGGCGCCACGGTCATGTGCGCCTCCGCGGATCGACGATGTCGCGCATCCCGTCGCCGAGCAGGTTGAAGCAGAACACGGCGACCATCAGGGCAACGCCAGGGAAGAACGCGATCCACCATTCGCCGGAGATGATGTTGGCCGCGCCTTCGGCCACCATGATCCCCCATTCAGGCGTTGGCGGCCGCACGCCGAGGCCGATGAAGGACAACCCTGCGGCGTTGAGGATCGCGTAGCCCATGGTGAGCGACATCTGCACCACCAGGATGGGGAAGACGTTGGGCAGGATCTGCAACGCGACGATGCGCCATTCGCTGTTGCCGGACAGCCGCGCGGCTTCGACGAAGCCGGCTTCACGGCGCACGTTGGCCTCGGCGCGGGCGACCCGCACATAGAGCGGGAAGTTGATGATCGCGGTCGCCAACACGATGTTCTGCACAGTGTTGCCGAGCGCCGCGACAATGCCCATGGCAAGCACGAACAGCGGAAACGCCATGATGGTATCGGCGATGCGGCCGACAATGCGGTCGGTCCAGCCGCCGAAATATCCGGCGGCGACGCCGGCAAGACCGCCCATGAGAAAGACCAGCACCACCGAAGCCACGGCGATGGTAAAATCGAGCCGCGTGGCGACGACGACGCGGCTGAAAATATCGCGGCCGAGCTGATCGGTGCCGAACCAGTGCCCGGCAGAGGGCGGCTTGAGCGCGGCGGCGGTGTCGCTCGCGAGCGGATCGTGCGGAACGATCCACGGACCGATCAACGCCGCAACGATGATCAGCACGAACAGGCCGAAGGCGAGCCCGGTGACCGGGTTCTCGCCAATGACGTAGCGCGCATGACGGAGCAGCGCCGAAACGCCGGTCGCCGGTCGGATCGTTGCGGCGATGTCGGTCATGCCTCGATCCTCACCCGTGGATCGACGACGCCGTAGAGAATGTCGATGATGAGATTGAGCGTCACGTACAACACCGCCATGGTGAGCACGAAGCCCTGCACCGGGGCGAAGTCGGATGCGATCAGTGCCTCAACGGCGAATGAACCGATACCCGGCCAGGCGAAGACCTTCTCCACCAGCACGTTGGCGCCAAGCAGAAACGAGAACACCATGCCGAGCGTGGTGATCACCGGCAGCATCGCATTGCGGAACGCGTAAGTGATAATGACGGTATAGGACGACAAGCCGCTGGCGCGCGCGGTGCGCACGTAATCCGAGGCAAGCACTTCGAGCATTGACGCACGCGTCATGCGCGCAATCGGCGCCAGCGAAAAAATCGCGAGCGTTGCGCCGGGCAGTATGAGTTGACCGAGCGCCGCGCGGAACGTCTGGAAATCGCCGGCGATCAGGCTGTCGATCAAATAAAATCCGGTGACCTGAGGCGGCGCGGCAAAGAACACATCGAGCCGGCCGAGCGGCGCCGGCGCCCATCCAAGCAGGAAGTAGAACACGTAGACCAGCAGGAGGCCGGTGAAGAATACCGGCAGCGAGACGCCGGCCGTGGCCACAACGCGGCAGGTATGGTCGATCCAGGAACCCTGCTTGACGGCGGCCAGAATGCCGAGCGGAACGGCGATCACGATGGAAATGATCAGACCGAACAGCGTGAGCTCGGCTGAAGCCGGCAGCCGGGAGACAATTTCGGTCACGACCGGCTGGCCGGTGGCGAGCGAATTGCCGAGATTGCCGTGGGCGAGATCGCCGACGTACCGCAGGAACTGCACCGGCAGCGGCTGGTCGAGGCCGAGCGATTTGCGGATGTCCGCAATTGATTCCGGCGTTGCCGCGGGCCCGGCGAAATATACCGCCGGATCGCCGGGCAGCACGCGGGTCAGCAGGAACGTCACGATGATGACCCCGATCAGCGTCGGGATCACGGTGACGAACCGGCGCAAGATGCTAACGAGCATGGCACCCGCGTTGTTTCGTCCGGCGTCGCGTCGTCACGCTTTGACCAACGAGCGGTAGTCGACCTGACGGTGAAACCAGTAGCAGTAGCCGGAGATATTCTGCTGGGTCGCGACTTTCAGATGTGGCTGGAACAGCGGAATACGCGGCACCTCGCGCCAGGCCTTGGAGATGAAGCCCTCGACGTCGGTGGCATATCTGCCCTTGTCATCGACGGCGGCGGCCTCGCGGGCGCCATCGATGAACACGTCCATATCCTTGTTTATATAGCTCGGCGTGTTGAAGATCGCGTTCTGACCGGAGTAGCACCAGAAGAAAAAGTATTCCGGATAGTCCAGCCAGCCGGAGAAGAAATTGACCATCATCGGCATTGATTTCTTTGCCATCTCGCTGCGCCAGTTGGAGCCCGGTATCTTGTTGATGGTCGTCTTGATGCCGATTTGGCCGAGGCTCTCCTGGATCAACGTCGCGATCGGCTCGGAATTTACGGCGTCGCCGAGATCGAATGAAATGGTGGTGTCGATACCGCCGGCGCCTGCTTCCCGCATCAGCGCCTTGGCCTTTTCCATATCGGTGACGTAAGCGGTGGGTTGCGGCCAGTCTGTGGTCGAGACGTCGTTCGATTTGCCGCCGAACAGCGGATTAGCAATCCCGAACATCGCCGCATCGATGATCTTCTGATAAGGGATCGCGTAGGCCAGCGCTTGCCGAACCTTTTCGTTATTGAATGGCGGGTTCACCACGTTCAAGTCGACGCTGTACATGCCGTTGCTGATCGGATTTGCGATCAGCTTGAGGCTGGTCTGCTTCTTCATCTCGGAGAAATCCTTCGCCGGCAGGTCGAAGGAGATGTCGGCATCGCCGCGCTCCATCAAGGCGCGGCGATTGCCGGACGCCGGAATGGTGCGCCAGATGACCTTCTTGAGCTGTGGAAGCTTGCCGCCAACCCAGCCGTCGAAACGCTCATAGACGGTCTCGACCCCGGGTTTCCAGCTCGTCACTTTGTAGGCGCCGCTGCCGGCGGTATTGCTCTTGGTGTAGTCGAGCGCCCAAGGGTCTTTTTCGGTGGCGCGCTTCTTGAGCAGTTCCGAATTGTAGATGCCCGGCACGATCACCGCGAGATCGGGAATGGTCAGGCGGTCTTTCTTGATGAAATCAACGCGGAAGGTGTTGTCGTCGACCGCGACGAATTGTTCAGGCTTGACCAACGAGCCGGCTTTCATTTGCACGGTCGGAAATCCGCCGACGGTGACCGCGCGGTCAAACGACCATTTCACGTCCTTGGCCGTGACCGGAGCGCCGTCCTGAAATTTCGCGTCCTTGCGGAGCTTGAACGTCACCGACATATCGCCGGCGTTCATGTCTTCGGCGAGTTCAGGCTTTAACCTGTCGCGATCGTAGGACAGCGAGCCGTCGGGAAGCGTTTTCTTTTCGTGGGTGATCAGCCGATCGTAGCAATTCCACGATGCCTCGTAGCCGGGGCGGTTGGTGCCCACGCCGTGAATGTCGAGATTGTTCGGCCCGTTTTCGGTGATCAACAGCAATGTCTCACTGCGTGATTGGGCTTTTGCCGGAGACCAGATCGCGGGCGCTGAAACAGCGCCGACGGCGGTAAGCGCGGTCACCGACTTCAGGAACTCGCGGCGCTTCATGCAAAAGCCTCCCAATTCGGCTGGTGCAGTGTTGTGTCGGGAGTGTTTCCGCAAGCCGCGTGCCACAAAGCGACGCCGCCGTGTCGCACGTTAAGTCATTGAATCGATAGGGCTTGCCGCCAAGCGGAAGAAAAGGATGCCGGCCGGGAAGTTCGCTGAGGGCGAAATAAGCTCAAAAATTGAGCACTGGCCGGTACTGGCCTCGATCTTGCACAATAAAAGCATATCCTTCGCTAGTGCGATTGCAGGAGGCCCAAGATGCCGAAAGTAAGCTTTGACGCCGAGCCCGCGCCGCTGTCCGTCGATCTCGATCGCGCCGCTCTCGTGATCATTGATATGCAGCGGGATTTTCTGGAGCCCGGCGGCTTCGGTGAGGCGCTCGGCAACGATGTTTCGCGACTGCAGGCGGCGGTTTCGCCGCTTCGCCAGGTTCTTGCGGCGGCCCGCGAACATGACATGCTGGTCATACACACGCGGGAAGGCCACCGGCCCGATCTTTCCGACGCGCCGCCGCACAAGGTCGAACGTGGCGATCCGTCGACGCGAATCGGCGCGCCCGGTCCGATGGGCCGTATTCTGGTGCGCGGCGAACCCGGTCACGACATCATTCCAGAGCTTTATCCGCTCCAGGACGAGCCGGTGATCGATAAGCCCGGCAAAGGCGCCTTCTACCAGACCGACCTCGAACTGATGCTGCGCAACCGCGGCATCGACACGCTGTTTGTTTGCGGCGTGACCACGGAAGTGTGCGTAAATACTACGGTTCGCGAGGCCAACGATCGCGGCTTCCGCTGCATCGTGCTGGCGGATTGCTGTGGCTCGTACTTCCCGGAATTCCACGCCGCTGGTCTCGCCATGATCAAGGCGCAAGGTGGTATTTTCGGCTCGGTCACCGCCTCGACGCCGTTGCTGAACTCGCTGGCATCAATCGGCTATCCGGTCCGAGCCGCCGTCTGATTTTACCGTCGCGCGTATTTCTCTAAAGCGCTTCGCCGCGCAACCGCAGATGCTGATTTTTTGACAGGCAATGACCGTTATTTGATCGCCGCTGTGGATTCGCAATTCGCACGTTTGCGATGCAGCAAGCGGCAGAGAAGGCCGCGGTCATCTGCGGCAGCGCTAATTCTTCTGCACACTCATCGGCTTCCCGATTGCAGTTGTCGTCCGTAACGCTCCCGCCTCGGTTGGCACGCGCCTTGCGAGGTCGGAAGCGCAATCGGGGACGATTGCGGACAACGTCGATATGGGGGGCGGGGCGCTTCACACCAAAAACTGTTTGCCGATGCAACGGCACGGGTGCTGAGCCCGTGGGCATTGACTGGCGCTTTTGGATGCGGCTCGCCATTGAGAGGAGCCTGCAATGACGAGCATGACGTCGACTTCGGCGTTTCGCCCACGCCTGTTTACTCCCGGCGACTGGAATGCCTTCTTTGGCTTCGGCACCAACATCCTCACCAACATGCTGACGCTCACGATCCTGTTACGGTTCGTGATCAAGATGCCGGACTCGATCGTGTTCGGCCGTATCCTGCCGGCGGTCGGCCTGATGCTGTGCCTCTCGACGTTTTACTATGCGTACCTGGCGTATCGGCTCGCCAAACAGACCGGCCGCAGCGACGTCTGCGCGCTGCCGTCCGGCATCAGCGTGCCGCACATGTTCATCGTCACCTTCGTGATCATGCTGCCGATCGCGCTGACGACCAAAGATCCGATCAAGGGCTGGGAAGCTGGACTGACATGGGTATTCTTTCAGAGCTTCATCCTGATGATCGGCGGCTTCATCGCGCCGATCATCCGCAAGATCACGCCGCGGGCGGCCCTGCTCGGCACACTCGCCGGTGTATCGATTACTTTCATCTCCATGCGTCCGGCCTTGGAAATGTACATGACGCCGGTGATCGGCCTGAGCTGCTTTGCCGTCATCCTGGTGAGCTGGTTCGGGGGATTCCGCTATCCTAAGGGTATTCCTGCCGGACTGGTCGCCATCGCGGTGGGAATGATCATTGCGTGGGGCTCAAACCTCTTCGGCCTCAACTACGGCGGGCTGAGCGTCGCGGGCGTTACCGGCGCCTTCACGAATTTCGGCTTCTCGCTGCCGCTGCCTGCGGTGAACCACATCTTCTCCGGCTTTGAGTATCTCGGCGTCATCCTCATTACCGCCATCCCGTTCGGCATTTACGATCTGGTCGAAGCGATGGACAACGTGGAGAGCGCGGAGGCCGCCGGCGATGCGTTTCCGACGACCCGCGTGCTGACCGCCGACGGCGTCATCAGCCTGATCGGTTGCCTCATGGGCAATCCTTTCATCAACGCGGTTTATATCGGCCATCCCGGCTGGAAGGCGATGGGCGGCCGCATCGGCTACTCCGCGGCGACCGGCATAATGGTGATCGTGTTGTCCTGGTTCGGCGTGATCTCGCTGCTGCTGGCGATCATTCCGGTCGTGGCGATTTACCCGATCCTGCTCTACATCGGCATGCTGATCGGCGCGCAAGCGTTCCAAAGCACGCCGAAGGTCCACGCACCCGCCATCGTCCTCGCACTGACACCGCATCTTGCCGCTTGGGCTTCGGTGCAGCTCGACGGGGTGCTGCATGCGGCAGGTACCGACGCGGCAGCCGTCGGTTTGGACAAAATGGCCAACAATGGGGTTCTCTACGGGGGCCTCAAGGTCATGGGCGGCGGCTCTATCCTGACCGGACTGGTCCTTGCCGCGATCGGCGCCTTCGTCATCGACAAGAAGTTCGTCAACGCCTCGGCGTTCGCGCTTGCCGGTGCCATTCTCACCTTCTTCGGTTTCATGCACGGTGAGCAGGTCGGTATCGCGGTGACTCCGATCGTTGCAATCGCGTATCTCATTACCGCGGTCTTCCTGTTCGGGTTGAGCCGCGCTCCGATGACTCTGCTGGATCGCACGGCGCCGCATGAGGCGATACCGGAGCCTGCCGAGTAGCAGGCTCCGACGCTCTCTGGGCGTTTCAACGAAAACAGCCCGGATTGCTTCGTGCAATCCGGGCTGATTTCTTAATTCAGTCTTTTTTTCAATACTCGGCCGCCGTCTCCTCCATGCGCGGCGATGTCCGCTGCCTCGGGCGCGCGGGCTATCGCTGGACGCGACAGATTTATAATGTCGATTGGCGGCGATGAGTGATGGCGGGCCGCCGCCAGGCCGAGCCCACCAGCCGAGCACACCAAGCGAGCACATGGCCGAACCGGTTTCGTCTGCCTATCAGTCCGCCCGCCGCGGTCGGGTCGGCGCCACGGGCGACTTATTCGGCCACCCGAGGGGCCTGGCTTTTCTGTTCACCACCGAAATGTGGGAGCGCTTTTCCTATTACGGGATGCGCGCGCTGCTGGTGCTCTACATGACGAAGTATCTGCTGGTGCCGGACCATGCCGGCACGGTGCTTGGCCTTGCCGGTCTCAAAAGGGTCCTTGAGGCATCATTCGGACCGCTCGATGTCCAGCCGCTGTCGTCGCAGATCTACGGCTTCTATACGGCGCTGGTCTATTTGACCCCGATCTTTGGCGGTCTCATTGCCGACCGCGTGCTCGGCCGGCGCCGCACCGTTGTCATCGGCGCCACCTTGATGGCGATCGGTCATTTCATGATGGCGGTCGAACAGCTGTTCCTGTTGGCGCTGCTGACGCTCATTGTAGGCAACGGCGCCTTCAAGCCCAATATCTCCACGCAGGTCGGCGGCCTCTATGCGCCGGGCGACCACCGCCGCGACCGCGCTTTCTCGATCTTCTATGTCGGCATCAATGTCGGTGCGTTTCTGGCGCCGCTGATCTGCGGCACGCTGGGAGAAAAGGCGGGATGGCATTACGGCTTTGCCGCCGCCGGCGTCGGGATGCTGATCGGCCTCGCCATTTATCTCTACGCCATGCCGCTGCTGCCGCCGGACGAGTTGCAGATGGCAAAGGCAACGCGGCGCGAGGACGCTCCGTCCGGCGGCAGCAACTGGCGCGCCTTCATCGCCATTCTCGTGCTGTTCATTCCCGTCGCGTTGTTCTGGGCCACGTACGAGCAGCAAGGCAACACCATCGCTTTATGGGCCGATGCGCATACTGATCGCACGGTCGATCTGTTCGGCCGCAATGCCGAAATCCCGACCACCTGGTTTCAGGCCTTCAATCCGTTCATGATCTTTGCGTTCACGCCGTTCGTCATCGCGCTGTGGACGCGGCAGGCGGCCAGCGGGACGGAACCTTCAACCATCACGAAGATGTCGCTCGGCTGTTTCGGTGTCGCGCTGTCGTATTGCATCATGGCGGCGGCGGCCTGGCACGCAGGCGGCGGCAAGGCGAGCTGGGCATGGCTGTTCGCTTACTTTGTGGTTATCACCGTCGGCGAATTGTACCTGTCGCCGGTCGGGCTTTCGCTGATCACCAAGATCGCTCCGGTCCGCATCCTGTCGATGATGATGGGCGTATGGCTGGCGACGAGTTTCGTCGGCGGCATTCTCGCCGGCTGGCTCGGCAGTTTCTGGAGCCGGATGGAGAAGCCCGAGTTTTTCCTCATGATCGCGAGTATCGCCGTGGTCGCTGGCGCAGCGATCTTTGCCTGCCGCTGGCTGGTGCGCGGCATGCTGAGCGAATAAACCCGGGCTCCATCCAAATCTGATATAAGCCGGCGTATGAGCGAACTCCGTGAATGGCTCCGGCGAAACAAGTTCGAGCAATATGCCGATGCCTTCGAGGCAAACGATATCGGCCTCGATATCCTGCCGGAGCTGAACGAGCGCGATCTTGAACAGCTCGGCGTGTCGCTGGGCAATCGGCGGCGCCTGCTCAAAGCCATCGCCGAAGACGCCGCCACGGCCGCGCAACCAAAGGCGGTCGAGGCCGGGGCGCCCGAAACGCCGGCGGATGCGGAGCGCCGTCAGGTCACTGTGCTGTTCTGCGATATGGTCGGCTCCACGGCGCTGTCGGGTGCGGTCGATCCGGAGCTGCTGGGAAGTCTGATTCGCCGCTATCAGGACGCCGCGGCCGGAGCGATCGGCCGGTTTGGCGGCTTCGTCGCCAAGTTTATGGGCGACGGCGTTCTCGCCTATTTTGGCTTCCCGCACGCCTTTGAGGACGCCGCTGAACGAGCGGTTCGTGCTGCAATCGGCATTTTGACCGAAGTCGGCACCATCGAGCGCCCGGACGGCACTCGGCTGCAGGCGCGCGTCGGCATCGCGACCGGACTGGTCGTCGTCGGCGAGATTGTCGGCACCGGCACCGCGCAAGAGCGCACCATCGTCGGCGAAACCCCCAACCTCGCCGCGCGGCTTCAGGCATTGGCGGCGCCGGACACTATTCTCATCAGCGAGACAACGCAGAATTTGCTGGGCGGTTTGTTCAAGCTGGAGGCGACCGGTGAGCACGAGCTGAAAGGATTCGCTCGCCCGGTGCCGGCCTGGCGCGTGATCGGCGAAGCGGCGGTCGTTACCCGCTTCGCCGCAATCCGCGGCAACAGCATTCCGCTGGTCGGGCGTGCTCATGAAATGGGGCTGATGCTCGACCGCTGGCGACTGGCGCGCGGCGGCGAAGGCCAGATCGTCACCCTGATCGGCGAGGCCGGGATCGGCAAGTCGCGCGCGGTTGAGGCGTTGCAGGAAGCCGTCGCCGGTGAACAACATGGCTGCATTTATTTGCAGTGTTCGCCGCATCATAGCGACAGCGCGCTCTTTCCGGTCATCCAGCACATCGCGCGCGCCGCCGGTTTCGCCGCAGTCGATTCATCCGAAATACGCGTCCGGAAATTGACTGCGCTGTTCTCTTATCGGGCCGCGTCGGATGCGGCCGCGGTTGCGTTGCTGGCGGAACTGCTTTCGGTTCCATCGGCGCCGTTGCCGCCGGCATCGCTGACGCCGGCACAACGAAAGACGGCAACCATTGCGCTTCTGGTCGACGAGATCGTTCGCCTGGCCGAAGCGAGGCCGATGCTTCTGATCGTCGAAGATGCGCACTGGATGGACGCCACTACGCTCGAAATGTTGATGCGCATATCCGACAGCATCGGGCAGACGCGGTTGCTCGTTCTGGTCACGACCCGGCCGGACTTCAGCCCGCCCTGGTCCGCGCGGCCGCATTCAACGTTGCTGACAGTCGGGCGTCTGGGCCGTGCAGAGTGTGCCGCGCTGGTCGCCGGCGTTGCCGCTTCGCACGGCCTCTCGCCGGAAACCGTCGCCGCGATCGTCGCCAAGACCGACGGCGTTCCGCTGTTCGCCGAGGAATTGACCAAGAGCGTCATGGAAGCCGCGGGGCAGGATAGCGCGGCGGTGCCGGCAACGCTCAAGGATTCCCTGACGGCGCGTCTCGACCGCCTCGGTGAAGCGCGCGAGGTCGCGCAGATCGCCGCCGTTATCGGCCGGCACTTTCCGTTCCTGCTGCTTGCCGCCGTTGCTCCGAAAGGCGGCGCGGAACTGGAAGCAGCGTTGGCGAAGCTCGCCGCGGCGGGCATCGTGTTTCCCGAAGGCCGCGGCCAGGAACGGAGCCACAGTTTCAAGCACGCGCTGATGCGCGATGCCGCCTACGAGAGTTTGTTGTTGGCACGCCGACGCGACTGGCACGAGCGGATTGCACGGGCGCTTGAAGAGCGGTTCCCCGAACAGACGGCGAATGAGCCGGAACTGCTCGCGCATCATTTCGGCGAAGCTGGGCTGGCCGGGCTTGCTTGCGATTACCGCATGCGGGCGGGCGACCGTGCGTTGAGCCGATCGGCCTATCAGGAAGCTGCCGCGCACTTCTCGGCGGGCCTCAAACTAGCAGAGGCCTTGCCGGAATCCGCCGGCCGCATGCGGCGGCAACTGGATTTTCTGCTGAAGCTTGGTCCGACCTGGATGGTCGCGCGCGGCTTGCAAAACGCGGTCGCCGAGGACGCCTATCGCCGCGCCAGCGAGATTGGCGCCGCGATAGGGGACGATGCGGCCACCTTTAAGGCCAAATGGGGACTCTGGCTGAACGCCAATATCAGACGCAAGAACGCTCTTGCCCGTGACCGGGCCGGCGAACTGGTCACGCTCGCGCAACGCTCCGGTGACGGCGATCTTTTGCTCGAAGCCTACCACTGCCGCTGGTCCACGGCGTTCTTCCGGGGCGACGTCGCCGCGGCGGCGGCAGATGGCCTGATCGGCGTCGAAACCTACGACATGGCCCGCCACCGCCATCTTGGCCACGACTTCGGCGGCCACGATCCGGGTGTCTGCGCCCATGTGGTGACGGCTGCGGCGCTGCAATTATCCGGCGACGTGCGGCGGTCGGAAGATTGCGCGGCGCACGGGTTTGCTCTCGCCGAAACCCTCGACCATCCCAATAGCCTTGCCCATACGCTTCACAATGGCGCAATACGTTCTCAGGTCGTCGGTAATCGTGACGCTGTTTTGGCGGCCGCCGATCGCGCCGTGGCGTTGGCGGACAAATTTGGACTGCTGCCGTGGCGCGCGAGCAGCCTGATACTAAAAGGTTGGGCGACCACAATCGGCGCCGGCGTCGCGGACGCGGCACTGCTGGTCGACGCCGAAATCAACCAGGCGACAGCCGCCGGCCCGCTGCCACAATATTATCTGGGCTTGGCGGCCGAAGTCCTGTTGGCCGCCGGCCGGGCGGCCGACGCCCTCGGCCATCTCGATCGCGCGATAGCCGGCATCGACGAGCCGGGAGTGGGCTTCTACCTGCCGGAAATTTACCGCCTGCGCGGCGAATGCTTGCTGGCGCTCGACCGCGCCAACAAGGATGAAGCGAAGCGGGCCTTTGCGGCGGCACGCGACATCGCCAATCGCCAGGGCGCGGTCATATTTGAACGCCGCGCCGCAACGTGGCTTTCCGAGCTTGAGGGCGCTTAGAGCATGATCCGGAAAAGTGGACGCCGCTTTTCCGAAAAGATCATGCTCCAGCAAAGAAAAGATAATGGAGCGCCAATCGATTCAACCTGAAGCGATTGCGTTCTAATGCGCTGCAGCGGCGACGGCGGCGCTTGGCGCCCCCGGCGTGTGCATGGCG
>VFSW01007633.1_pt1 | contig 15668 bp, 14 predicted proteins | sample 5358111 | NCBI WGS metagenome assembly VFSW01 (sample SAMN11554181, study PRJNA540505) | mine drainage metagenome | isolation source: sediment from site ElyBrook_90M | place: USA: Ely Copper Mine, Vershire, VT | collected 2017
TGAAATCGATCACCATGAAATCGCTGGCTTTCACCTCCGACCAGTGCAGGCCGAAGGGCGCCAACAGAAATCGGTCCGCGTGGCCCGGCACCAGCATGGTCATGTGGTTGTCGATGCCCTCGTTGAGGCCGAAGTGATCCGCCAGGCGGTAGCAGGCCGCGAGGTCGATGCGCGCCTGCCGCTCGGATTCCGAGATCGTGCCTATGGATTTGAGATTCGCGCTCATGACCACCTCGTCGTATGCCGGCTGCCGCAACCTAAAACTTTAGCATTTCCGGACCGGTTTCGCGCTAGCATTGCGCACATGGAATCGGTATTCCATTGAGCACGTTCCTGCTCGCCTTCGGGGCGCTGTTCTCCATCGTCAATCCGCTCTCCGGGGCGTTCATCTTCTTCGGGGCGACCCAGGGGATGGATCCGAAGGTGCGTGCGCAGGTCTCGCGCTGGGTGGCGATCTACGCGTTCTGCATCGTCTCGGCCTCACTCTACGTGGGCGCCTATGTGCTCAGCTTCTTCGGCATCTCGATGCCGGTGCTGCGGGTGGCGGGCGGGATCATCGTGGCCATGTCGGGCTGGCGCATGCTCACCGAGCCCGATGCAACGGAACAGCGCCGCAGCGAGGCGCCCGCCTACCCGCGCTCGTTCGTCGACGCGCCGCCGAGCCGGCTCGCCTTCTACCCGCTCACCATGCCGCTCACCACCGGGCCGGGCACGATATCGGTCGCGATCTCGATCGGCGCCGGCCGGCCGCCGGCGTTTCATCCGACGCTGATCGCGTTTTTTCTGGAAACCCTGGCCGCGGTGTTGCTGCTCGCGCTGCTGGTGTACGGGCTGTATCGGAATTCGGCCCGCATCGCGGACCTCATCGGTGCGACCGGCACCACCATCATCGTGCGGCTGTCGGCTTTTCTGCTGTTCTGCATCGGCATCCAGGTGTTCTGGAACGGCGCCGCCGAGCTGCTCGGCCGGCTGCCCCTCGGCACCACCGGCGCGGGCTGACCGCGCCGGGTTGATCCCGCGCCGCGCTGGCCCCGTGCGGGCTGATCGCCCACCGCCTGCGCGCACGGGGTCGACTCCGCACCGGCCGACCGGCTGGGGAAGGCTTCGGTCGCGGGCTACGGCTCGACGCCCTGAGCCTTCAGGTACTCATCGTACGTGCCGCGGAAATCGGTGATGCCCCCGTTAGGCTTCAGCTCGATGATGCGGGTGGCGAGACCGCCCACGAATTCACGGTCATGCGAGACGAATACCAGCGTCCCGACGAAGTGCTCGAGCCCGATCTGCAAGGACTCGATGGTCTCCATGTCCATGTGGTTGGTGGGCTCGTCCATCAGCAGCACGTTGGGCTTGGACAGCATCAGCTTGCCGTAGATCATGCGGCCCTTCTCGCCGCCCGACAGCACGCTGACCGACTTCTTGGTTTCCTCGCCCGAAAATAGCAGACGCCCGAGCGTCGCCCGCACGATCTGGTCGTCGTCGGCCTTGCCGGTGTACTGCGACATCCAGGTAAAGAGGTCGCACGCCGGCACGAATTCGGCCTGCGGATCCTGCGGCATGTAGCCTGCCTGGGCATTTTCCACCCACACGATGCGCCCCGCGGTGGGCGTGAGCTCGCCCGCCAGACAGCGCATCAAGGTGGTCTTGCCGACGCCGTTCGGGCCGATGATGGCGACGCGTTCTGCGGCCTCGACCACGAAGCTCAGATTCGCGAGCACGTCGGCGTCCTGCCCCGGATAGCGGAAGGACAGCTTGTCGACCGTGAAGGCGGAGCGGTAGAGCTTCTTCGCCTGCTCGAAGCGGATGTAGGGATTCTGGCGCGATGAGGGCCGGATCTCCTCGAGCTTGATCTTCTCCAGCTGTTTCTTGCGCGAGGTCGCCTGCCGCGCCTTGGACGCATTGGCCGAGAAGCGCCGCACGAACTCCTGCAGGTCCGAAATCTTGTCCCGGGCCTTGGCATTCGAGGCTTCGACCCGCGCCCGCGCCTGCACCGAGGCCAGCATGAAATCGTCGTAATTGCCCGGATAGATCTTGAGCTGCTGGTAGTCGAGGTCGGCGACGTGCGTGCATACCTGGTTCAGGAAATGCCGGTCATGGCTGATGATGACCATGGTGGCGTCGTAGGCGTTGAGCGCGCCTTCCAGCCAGCGAATCGAGTGAATGTCCAGATTGTTGGTGGGCTCATCGAGCAGCAGCACGTCGGGCCGCGAGAACAGCGCCTGCGCGAGCAGCACGCGCAGCTTCAGGCCCGGCGGCACTTCGCGCATCGGCCCGTGGTGGCGCGACTCCTCGATGCCGGCGTCGGTCAGAATGGCCCCGGCGCGCGCCTCGGCGTCGTACCCGCCGTACTCGGCGAATACCGCCTCGAGCTCCGCGGCGCGCATGTAATCCGCATCGCTCGCCTTCGGGTCGGCATAAATGCGGTCGCGCTCGGTCATGGCCTGCCAGAGCTCCGCATGCCCCTGCATCACCACGTCGAGGACCCGTTGATCCTCGTAGCCGAATTGGTTCTGATTCAATTTGCCGAGACGCAGCCCCGTCTGCAGCACCACATCGCCGGCGCTCGCCTCGAGGTCGCCGCCGAGCACCTTCATGAGCGTGGATTTGCCGCAGCCGTTCGCGCCGATGAGTCCGTAGCGGTTGCCGTCGGTGAATTTGACCGTGACTTGCTCGAACAGCGGCTTGGCGCCGAACTGCACAGCAACATTGGAGGTGGAGAGCATGGATCAAGAGCGCCTGAATGGGCGGCGCATTCTAGCCGAGCGGGCGGCGCGATGGCAGACATTTCACCGCGGCGCGAGGGGTGGGCCGGGACGGCCGGCGCCCTGCCGGGCGCACCAAAAAAAGGGGCGTCCCGCGCCGTGTGCACGGGACACCCCCTGATCGACGGGGAAACCGCTCGGTTTCCCGCCTTTTTCTACGGGTTTGCGCGATTCCTGTTGGTTTGCGCTTATTCCTCGTTGATCAGCATGGGCACCCAGGGCACGCCCAATCCGGTCACGTCGTTGTAGCCGGCCGGCGTCGGCGGGATGGCTGCGGACGAGAGCGAGCTGTAGTTGTAGACGTCGTTGATGCCGAGGCAGATCGGCAGGCCGCAGACCTCCAGCGCATAGGGTGCGGTGACGATCAGGAAGGGCACCGAACTGACGGTCACGACCCGCAGCTCCGTCGTCGGCTTGGTATCCGTGGAGTTCACGTAGCCGCGCAGCATCGACACCGGTTCGGTCGGCGCAATGACCTGGTTGATCGCGTCCTTGAAGTACGTCCCGTTGCTCTTGCTGCCCACGCGGTAGAGCAGCGGATTGGCGAATCCCACCATCGGGCCGCCGGTCGCGATCCGCTTGGAGTTCATCACCGCCACCACGCCCGCCATGAGCGGAGAGGCGAGACTCGTGCCGCCGATGTCCGTCTGGCAGTACTCCGTGGTCTTGGTGGTCGGTGTACAGCCCTGGTCCGCGGCCGCGTTGCCCGCGATGGTGAAGGTCTCCCCGAAGATGAAGCCCGTGTACGGGTCCCCGACCATGGCGATGTCCGGGCTCACGCGTTGCGCCGTGGGCAAGGTCTCCGTATAGCCGCTCGCGAGATTCAGAGAGGTCGCCAGATTCGAGGGCACCGCGCCTCTCTGGTACGAGGGCTGTGCCTCGAGCAGGCTGATGCCGCCGCCCGAGCCCGCGTAGTACGAGAAGTCGTCGAACGTATAGCCATACGCGCTGGTGGTCGCGAGACCCGAGGTCAGCACCGACTTCGAGCTCTTGACCGTCACGTCGTTCAAGAAGGCGCGATAGTTGCCCCAGCCGTATTCCGCCTTGTTGCCGCTGCTGTCCGGCATCAGCAAGGTGGTGCCGCCGACGCCGGTCACATAGGGGCTCGTTGCCGGCCAGGATCCCGACGCGACGCCGTTCAGCGCCGCGAGATCGCCGTTGTCGCCCGAGCTGAAGAGCACGGTCATGCCCTGCGCGGCGGCCGCCATCAGCGCCTGGTCGTAGCTCTGCTGCGATCCGGGAGCGATGGCTTCGCCGTTGTCGCCCCAGCTGTCCGTGACCACGTCCGCGAGATGGTTGTAGAGCGTGTTCATGAAGGCGATGTCGAGCGAGGTTCCGCAATCGCGCGCGCCCACATAAACGATGTCGGCGCCCGGCGCACTGGTGTGCACCGCCGACGCATCGAGGGATTCCTCCTCCCACCAGCCGTACGGCCCGCAAGGCTCCGAGGGCGAGACGCTGTAGATTCCGCTCGGCACGATCTGCGTGAAATTAACGCCCGTCTCGAGCTTCGGCAGCCCGTTGTTGACGGAATAGGCGTTGATGTCGGCGAGAATCGTCGGCGAGGCGTACGCGTCGATGATGGCGACCGTCACCCCCTTGCCGTTGTAGCTGACCTTGTTGAAGCCGTAGGCCTCGCGGATCTGCGCCGCCGTGTAGCCGCAGCCGAGCCACGGGATGGAGGCTCCGTACACATCGGCAGCCGTGCTCAAGGTCGCCACCAGGGCACCGGAGCCGAACCAATGGTTGCAATACGGGGACGGGAGCGAGGCGGCGACCGGCGGCGGCGTGACCGCGGCCGCGCCGGGCGAGGACTTCTCGACCGTGCTCGGCGCAATCAATTCACCCTGCGTGATCGAGTGATGGAAGGGCTTGCGCATCATGCCGGTGTCATCGAGGCCGCCGATGTAGATCACCTTGCCGGCGAGGGACGAGGGTATCGTCGGCTCCTCTTTGTTGGCGCGCAGCGTCATGCCGTTATAGGTGTAGAGGTTCTGGGTGACTTTGAAGGCGGTGCGCAGCTGCGCGACGGTCGCCGTCGCGGAGACGTAGGCGCCGTGCGGACCCACCACGAGGTCGGTCATCCCGGCGTGCTCGAGCAGGGTCTTCACCGCGTTGACAGCGGCTGCCGGGGGCGCCACGCGCGCCGCGAACTGCTCGTTTGTCAGGTACCGGCCTTAAGCGGACCCCGTGGGATTGGAGACGTCCGCGACCAGGGTTTTCAGGCCGGCGACATTCTTCAGCGCGAGGTTCACCGAGACGCTGACCGCCGTGCCCGCCGGTGCCGCGCTCTTCAATTTCGCGTTCTTGACCCACCCGGCAACGTTGCCCGGAACGGTCGACGTGCCTGCCGCGAGCGCAGTGCCCCCGCAGGCGATCAACGCGGCCAGCATGCCGCTCCCCACCAGTCCAAACTTGGATGTACGCAACACGAGCTATCCCCTCATGACAAAGTGTTATGGATGAGCGCCCGCCGGGCTGTCACTGCCCCGCGCTGCGCCCGCAGCCGACGAGTCGTCGGCGAGTACCGGAATCACCCCTTTGATCGTTATCGTTGCACCGATCTTCACCAACGCGCATCAATCCTTAAGCGCGGCGCCGGCGATCGGTCCGTGACCAAACTTGACCACAGCTTCAGGGTATGTCGCAAGTTAAGAATTCAGCGCGGCGCGCGCGCGCGCCGCGTAAAATTATGTAAAAGAGTCGCGGCGGCGGCAGGCCCCGGGTGACATAATCCGGCGCCGATAGTAACGTTGCCGACCACCAGACCATGACCATCGCAACCCGCATCGCCGGTATCGCGGCTCTCGTGCTTGCCGGTTTGCCGGCGGCGGCGGCGCGCGCCGCGGCGCCCGACACCGACTACGCCGCGCGCGTGGCGCATGTGCTGCAACAGACGCCGCTGATCGACGGCCATAACGACCTGCCCTGGGAGATCCGCGAGCGCTTTCAGGGCCGCTTGTCGGCCATCGACTTGAAGTCCGACACCTCCAAGCTGCCGACGGCCGCCGATTCCGCTCCGCTCATGACGGACCTTGCGCGGCTGCGCGCCGGCAGGGTGGGCGGCCAATTCTGGTCGGTGTGGGTGCCGGTGCAGGTCAAGGGCCCCGAAGCGGTGCAGGACACCCTCGAGCAGATCGATCTGGTGAAGCGCATGGCCGCCAATTATCCGGCCGATTTAGCGATCGCCTACAGCGCCGCGGACGTGCGCCGCATCCACCGCTCCGGAAGGATCGCCTCGATGATCGGCATCGAGGGCGGCCATCAAATCAACGAGTCGCTGGCGGTGCTGCGCCAGATGTACGAGCTCGGCGCCCGCTACATGACCTTGACGCATGTGCTGAACACCCGCTGGGCGGATGCGGCCACCGACGCGCCCGTGCATCACGGCCTGACCGCGTTCGGGCAGGAGGTGGTGCGCGAGATGAACCGCCTCGGGATGCTGGTCGATCTGAGTCACGTATCGCCGGACACCATGCGGGCGGCGCTTGCCGTGACCGCGGCGCCGGTGATCTTCTCGCATTCCTCCGCGCGCGCCCTGGTGGATCATCCCCGCGACGTACCCGACGACATCCTGCAGGCGGTCGCGGCGAACGGCGGCGTCGTGATGGTGAATTTCAATCCGGGCTATGTGTCGGCGGCGCGCAATCAATGGGACGCCGATCGCGCCGCGGAGCAGGCGCGGGAGTCGAGCCCGCCCTACGGCGGTCTGTACATCGGCCAGCCGGAGCGTGCGAAGGCGGCGCTCGAGCAGTGGGAACGCGACCATCCCAAACCCGTCGCGACGCTCGCCCAGGTGGCCGATCACATCGATCACATCCGCCGGGTCGCCGGAGTCGATCACGTCGGCCTGGGGTCGGACTTCGACGGCATTCCGGAAGGCCCGCGCGGCCTCGGCGGAGTCGATGACTATCCGGCGCTGCTCGGGGAGCTCATGCGGCGCGGGTGGTCGGACGCCGACGTAGCCAGGGTCGCCGGCGAGAATGTGCTGCGGGTCATGGCCGCCTGCGAGCGCGTCGCGGCGACGCTGCGCGCCGAGCGTCCGGCCTCGGAAGTGCTCATCGATGCGCCGCCGCGTTGATTCGCAGCCTCGCCGGGCCGCACGCTCATCGATGCCAGGCTCATCGGGCACACGCGCGCGCATCGGCGATTGCATGGCCGGTTGCCCCGGCCGTCCTGGGCGCATGGACAGGGTCCACAAGACGCTTCTGCCGGTGGCCTTCGCGCTCACCCTGCTGCCGATCGCCCGCGCCGCGGATTCCCCGCCACTGCAGGAGGGTCTGTGGGAAATAAGCGGTCAGATGATCGAGAATCCCGGCAATAAGCGCACCGATTTCAAGTACCAGCTGTGCCGCAATCACGCCTTCGACAGCGCCACCGACGCGCTCGTCAAGAATGCCAAGGGGTGCACCACCTCGTTCGACGACCTCGGTGCCGGCCGCTTCGCCTCCGCCTCGAGCTGCAACGTCGATGGGACGCTGATCGAATCCAAGGGCACCTACGTGTACGAGAGCATGACCTCGACCCGCGCCGAGTCCGTCGCCACCTACTCGCCGCCCTACCGGGGCAAGACCGAGGAGCGCGTGGTGCAGAACCAGCATTATCTCGGCGGCTGTCCGCCGGGATTGAAACCCGGCGACCGCATCATGGGCGGCGCGGTGGTGCGCTACCGGGAGTGAGCCGGCGCGCTGCCCGGCGCGCCGAGAAATTGCGCTGCCGCCGCCCGCAGCGCACCCGCGAGGCGCCGCGCCCACTCGGCCTGACCCGCCTCCTCGCGCACCAGATCCTGGCGTATCTCGATCTCGACATGCGGCAACCCGCGCTGCTCGCCGTGCGTCGGGATGGTGTAATCCGTCTCGTCGCTGACGAAGTACGGCTGGTTGTCGGCGAAGTCGATCCCGGGCTCGCGCCGGAGCGTCTCGAGCACGATCCCCGCAAAACGGCGGTCGCGGTTGTACAGCACCGCTCCCTGCATCTCGCGGCGCACGTTCTTGAACACCTCCGTCATGGTGTGCTGGGCCACCAGGATCGTGGGGCGGCCCGACGCCTGCCGCTCGTCCAGGAGCGCGCGGATGCGGCCGTGGTACGGCTCGAAGATTTCCGTGCGGCGTGCGGCGATCTGACCGGCGCTGCATTGCCGGTTGCCCGGAACGGCGACCCACTCGCTGATCTGCGGGATCGAGGTCGGCACGCGCGGATCGCGGTTGCAATCGATGACCAGCCGCGAATAATTCTGGGCGATCAGCGGCGCATCGAGCGCCGCCGACATGCCCCGCGCCAGCCCGAGCGCGCCGATGTCCCAGGCAATGTGGCGTTGCAATTCCGCGGCCGGCAGTCCGAGATTCGCCAGGCCCCGTGGGATGCGCGCGCCGGCATGATCGACCACGAGCACGAATATCGATCGGCCGTGCCGACGCTCCTCCAGAACCGGCGCCGGTTCATCGGCCGCGAGCAATCGCAGGTCCCGCGTCCGGCCCGAGTTCATGTCCCTGCGCCGTGCCGATCGAGCAGGCGCCTTGCCCCCTGCAGCGTGCTTGGCACCCTCGCCGTCGGCCTGGCGAACCAGCAATCGGGCGCGCTCCAATGCTTCGAGGATCTGCATGCCCGCAAGGCTGCACCCTCGAACGTCCGTCTGCAATCCACTTGAATTCCTGCGCCCACCCGTGGTCCATTGATGGCAGATCTCCAGGACCGATGCAAGGGAGCCCGGTATGTTCAAAGCACTCGTGGTCGACACCAACGGCGCCGCCGTCAACGCCTCCCTGCAGAGCCTCGATGAGGCGAGCCTGCCGGCGGGCAACGTTCGCGTGGCGGTGGAGTATTCCACGGTCAACTACAAGGACGGGCTGGTCGTCGCCGGCCAGGGCGGACTGGTGAAACGCTACCCCCACGTGCCCGGCGTGGATTTCGCCGGCACCGTGATCGAGAGCGCGCATGCCGCCCACAAGCCCGGCGACAAGGTGGTGCTCACCGGCTGGCGGGTCGGTGAAACTCAATGGGGCGGCTATGCACAAAAGGCCGCGGTCAACGGCGATTGGCTGGTGCCGCTGCCCGCCGGGCTCACGACCCGCCAAGCCATGGCGATCGGTACCGCCGGCTTGACCGCCATGCTGGCGGTCATGGTGCTCGAGGGTCAGGGCCTCACCCCGAGCGCCGGCGAAGTGCTGATCACCGGGGCGGCAGGCGGCGTCGGGTCCGTCGCGGTCGCCATCCTCGCCAAGCGCGGTTTCCAGGCCGTGGCGTCGAGCGGCCGCACGGAGGCGCATGTCTACCTCAAGAACCTCGGGGCAGCGTCCGTGATCGATCGCTCGTTCTTTGCGGAGGCGGCGAAGCGTCCGCTCGAAGCCGAGCGCTGGGCGGGCTGCATCGATTCGGTCGGCGGCAATACCCTGGCTCGTGTGCTCGCTCAAATGCGCTACGGCCGCTCGGTCGCCGCGGTGGGTCTGGCGGGCGGCAACAAACTGGAGCACACCGTCATTCCGTTCATCCTGCGCGGCGTCAACTTGCTCGGCATCGACTCCGTCCTGTGTCCGCTCCCGCGACGCCTCGAAGCGTGGGACCGGCTGCGCAACGATCTGCCGCTGGACAAGCTCGACGCGATCACCGAGGTGGCGCCGCTGCACGACGTCCCGCGCATCGCCGCGCGCATTCTTCAAGGACAGATTCGCGGTCGCGTGGTGATCGACGTGAATGACTTTTAATGACGCGTGCGCCCGCCAAGACCTCGACACCGCTGTCTGGATCCAACGACAATTGCGGCACCTCCTCGACCGCTCCTACACTCTCCGCCATGAATCACGCACTCGACAAAACCTGGTTCGACAAGGCCCTCGAGCAGCTGCAGCTCGGCGAGTCGCTCATCGCCGGCGGAGTGGACGGTCTGTATCGCGGATGGAAGGTTTCGGCCGAAGCCATCGGCAAGCTGTGCACGGGTGCCGACCGTTGGCACGCCACCATCCACGAGATGCAGGCGACCGTGAACCTGGCCGACATCCTGCGGGCGCGGACCGCCTCGTAAATTTCCGCCAGGAGGCCTACCATCGGCGATCCATGAAATCGCCGATCCGCCCCGCTTCCCTGAGTCTCGCCGCCTGTTTGGGCTTCTCGTGCGCCGTCCTCGCGCAGTCACCCACGCATCAGCCTCTCGAACCCCCGCCGCCCGCCGACTCCATCCAGCAGCTGGTGGCGCGCCTCGATCTGGAGAAATACAAGGCGACCATCAAAGCTCTGACGCAGTTCGGCGACCGCCGGCAGGGCACCGCTCGCAACCGCGCGGCAGTGGACTGGATCGAAGCGCAGCTCCGGAGCTACGGCTGCGCACAGATCCGCCGCCTCCGCTACGACTACTCCCCGAACGAAACACCCAAACCGAGCGGTCCGCCGAAGTCCCACGCGCCCGATGCCGCCGTCGGCGGCGGCCGCTACCGCGGGAACCAGGCGCCGACCGGGGGCAACACCGATCCTCTGCTGCAACCCGACGAGAGGTTACGGGCGCTCAATGCGGAGCCGACCAAGCCGGGCGCGCGCGAGGAGGTGTATTGCACCAAGGTGGGCGCGGTGCATCCGGATGAGGCGTACATCGTCGGCGCGCACATGGACGGTCATGGCTGGGGCGAGGCCGCGAACGATGACGGTTCGGGCACCGCTCTGGTCCTGGAGCTGGCCCGCGTGTTGGCCTCGCCGGACGTGACCACGGCGCGCTCCATCCGCTTCGTACTCTGGAACAACGAGGAGACGGGCTTGAACGGCGCCTGGGCCTACGTCGAGCAGCGCGCACGCCTGCAGGGACTCGAGTCGCCGCCGGGGTCGGGACAATACCCGGAGCCGAAGTGGCTCGGCATGATTCAGCACGACATGATGCTGTTCGACCACGGCATGCCGCGGGCCGACGGCACCGTGTCCAAGGATCAGCGGCCCGAGGCGAATGTAAACATCGAGTTTCAATCGCTCGCGGCCCAGGCGGACGGCGCCCAGAAACTGGCGTGGGCGCTCTACGCGGCCAACGAGGCGTATGCCGCGGATTATCCGGCCGCCGTGGGGCCGCACATGACCAATACCGACAGCACGCCCTTCATGAACCTGGTTCCGGCCATCAGTGTGCGTGAGAACGAGCGCGGCCGGGAGATCGGCGCCGGCTGGGACCCGCACTGGCATCAGCCCACCGATGTGTACGCGACCTTCAGCGACGCGGACTTCCGCCTGGGGTTGAACGCTGCGCAGACCACGCTCGGTGCCCTCGCCCGCCTCACCGGGGCCACCCTCAGCTCGGGCGCACGCTGACCCCGAGCTCGCCGCCCGAAGGGCTCCTCGTGATAGCGAGCGCGAATGCCGTCGTCGCCGCACGCCGGGGCGCAATTCAGCGGGCACGAAACGCGCGAGCCATCGCTGGCGCATTTGTCAAGACGCGGGATTTTCGCCAACATGCCGGGTTAACCGTCGATCACTCCACGATTACCGCACAAGAGTTCCCGCATGCCAGCCGATGGAACGTCAGACCCCGCCATGCTGCGCGATGCGTTCATCAGCTATGCGAATCAGGACTCGCTCATTGCCGAGGCCCTGTGTGCGAGCCTCGAGCGGCGCGGCATTTCGTGCTGGATGGCCCCGCGCGACGTCCGGCCCGGGGCGCTCTATGCCGATGCGATCGTGCGCGCCATCACCGCGGCGAAGGTCCTGGTGCTCGTACTTTCCGAGCATTCCGTGGCTTCCCCCCACGTCAGCAAGGAAATCGAGCGCGCCTCGTCGAAGCAGCGGCCGATCATTGCGCTGCGCACCGACGCCGCCGCATTGACCCCTGCGATGGAATACTTCTTGAGCGAATCGCAATGGGTCGATGCGGCGCCGAGCGCCCTGGACGCAGCGTTCGACAAGGTCGGCGAGGCGATTCATCCGCTGCTCGGGACGGCGGCGGCCGCGCCGGCGCCGTCACGGACCGGGCCGGGCAGCGCGCGGGTCGGTGCGGACGGAGCGACGCCGGCGGGGCGCGGGGCGGCGTTTGGCGCTCGGCGGTTCCTGCCGGTGGGTATCGGCGTGGCCGCATTCCTGGCGCTCGCCCTGTTCGGCGCGCGTTGGCTCGCACCGCCCGCCCCAATCGGGCCCGGCGTGACGGCCGGCGAGGCCGCCGGGGGCGGCGGCCCCCCGGGAGCGCCGCCCGGCGCTGCGGGTTCCGCCAAAAAGGACCCCTCGGTCGCCGTGCTGCCCGTCGAGGATCTCAGCGAGAAGAAGGATCAGGCGTATTTCTCGGACGGACTGTCGATCGAGCTCATTGGGCTGCTGGCGAAGATTCCCGGGTTGCACGTGCCCGCTCGCGTGTCCTCGTTCTATTTCAAGGGTAAACAGACGACTCTTCAGGACATTGCCCACGCCTTGAACGTCTCGCATGTACTCGAAGGAACGGTGAGCAGTTCGGGCCGGACCCTGCGGATCACCGCCGACCTGGTGAGCGTCGACAGCGGTTCGCCAATCTGGTCGGAGACCTACGATCGCAAGCTCGATGACGTTTTCAAGATCCAGGACGACATCGCGGATTCGGTCGTGCGGGCCCTCAAGGTCGCGTTGCTCGCGGGAGCCGCCCCGCGCGCCTCCGCGACCACGAGCCCGGCCGCCTATACGGCGTTCCTGAAATGCCAGGAGGCCTCCCTGTTCGTCAATCGAGAGATGGCGGACAACGCGCTTCGCTATTGCCAGGAAGCCGTCGACCTCGATCCGAAGTTTGCGCCCGGGTGGATCGAGCTCAGCCACGCCGTCAGAAGGCAGTTCGTGGCGTTTTCGGGAGCACCCTACGGAGAGGCCGGCCCTCGGGCGCATGCGGCGGCCGAACGAGCCATCGCGCTCGATCCCAATAACCCCAAAGCGCACTTCGCCATGGCATCGATCCTGTATCAGATGGATTTCGATCCCGCGGCCGCGGACGTGGAGGTGCAGCGGGCCATCGCCCTCGCACCGAACTCCGCCGATCTGAATTGGCTTTACGGCTACATCGCCGACGTGCAGTGCCGCTTCGAGGACGCGCTGCGCGCATTCGCGAATACCCTGAGCGTCAATCCACTGTATGGCGATGTCTACATCCAAATCGGCAACGTCGACTATCGCTCCGGGCAACTGGACGCGGCGAAGATCGCCTATCGGCGCGCCCTCGAGCTGAACGAACAGACGGGCTCGGTGCACTATCGCCTGGGGCTCGTGGCGCTTTTACAGGGCGACGCCGCGGCGGCCCTCGCCGAATTCGAGCGCGAGCCCGACCAGGAATTCCGCGCGGTCGGGCTTCCCATGGCATACCGGGCGCTCGGCCGCCCAGCCGATGCCGACCGGGCGCTCGTGGTGGCGGAGCAGATCGCCGCGCAGGGCGCGGCCTATCAGATCGCGCTGATCCATGCGGCACGCAAGGACGCGGACCAGACCTTCGCCTGGCTCGATCGGGCGTATCGCCAGCGCGATGCCGGCATGCTCTGGATCAAGGGCGAGCCCTTCCTCGAGGGCCTGCGGCCCGACCCGCGTTTTCACATCCTGCTGCACGAGATGCACCTGGACTGAGCGCACCACCGGCTGCACCGGCAGGCTGCTACTCCAGCAGCCGATGTCCGGCAGGCAATTGATGCGCATACCAGGCCGCGAGCCGATGGCGAATGGTCTTCTCGCCCACCTGGTCTTCGGGCATGGGTGAAATGACCTTGTCGTGCACCAGCAACCGATAGACGTACAGTGCCTTGCTGCTGGCCGAATCGGTCGCTTCGAACTCGACCGCCTTGCGGCCTTCCGCATATTCAACACCCGCGAGCAAGGCTGCCTTGAACAACTCCGCCTCGTGCTTGAATCTCTTCATAGCCACTCTCCGCTTCCAGGCCGCGATCATTCGGGGGCGACGCCGCGCGCGCAGCCTGCATACACCGAGTCTACCGAAACCGGCGGCACACCGGTGGGCGCCGGCAGCCACGCCGTAGTTTGCGGGCGCCCGTGCGGAGCTATTGGACGAGCCGCGCGATGCCGAAGTCAATGGCGGAAATGGGACGGCCAATGATTGAGTCGTAAAGTCCGATCGTTCGTGGCAGAGTCGCAACGGCGAGCGCATATGACAGGGGGCAGAATGACAGTCTCGGACGCTTACAATTCAGCGCCGGCTTCGATCGAGGTCCGCTCGATCGACTATGTTCCCGACGGCGAGCGGCACGGCGGGCTCGCGAGCCAATTCACCTTGTGGCTGGCGGCCAATCTGCAGATCACGGCGATCGTAACGGGTGCTCTTGCGGTGGTCTTCGGCGGCGACGTATTTTGGTCGCTGGTGGCGCTCCTGCTGGGTCAGCTGATCGGCGGCAGCATCATGGCGCTGCACGCGGCGCAGGGTCCGCAGCTCGGGCTGCCTCAGATGATCTCTTCCCGGGTCCAGTTTGGCATCTATGGCGCAGTCATACCGATCGTGGCGGTGTGCCTGATGTACATCGGCTTTTCCGCCAGCGGCTGCGTGTTGGCCGGGCAAGCGGTGGGTCAACTGCTCGGGATCGACGACGGCATCGGAATCGTGATCTTCAGTTGCCTCATCGTGGTCGTCACGCTGTTAGGGTATCGATTCATTCACGTTCTTGGGCGCATCGCGAGCGTCGTCGGCGTGGCCGCCTTCCTCTACATGTTCAGCAGACTGTTTGCGGGCCACGACATCGCGACGTTGCTGGCGGTACGGCATTTTTCGTTGAGCATGTTCCTGCTGGCGATGTCCTTGTCGGCCTCGTGGCAGATCGCCTACGGTCCTTACGTCGCGGACTACTCCCGCTACTTGCCGCGCGACACCTCGGCGGCGGGGGTATTCACCGCCGTGGGGCTCGGCTCGGTCATCGGTGCGCAGATATCCATGACCTTCGGGGTGCTCGCCGCGGCGCTCGCGGGCAAGCAGTTCGAGCATCACGAGGTGGCCTATATCGTGAGTCTCGGATCCACCGGCACCGTCGCGGGTCTGCTGTACTTGAGCATCGCATTCGGCAAGGTAACGGTAACGTCGTTGAACGCCTACGGCAGCTTCATGTCGATGGCGACGATGGTGAGCGGTTTTCGGCGTGGTTCTCGGCGCGGTCTTCGAATCTCCATCAGGCACAGGTTCTTCTACATCGTCTCGATGGTCGGCATCTCGGCACTGCTCGCGCTGACCGGGCGCCACTCGTTCCTGAAGTCCTTCGAGGCCTTCATCCTGTGCCTGCTCGCGGTGTTCACGCCGTGGAGCGCGATCAATCTGATCGACTACTACTGCTTCACCCGGTCGCGTTACGATGTGCCCGCGTTGTCGGATCCCGACGGCCGCTATGGCCGCTGGAACCTCACCGGCATCATCATCTATCTGATCGGAATCCTGGTTCAGATCCCCTTTCTTTCCACGGCGTTCTATACGGGTCCGCTGGTCGAGCCGCTCGGCGGGGTGGATATCTCCTGGATCGTGGGTTTGGTCGTGCCCGGCGCGCTTTACTACGGCTTCGGCCGCGCCTCGCGGCGTCGCGCGCCGCCGCAGCTCATCCTGCCCACGTGATGCTGCTTCGATCGGCCGGAGAGACACGGCCGGGGTGCGGCCAACTCGACCATCCGGGCATTCTGATCGAAGGGCGCCCAGCTCTCCCAGGTCGACGGTCAAGGCAGCAGCGGCCAAATCTGCCCTGCTACACAGAGCTTGAGCTGAGCTTGACCGATCTTTACCCGGTCCCGAGTAGGCCCAGTCGTTGACACCGCGTTAGAATGGCAGCAACGGAGTTCAAGAAATCGGCGCGCACTCGCCGGGAGAGAGACAGATGAAAGGCGTCATGCTCTTGATCGTGGTTTTCTCCACGGCAGGTTGCGCAACGCCAGCCACCGCGCCCGCGGCCCAAGGGCTCCTTCAACCCTCGGTCGTGGAAGACACCTCCACCCCCGCGATGACCAGTTCTCCATTCCAGA
>VFSW01007634.1_pt1 | contig 15666 bp, 13 predicted proteins | sample 5358111 | NCBI WGS metagenome assembly VFSW01 (sample SAMN11554181, study PRJNA540505) | mine drainage metagenome | isolation source: sediment from site ElyBrook_90M | place: USA: Ely Copper Mine, Vershire, VT | collected 2017
GAACCCCGATACGCAGATCCAGAGTCTGCAGTCTTACCATTAGACGACCTCCCAATGAGGCCCGGAACCTTCTCCAAAGTGTAGCAAATCGACGCGCCGCGATGCCCATCAGCGCGTCGCGATGAGCGCTTTCGAAAGGCCCAGAAAGCGCTCGCGGAGAATGCGCGCGCCCGGAAACAGGCCGCCGAGCGCCGCTCCGTCCAGCAGCCTTACCTCGTTGAGAAAGTGCTCCACGTAGAACTCGCGCTGGTCGGGCGACGGCCGCGTGAGAAGCGCCCAGATGGTGAACCGCGGGATCAGCCGCCGCTGCCAGCGCTTGGGGAGAAAATGCACCAGCGGCGTCAGCAGATGCAGCTCGATCGGAAATCGCCGGTTCGGCGTCTGGATCCAGTAGTGAACTCCCACGCGGGCTGCCTCGCGGGCGAAGGCGCGCTGGCGCTCTTCCGAACCCACGTGCTCGATCACCGAATTGCTGAACACAATGTCGAACGAGCCATCCGCGAACGGCAGCAGACAGCCGTCGCCGGAAACCCAATCGACGCCGGCGGGCGCCTTCTCTCGCGCGCGCGGCGTATTGAGCAGGGTCAACCGCGGACGCACGCTCAGCAGCTCCCAGTTGCCCGGCGTGCCGCCCACGTCAAGCACGCGCGTGGCGCCGGAGACGCCGCAAGCGCGTACGAAGCGCCCCATCCGCCTCCGCCGGAACCAGCGGATGGCGGCGTCGACCAGCGCGTTCGCGGCGGGCATCGATCGAGCTTAGCGCCCGCCGAGGAAGCTGTGCGTGGGCGGCGGAGGGTCCGTCCCGCGAATCGCGCGCCACAGCTCGCCGTTCAGCTCGTCGTCGTCGTTGAGGTCGGCTTCGCGGAAGTCCATCCGTCGCGCCGAGACGCGCGCGTTCGGCGGATTGCGGCTGTCCAGCGGCACGCGCGGCTTCTCCGCGTCATAGGGCGTGAGGTTCGGCGTGTTCGAGAACGCGCGCCACATCGGCCGCGCGCCCGCGTCAAAGTGCGTCATCGGGTGCAGGCCAACGATCAGCTCGATGGTCCGAAGCACCGACGCCGTGTTGTACATCGCGCTGTCCACGATCCCGCGCCGCGTGTAAGGTGACAGAACAAAGGCCGGCGAGCGATGCGAGTCGATATGATCGGGTCCGTTTTGCGCGTCGTCCTCGATCACGAAGATGGCCGTGCTCGCCCAGAAGCGGCTATGCGAGACAGCCTCCACCAGCAGCCCCAGCGCGTAGTCGTTGTCGGCGAACAGCGAAATCGGCGAAAGCTTGCCGGGCGAGGCGCCGTAAGTATGATCGTTTGGCAGGCGCAGCAGGATCAGGCGCGGCATCTCCCCGGAGGCTTCGAAGGCCCTCAGATCGCGCAGGAAGACACTTACGCGATCGACGTCGCGGTAGTCGAGGTCGAAGCCCCGGTAAGCCCGATTCGTAATCGAGGCGAGCAGCGGATCGCGGACCGCGGCCACTTGGTCCCCGCCCTCCTGGCGCGGCTTGTTAGTTACGAAGTGGCCGTAATTGCGCATCGAGATGCCCGCAGCGGCGGCGTTCGTCCAAAGATAGCCCGCCGGCGGCAGCCCGGCCGGTTCGCCGCCTTCGTAGTCGTAAGTCTTGCGGCGCTTCGAGTAAGTGCTCGGCCAGAGCTTCTGAACATAGTCCGGCGCGATCGCCGCGTCGGACCAGTTATGCCCGTCGGCGCTCACGTCGGCGTTGACATAGAAGTTATCGAACAGCACAAACTCGCGGGCCAGCTTGTGATGATTCGGACCGGCCTTCTCGTCGAACAACACGAGCGATGGATCGCTCGCGCCCTTGCCGATATCGCCGAGCACCTGGTCGTAAGTTCGGTTCTCCTTCAGGATGTAAATGACGTGCTGAATCGGCGACGCCCCTTCGCCGGAGGGAACCGGGTTGCCGGCCGGAATCCCCGCGTCGTCGAGCTGGTTGTCGTTGTACGGTGACTGCGCGAGCACCTCGTTCGAGTACGCTTCGAGGCGTGCCGAATCGAACGGCGGGACGACGGATGCCGACCCGGTCTGCATGCGGCCCACATAGCCCGCCCGCGGGTCGCCGGCTTCATACGGCGCCGCGCGCCGCGCCGGGCTCGGCCCGTTCGGGTTCGCATAACTCCGCCCGCCGCGGCCATTCAGCACGATCAGCCCGCCGGAAGCGAGCGGCGTCACCGCCGTCGGATACCATCCCGCCGGGACAAAGCCTAGCACCAGGCTGCTCGCATCCTCGACGTCGACCACCGCCACCGCGTTCGCATCCGAGCAGGCCACATACAGCCGCGTCTCCTCGGCGTTCAGTCCGAGTGCGCTCGGCGTCATCCCAAGCGGGTGGCGCGGCGTCGTCGCGACGTTGATGGACTCGAGCAGCTTCAGGCTGCTCCCGCCCACCCCGGCAACATACACGTTGTTCGTATTCGCGGCCGCGACGAACAGCCGGGCGTCGTAGGCCGGCGCGTCGGAATCGCCCGAGTTCCCGGGCTTGCGCGTGCACCACACCATGTCGGTCGGATGCGAGCCGAGCGCCAGCGTATTCATCTTATAGCCACTTGCCGGATCGTGCTGATATAGCGTGCCGTCGGCCCAACTGGTGACGAAGTACGACTTGCCGTCCGGCGCAAAGCTGATCCGGTACGGCCGGCGCCCGGTGGGGAAGCGATTCACCACCTGGCCCGATTTCAAGTTGACCACGTCGATCCGGTTGCGATACAGATCGCAGGCATAGAGCAGCGCGCCATCGGGCGAGACGGCCACGTCGCCGATGAAATCGAGCGCCGTGGGCGTTGCGCCGGCGACCGGCAGCGTGCGCCGCAACTCCAGCGCGCCAGCCGGAGACACGGATAATTCGAACACCGCCGCCTTCGTTCCGCCGCCCACCCACAGCGTGCCGCCGTCCGAGGAAAGCGTCAGTCCGAGCCAACCGTCCGGCACGGGCGTCCGCGACAGCTCCTTCCGCGCGGCAACATCAATGACGCTCACCGACGGAGGGTTATACCCGCCATTGAGCACAAACAGGAAGCGGCCATCGTGCGACAGCCGCGCGGTCATCGGCAGCGTGTCGAGCGGAATCTGGGTTCCGGCCGGCCGCAGGCGCCAGCCGCTGTTCAGCAGGAACTCACCGCCCGGCTGCGGGCCAACGCGAACGACGTCGGGCGGCGCTTGCGCGAGCAGCGCGGAAACCGCGAGGGCTGCAGGGTAAACAAGAATGACGTGTCTCAAACAAAATCTCCAGAGCGGCTATTCGGAAAACTGCTGCGCGATCGGAAAGCGGCGGCCCATCCCGAAAGCCTTGGTGGTGATCTTCAGGCCCGGCGCGGCCTGCTGGCGTTTATATTCGTTGCGATCCACCTTATTGACGATATCGCGCACCAGGGCCAGCGGAAGGCCCGCGGAGTCCGCGATCTTCTCGGGCGAAAGGGACTGTTCGATGTAGCCCGCCAGGATACGGTCCAACGCGTCATAGGGAGGCAGCGAGTCGGAATCCTTCTGGTCCGGCCGCAGTTCGGCGGAGGGCGGCTTACGGAAAACGCTTTCGGGAATCGCGCCCGCGTGCCTGCCGTTCGCCACGCGCGCCAGCTCGTAGACCAGCGTCTTCGGCACGTCGCTGATCACCGCCAGGCCGCCGCACATGTCGCCATACAAAGTACAGTAGCCGACCGCCAGCTCGCTCTTGTTGCCGGTTGTAAGCACTAGCGCGCCGGTCTTGTTCGACAGCGCCATCAACGCGAGCCCGCGCAAACGGGACTGCAGGTTCTCCTCGGTCACGTCTTCCGGCGCTCCGCCGAAGATCGGATTGAGCGTCGCCAGCATGGCGTCGTAGCCGGCCCCGATCGGCGCCAGCTCGAAGCGTATCCCGAGGTTCGCCGCCAGAGCGCGCGCATCGGCGACGCTGTGATCGGAGGAATACGGCCCCGGCATCCCGACGCCCGTCACGTTGGCCGCGCCGATGGCGTCCGCGGCGATCGCCGCCACCAGCGACGAATCGATCCCTCCCGAAAGCCCGATCAGCACGCGCGAGAAGCCGCACTTGCCAATGTAGTCGCGCGTGCCGAGCGCCAGCGCCTCATAGATCGCCTCGCATTCATTCGCGTCCGTAGCGTGGTCCTCGCCCTCGAGCGTCACGTCGTCGAACAGCACCAGATCCTCGTCGAACGACTTCGCGGCCGCGCGAACCTCGCCGTGCGCATCCATCGCGAAGCTGGCCCCGTCGAACACAAGCTGGTCGTTGCCGCCCACCTGGTTGACGTAGACGAGCGGCACGCCGCTGTGGCGCGCTGCGGCCGCGAAGATCGAGCGGCGAAGCTGGCGCTTGTCCCGATAGTACGGTGAGGCGTTGATGCTCACCAGCGTCCTGGCCCCGGCTTGCGCGATCTCGGCCAACGGATCGCGCCGGTACAGCGGCCGCTCCCAGTAGTGTTTGTCGTTCCAGGCGTCTTCGCAGATGACCAGGCCGATGCGCCGTCCGCCGAGATCGAAAACACACTGCGACTCGGCCGGCCGGAAATAGCGTCCTTCGTCGAAGACATCGTAGGTCGGCAGCAGAACTTTGTTCTGTACAAACACGATCGAGCCCGCGCGAACAACCGCCGCGCTATTGAAGATGGTCTTGCCTTCGCCCGCCGAGGCTCGCGTGATCGCTCCCACGACGAGGGTACAACTTAGAGACGCGGTCTCGGCGGCGAGCTTCGCCAGACGCGCCTCGGCCCGCTCGACGAAGCTCTGCTTCTCGAGCAGATCGCGCGGCGGATAGCCGGTCAGCGCAAGCTCGGGAAAAACGGCGAGGCTCGCGCCCGCATCCTCGGCGCGCGCCGCGAACTCGCCAATTCGCCGCGCATTGGCCTCCAACGCGCCAACCGTCGTGTTGATCTGCGCGAGGGCAATGCGCATCGAAGCCTACATTCTAGCTGTCCGCGGGAGCCGCCCGCCGCGATGCCGTCTTTATGTCTAGCTCGTCTTTCGGCTCGAATATTTGTTGAGCCGCTGGATGAGCGTGCGCGCCACGGCCGGCGTCTTCACCTTGCCCGATGCGATCTCGGTGTTGGTGATGTCCCGGCCATAGAGATCCTTGTTCGAGTCGTCGTCAGGGCGCAGCGTCGCACCGTTCAATGCGATGCCGGCGAACACGCCCCGCGCCCGCGACCAGCTCAAAATTTCGGCGTGCATCATCGGGTCCGTCTCGGCCGCCGAGGTGCGCCCCACCGGGCCGGCCGCCACCGAAGCGTCGGCGCCGAGCGTGAACTTATCCTTCAGCAGCTTCGACATGCCGCCCGAGTTCATCACCAGCATCACCACGTCGGTCTCCGATCCGCCGATCTGAAATCCCACGCTTCCGCCCTCGACCTTCACCGAGGCCGGCGCGGTCCATCCGACATCGTTCGTCCCCCGGCACGAGAAGAACCCGCGCCCATATTTGCCCCCGATGATGAAGGCCGCTTTCTTCACGCCCGGGACAATGATCACGCACTGCGACTTATCGAGTAAGTCCTGCGGAATCGACTTATCCGGGGTCTCCATGATCTCCTTGAGAATCGTCGCCGAATCCGCCAAACGCTTCGGAACGTCATCGGCGGCCAGCGCCAGTGTCGAGCCGAGCAATATATACGCGCATACCTTGGTAGTCATCGATTTCCTTCCTCCGGCATCCAGTTTAGCAAGCGCGGCCGAAGCTTCCGCCGGAAAAATCCTGTAAAAGGGCCGCGGGCGAATGACATGGGCCGGCGCGGCCGTGCCCGGCATTCAGTATGCTGGATCTTGGCCCCCGCGCTTCTCGCCGCCGCGCTGGCGTTCGCCGCCGCCTCCGTGCCGGCCTGGCGCGCCGACGCCGCCAGCGCGACCCGCAAGCTGCACGCGATCGAATCCGGCCGCGTGCGCCGCGGCGCCACTGTCTTCTTCTCCACCCGCGAAGTCAACGCGTTTCTCCTCAGCCGCATCCCGGTGTACGCGCCGGGCGCGGTGCGCGAGGCCAAGGTCAATCTGGCTCGGGGCTCCGGCTCGGCGTCCGCGCTGGTCGATTTTTTGAAGCTGCGCCGGGCCACCGGGGGCGAGCCGGGCTGGATGATTTCGAAGCTGATCGAGGGCGAGCGGCCCATCGAAGTTGAGGCGCGCATCCAGTCGGCGCATGGCTGGGCGACGGTCTTCCTCACCCGCGTCGGCATCTCCGGTGTCGCCGTTTCCGGCTCGCCGCTCAACATGCTGATCGGAACGTTCCTGAAGCCGCTGTTTCCCGAAGTGAAGGTGAATGAGCCGTTCGAACTCGGCTACGGGATCGAAAGAATCGAGGTCATGCCGGACGGCCTGCGGGTGTACCTGCGCCGGTAAGACTCCGCGCGGCCTCGCGCGCCGATGCGATGCAGTCCGGAATGCCGATGCCGCGATAGGCGTTTCCCGCCAGACAGAGGCCCGGCGTCCGCGCCGCGAGGGCCTCGATTTCGGCCACGCGATCCAGGTGCCCCACGGTATATTGCGCCATCGCCCGCGGCCACCGCGAAACCTCGGCGAACAGCGGCTCGGCGCGCAGTCCGGCGATGCGCGCGATCTCCTCGCGCGCCTGGCGCACCACGCCCTCATCCGGCGCCCGCATCATGTCCGCGCCAAAGAAGCAGCGCAGCACGGCCATGCTGTCCGGCACGCGCCCGGAGAACTTGTTGTGTACAAACGTACACGCGAGCAGCTTGTCGCGCTCGCGCTTCGGCACGAGAAATCCGAAGCCCGGCCGCAGCGCCGCGCAGTCCTCGCGGCGGTAGCCCAGCGACACCGTCAGCGCATCGTGATAGGGAATCGTCTCGAGCAGCGCCGCCAGACGGCCGTTCCCCGCGCCAAGCGTCCGCGCCGCCGCCCACGCCGGGCACGCCACCACCACGGCGTCCGCATCCATCCATCCCCCGCTCACTCGCAGCCGCCAGCCCTCCCCGGCCCGCTCGATCGTCTCCGCCTCGCCGCGAACCACGCGCACGCCCGCGTCCAGCTTCGCCTCGAGCGCCTCCACCAGCGAGCCCAGGCCGCGGCGCAGCGAGCGGAACAGCGGACCGCCGGCGCCTTGCGCCATCCTCTGGCGCGCCGCCAGCGCCCCGCGCGTCAGGCTGCCGTAGCGCCGCTCCATCTCGACGAACCGCCCAAGCACCGCCGTCGCGCTCAATCGATCCGGGTCGCCGCCATAGACGCCCGCCAGCAGAGGCTCGCCGAGGTAATCCACCATCTCCTGGCCATAATGACTTGCGAGAAACTCCGTCACCGAGCGGTCGCTTTCGACGCGCGGCGGGCGGCGGAAGAACTCGAGTCCCATGCGGACCTTCGTGCCCCAGCCGACCAGCCGCGTCGAGAGCACCGGACGCACGCGCGACGGCGCCACCATCATCAGCCCCTCGGGCAAAGGCAGCATGCGTCCACGCTTGAGAATGTAAGTCACGCGAGCGTGATCGTTGCTCCCGATCACGTCCGAGCCGAGGCCCAGCTCGCCGATCAGCTCGAGCGCCGCGGGCTTCGCGGCCAGGAAGCTATCCGGGCCGCACTCGATCACGCAGCCCTCGATGACCGCCGTGCGCACCACGCCGCCCAGCCGCGCTTCCTTCTCGATCAGAACCACCTCGGCGCCCGCCGAGCGCAGGTAATGCGCCGCGGCCAGCCCCGTGATGCCCGCTCCGGCGACAGCAACCCGCATACGAGCCCCGCCGCCTACGGCCGGAACTCGCGCACCATCTGCACCACCGCCTTCACGCTCTCCACCGGCGTTCCCGGAAGAATCCCGTGGCCGGTGTTGAAGATGTGACCGGGCCGCGTGCCGGTGCGCTTGAGCAGCTCGTGGACCTTGGCCTTCAGCTCGGGGAGCGGCGCGAACATCGCGGCCGGATCCAGATTGCCCTGCACCGCCGAGCGGTAGCTGATATCCATCCACGCCACGTCGATGTTGATCCTCCAGTCGACGCCCATCACGTCGCCTCCCGCCGCGTGCAGCTCGCGGAAGAAGCCCGCCACGCCCGTGCCGAAGTGAATCACCGGCACGCTCGCCGAGCGAATGCGCTCGATCAGCGCCCGCGAGTAAGGCGCCACATACCGCACGTAGTCATCCGAGCCCAGGCATCCCGCCCAGCTATCGAACACCTGGATCGCCCTCGCTCCGCCCGCCACCTGCGAGATCGCGAACGGCCCCAGCACATCCACCAGCTTGCCCATCAGCCGCCGCCACAGCGTCTCGTCGCGGTACATCATCTGTTTGGTTTTGAGGAAGTCGCGCGACGCCCCGCCCTCGATCATGTAACTGGCCAGCGTAAACGGCGCTCCGACGAAGCCGATCACCGGCACGCGCCCGGCCAGCGCCCGCGTCACCATCTGAATCGCCTCGTTCACATAGCCGAGATCGTCCGTGTTCGAGATCGACAGGCTGTCGATGTCGGCCGTCGTGCGCACCGGGTTCGCGATGATCGGACCCTTCCCCTCGACATAGTGCAGCTTCAAACCCATCGGTTCGGCCGGCAGCAGCAGATCGGCGAAAATGATCGCCGCGTCGACGTCGAGAATCTCCACCGGCTGCAGCGTCACCGCCGCCGCCAGGTCCGGGCGTTTGCAGATCTCGAGAATGCTCGCCGTCGCGCGCACCTCGCGGTACTGCTTCAGGTATCGTCCGGCTTGCCGCATAAACCACACCGGCCGAACATCGGTCGGCCGGCGCCGGCAGGCATCGAGAAAACGGCTGGTCATTGTAGCCATGCGCATGGCGTGTCCAATCTGTCCTCGCAGAAAAAGACGCGAAATTCCTTCCTCTTGTTCTTCGCGGTCCAACCGCGGCCCAGTATGTAGTAGGGCTTGGCCCAGGCCTCGCTGTCAATGGTCCGGGGCGTGATCACCGATACCGAGAGCGTCCCCATCGACGGATACCCCGTGCGCGGGTCCATGATGTGGCTGTACATCTTCCCCTCGGCGAAAAAATACTTCTCGTAGTTCCCCGAAGTGGACATCGACTCGTCCTTCAGCCGCACCGTCGCGGCGGTCTTCGACGTGTCCTTCGGATCCTTGACGCCGATCTTCCAGCCCGGCTCGCCCGGCGGCGCCCCGATCGCGTAGATGCTGCTCGATGCGGCCGATATGAGCGCCGACCCGATGCCGTCCTGTCTCAAAATGTCCGCCATCCGATCCACCGCGTAGCCCTTTCCGATCCCGCCAGGGTCGATCTCGACGCCCGGCTCGGCAAAACGCACCGTGTGCGCGCGCGCGTCCAGCAGGATGTTCCGCCAACCGACTTCGGCCAGCGCCGCGCTCACCTCCGCCCGGTGCGGCAGGTGGCCCGTGCCCTTGTAAAATCCCCAAACTTTCATCAGAGGGCCCACCGTGATGTCGAAGGTCCCCTCGCTCTGGCGGCTGTACTCGACGCACGCCGCCAATAGATCGAATAACTCGGGAGAAACGCTCACCGCCTGCCGCCCAGCCAGCCGGTTCACCCGGCTCCACTCGCTCGACGGCAAGTAATTGGACAGTAACTGGTTTAACCGGCGGGCCTCCTCGAGCGCCTGCGCGATCGCGGTTTCGAGCCGCGCGCGATCTTTCCCATACGCGGCAATCGTGAACGCTCCGCCCATCGCGTCCACGCTGCCTTCGGCGCGGAGCTGCGGCTCGGCCGGCGGGCCTGCCCGGAGCGGAAGCGCCACAAAACACAGGGCGGTAAACATCAAAGTTACCACACCGTGTTTCGCCCGCCGCGTTTTTTTTCGCGCCGCCCGAAGGCCGCTCATTCCTGCCCGTCCCGCGGGCGGCCGCGGCGAACGCGTTTCAGCAAATGGTCGATCCGCGTGCCCGGCTGGGCCGCGGGAGCGGCGTCGAAATGCAGTTCCGGAACGCGGAACAGCTCGAGCCGGCGCGCCACTTCCCGCCGCAGGAAGCCCTTGGCGCCCTCGAGCGCCGACAAACCCTTCGCGGCGTCTTCGCCCTCCCCAAAGCTCACCTCCACCGCGGCATGCTTCAGATCCGGCGACACATGCACGTCCGTCACCACCGCGCCCCCGACGCGCGGGTCGGACATCTCGTACGAGATCAGCTCGCTCAACTCCTCACGCAGCGCTTCGGACACCCGCTCGGCTCTATGCGTATCCATTCCCTACTCCCGGCTCCCCGCTCCCGCCGGCCGCTACTCGATCCATTCGACCGTCGCATCCACCAGGCTCCCGCCCAGGAACGCCGCCGCGTCGCGCTCCACGCGCGCGAGCACCTGCGCGGCGCGCTCGTGATCGCCCGAAACCGTCACCGCCGAAATCAGCGCCCGTTGCCAGGTGTCCTGAAAGCCAATCTCGGCTACGGCCACGTTGAACCGCTCGCGCAAACGATCCTTCAGCCCGCGCACCGCGTGCCGCTTGTCTTTCAACGATTGGGACTCCGGGAGCCGCAACTCCAGAGTTAACACGCCGATGCTCGGCATACCGATCCGCCCCGCCGCGGGCCGCGCCCGCTAGGCCGGCAGTTCCGGCGCCATGCGCTCCGTGACAAACGCCTCGATCACGTCGCCCGGCTTCACGTCGGCATAGTTCCGGAGCGTCACGCCGCACTCGAAGCCGGCCTTGACTTCGCTCGCGTCGTTCTTGAAGCGCCGCAGCGACTCGACCTTGCCCGTATACACGACCACGTTATCCCTGAGCAGCCGCACCTCGCTGTCGCGCGTCACTACGCCGTCCAGCACCATGCAGCCCGCCACGTTGCCGACCTTCGTGATGCGGAACACCTCGCGCACCTCGACCCGGCCCCTGTACGTCTCCTGGAACACCGGCTCGAGCATGCCGGTCATGGCGCGCTTCAGCTCGTCGGTCAGCTCGTAGATGATCGTGTGCATCCGGATGTCGACTTTCTCCTGCTCGGCCACGACCTGTGCGCCCTTCTCGGGCCGGACGTTGAAGCCAACCACGATGGCGTTCGAAGCCGACGCGAGCAGCACGTCGTTCTCGTTGATCGCGCCCACGCCCGCGTGCAGTACGCGGATGCGCACCTTCTCGTTCGACAGCTTCTGCATCATGTCGCTCAGCACCTCGGCCGTGCCGCCGACGTCGGTCTTGAGAATGATGTTCAGCTCCTTGACCTCGCCCTCGCGAAGCTGCTCGTGCAGTTGTTCGAGCGTCAGCCGCGGCCCGCGGTTCAACGCCTGATCCCGCGCCTGGCTCTCGCGGTAGATCACGATCTGTTTCGCCTTCGCCGTGTCCGTGACCACCTGGAACGAATCGCCCACCTCGGGCAGCGAATCGAGACCCAGCACTTCCACCGGCATCGACGGACCCGCCTCGCGCACCGGCGAGCCCCGATCGTCAAACAGCGCGCGCACCTTGCTGAACACCGCGCCGCAGATGAAATAATCGCCCACGCTGAGCGTCCCGTTGCGCACCAGCACCGTCGCCACCGGCCCGCGGCCGCGGTCGAGCTTCGCTTCGAGCACCGCGCCCGTCGCCGGCCGTTCCGGATTCGCCTTCAGGTCGATCAGATCGGCCACCAGCAGAATCATCTCGAGCAGCAGATCCAGGTTCTGGCGCGACTTGGCCGAAACCGGAACCATCACCGTGTCGCCGCCCCAATCCTCGGACAGCAGGCCGCGGTCGGCGAGCTGTTGCTTGATCCGCTCCGGCTGCGCGTCCGGCTTGTCGATCTTGTTGATCGCCACCAGGATCGGGACCTTCGCCGCCCGCGCGTGGTCGATCGCCTCGAGCGTCTGCGGCATCACGCCGTCGTCGGCCGCCACCACCAGCACTACGAGGTCGGTCACCTTCGCCCCGCGCGCCCGCATCCGCGTGAACGCCTCGTGGCCCGGCGTATCGATGAACACGATCTTCTGCCCGTTCTTGTCGACGTGATAAGCGCCGATGTGCTGCGTAATGCCGCCGGCCTCGCGCTCGGCCACGTGCGTAAGGCGGATCGCGTCCAGCAGCGACGTCTTGCCGTGATCGACGTGACCCATGATCGTGACCACCGGCGGCCGCTTCACCTGATCCTTGGGTTCCTCGGCCTGCTCGATGCTCTGCGTCGCCTCTTCTTCGTAGCTCAGCTTGTTCGTGGATGCGCCGAAGTCGCGCGACAACTCCTCGGCCAGCTTCACATCCAGCGTCTGATTGATGGTCGCGAAAATCTTCTTCTCGACCAGCTTCTTGATCACCAGGTTCGCTTTCACGCCGAGTTTCTCGGACAGCTCCTTGACCGTGACGCCCTCGGCGATCGTGATCTCGCGATCGATCGGCGGCGGCTCGACCGGCTGATCGCGCCGCATGGGCATCCGCAGCGAACGCTCTTCGGAGTCCTGATCGCGATGCCGCACGCCGCCGCGCGCCACGGGCTTGATCTGGTGCCTGCGTTGCTGCTCGATCGGCACCGGCACGACCGGCTCGATTCGCGTGGGTGAAGTCGGATGCAGCGGGCGCTGGCGCCCCCGTCCGGCCGGACCGCCGGGCGTCGATGGCCCCTGCCGCATCAGCGGCTGGCCGGGACGCACGGGTCCATCGTAAATCGGCCGCCCGGGAACCGGGCTCGGCGGACGCACCGTGGGCTGTCCGGGCCGTGGCGCCGCGGGCGCAGCGCTGCGCAGGCGCGCAACCATTTCCGGGCTTGCCTGCACGGTGGGCCGCTGCGCGGGTTGGCCCGCCAGCGCCGGCCGCGTCGAGGTGGGCCGCTGCGGCTGGGCCGCGCCCGCCTGCGGCGCCGCTGGGCTTGGCGCCGGCGCGCCCCGCGGGACCAGCCGCCCAGGCCCCGCGGGGCCGGGGTTCACAAGCGTTTGAATGCTTCGCGGCGCGCCAGGCGTTGCCGCCGGCGCGCCGGGACGCGGACCGGGTTCGGTCTTCGCAACCGGCGCGGGCTGCGACGGCGGCGCCCCGCCGGGCAACGGCTGCCGCGGCCCCGAAAGAATTTGTCCAGGACGGGGCGCGGTGGGCGGCGGCGCCGGACGAGCCGGCATCGTCGTCGTCCGCGGTTGCACGGGCATGGCCGGCAGTGCGGTCCGCGGGCCTCCCGCCAACAAGGGCGGGCGCACCGGCATCGTCGCCGGCCTGACCGGCAACTGCACGTCCGGCGCCGATGCCGCGAACGCGGGCGGCGCCGCGGCCATCGCGCCCGCCGGCAAGGCTTCGATCGCGGGTTCCGCTTCCGGCGCCGCGGCCGCCCGCGGCGGCTGCGCGGCGGCCCGATGCGCGGGCGCCGGGGGCTCCAGCATGGGTTCGCTCACGTCGGGCATCGCGGGAAGCGCCTCGGCTTCCTCGCTCGCCACCGGGCGCCCTTCGAGCGGCTCCCATTCATATTCGCCGCCGCGCACCTCGGAGGCGACCAGGCGGCGGATCTTCTCCGCCACATCCTCGTCAACCGAGCTCGAGTGCGTCTTCTTTTCGGTTACCCCGAATTCCGGCAATAGTTCGAGCACGCGTTGCGGCTTCACTTCCAGCTCGCGCGCAAGCTCGTTGATTCGGATCTTCTTCATCATCAGGGAAAACAAAGTCTCCTCGTCAGGCGCACCTCAGACGCTTTCGCGCTCGCCATCCGGAATCTTCATCGTATCAGATCCGGCTTTTTCCGCCTCTTCCGCCCCATCGCTCGCGGCTGTCGGCGCCTCGGCAACTTCGCCTTCCGGCGCGGCTTCCCCGGCCGGAGTAGCATCCTCCGCCGGCGCGGCTTCCTCGACCGGCGCGGCATCGTCCGCCGGCGCGGCTTCCTCGACCGGCGCGGCATCCTCCGCCGGCGCGCCATCCTCGACCGGCGCCTCGGTCTCGAACTGCCCGTAATACCGGTTCACCGCGTCCTGAATTTCGCCCACCGTCTCCGGCCCGATATCCGGCATCGCCTCGAGATCCTCCGGCGTCATCGCCCCGAGCTTCTCCACCGTGCCCACGCCGCCCGCCGACAGCTTCGCCGACACGCTCTCGCTCAGCCCGTGCTCGATCAGCGCCGACACCGGCGCCCCAGGCACCACCAGCGCCGCCATCGCCGACTCCACTTCCTGCCGCTTCTCTTCCTCGCTCTTGATGTCGATCTTCCAGCCGATCAGCTTCGCCGCCAGACGCACGTTCTGGCCCTTCTTCCCGATGGCGAGGGAAAGCTGCGTGTCGTCGACGATCACTTCCATGTGTTTTTCCGCGGCGCTCAAAATGGCCACGCGCGAAATCTTCGCCGGGCTCAGCGCCTTCGTGGCGAACTGCACCGAGTCCTCCGAATATTCGATAATATCGATCTTTTCCCCGCGCAGCTCGCGGATGATCGACTGCACGCGCATCCCCTTCATCCCCACGCACGCCCCCACGCAATCCACGTCGCGGTCCCGGCTGAGCACCGCGATCTTCGTCCGCTCGCCCGCCTCCCGCGCGCAGCCCTTGATCAACACCGTGTTGTCGTAAATCTCGGGCACCTCCTGCTCGAACAGACGCATCACCAGCTCCGGCGCCGACCGCGACACAATCACGCCCGCGTTCTTGCCCGTCTTGTCCACCGCCCGAATCACGCAGCGCACCCGGTCGCCCGGGCTGAAGCTCTCGAGCTTGCTCTGCTCCTTCTTCGGCAGCCGCGCTTCGGTCTTCCCGAGATCCGCCACCAGATCGGGCCCCTCGAGGCGCTTGATGACGCAGTTCACCATCTCGCCCACCCGCCCCGAATACTCCGCGTAAATCGTCTCGCGCTCCGCCTCGCGGACCTTCTGCAGGATCACCTGCTTCGCCGTCTGCGCCGAAATGCGGCCCAGCCCCTCGGTCGGCTTCAGAATGCGCACCTCGCCGCCCACCTGCGCCAGCGGATCGATCTTCACCGCCTGCCCGAGCGTCAGCTCGTTCACCGGATCCTGCACCTCGCCGACCACGCGCTTCACCACGAAGATCTCGAACCCGCTCGCCTCGCCGTTGAACTCCGCCACCATGTCCTCGGTCGTCCGGAAATGCTTCCGCGCCGCCACGAGCATCGCGTCCTTCACCGCGTCGATCACGATCTGTGGGTCGATCCCCTTCTCCTTGCTCAGGAGTTCGATGGACTGATAGATAGTTCCCACTCTGCTGATTGCTCCGATCCTTAGCCTGTGGTTTTGGGTTTACCAGTCGAACTTCAGGTTGGCTTTCCGCACCTGTTCGAGCGGCAATGTGACCGTCTTCCCGCCGGCGTCGAGCGTGATCCGTCCTTCGCTGCAGCCGCCCAGCGTGCCCGTCCAGAAGGTCTTCTCCTCGACCGGCTCGCGAAGCACGATCTTCGCCTTCTGTCCCGCGAAGCGCGCGAAATCGCTCGCCGTCTTGAGCGGCCGCTCTAAGCCCGGCGAGCTGACCTCGAGCGTGTAGCGCCCTCCCGGGATCGTATCCTCCATGTCCAGCACCGTGCCCACCTGCTGCGAGATGAACTCGCAGTCGGCGTGAGTGACCCCGCCCGGTTTGTCGATGAAGATCCGCAGCAGCCGCTGGGCGCCCGACCCGAGCAACTGGGTTTCGACGATTTCGATCCCCTCGGCCCCGGCCACGCGCGCGGCGATCTCCGCCACTCGCGCCGCCAACGCCTCCCGGGTCTGATTCGGCATGCTCGCTCGCCTCTCGTCCAAATAAAAAAGTGGGCTTTCGCCCACCGCGTCCGCTCGTCTTCTTCTTGAGTATACCTCAGCCCCGCTCCGCGCTTCTTGTTTCCGCGCGGCTCAGAATTATCCAATGCAAGATGAGCATGAAAATCAGGAGCCGGCAGGGGCAGTTT
>VFSW01007635.1_pt1 | contig 15664 bp, 13 predicted proteins | sample 5358111 | NCBI WGS metagenome assembly VFSW01 (sample SAMN11554181, study PRJNA540505) | mine drainage metagenome | isolation source: sediment from site ElyBrook_90M | place: USA: Ely Copper Mine, Vershire, VT | collected 2017
GATCAACAATCTTGAGACGCGTTGCCCACAAGTCCACAGGCGGGATCTTCAATCTATCGCGGAGCCTGTGGACTTGTTGGCAACGCCTTACGCCGTCTGGTCGGTAAAGTGTGGAATATGAGAAATCCGGGCAGAAGGCTGTCTGTAAGAGGTAATCGCGATGGCTATCCCTACACTCATAGTTGATGATCGGGCGATGCGGGCGCCCGCCAGCGACGCAGGCGCTCAGGGTCGTTGACGCGCATCGTGATCGCGACTGGGAGCTGGAGCGCGCCTTGCGGTCAAGCAGCTAAATTTGATAATCTATTGCGGGCCGATGGCGTCATAGTCAGTGCCAGCTTTTGTGTTCTCATCGTTCTGATGCCATGACTATACTGGAATATCTGACTCTTACGTTCTATCCGGTCGTCATAATCTTCGCAGTTCTGGGCGCTCTTTATTTGGCCGTGCGCGGCATTATTTGGGTGTCTGGTAAAAGCATTTGCAAATGCCCCTGAAATACCCGACTCGGGTCTGGCTGAAACATAAGCGTTGAAGAGTTCGGCTGTAAGGTGATGGCCACTTTCTGCTTTCGGCTTCCAAATTCGTCTTGCCGTTTTGGTTGACGATGTGTCAAGTGAACCAAGTGGGCAGATGCGTCCGTAAGGGCGAGCACAGCCAAATCGTGGTGTTCTGGAAGATCGATCAAATCCCTAGCGCGGACAACTAGAGCGGCTCCGACGAGCACGAAGCCGACGAGAAGACCCGTCGGTGTGTCGTGGGTATTATCGGCATAGTGCGAGCTTTCCGCCAGCAGTCTTCGACAAGTTGCCGAAGATTGAGACCCATCAGCACGATCCTAATTGACGGCGCGGAGCGGATCATCGCCGGAATGCCCAACGCGCCCGGGTTTCCAGCGATTGGGTTCGAAGGTTTTTTACAGCAGCATCACCGATCGCATCACCTTGCCCGCGCGCGAGCTTTTCACGTCGGCTGAAGAGGACACGGCCTGTGCTTAGTCAAAACCTAAATCCGGACGTATTGATGATGCAGCCCGCCCAGAATTGAGATGCTTGCGATGGGACCGAGCTTCTGCGCGCGCCGAACCTCCGGTGCATTCTTGTGCAACGAGAGATGCGTGCGGACCTGATTGTAATAAGAAGCGTAATTCTTCAGCATGCGACGCAACTGCGCTTCGTCGAACACGATCAGGCGTCGAGAGCTTCGCGCCGAATCGAGCCGATGACGCGCTCGACGTGGCCGTTCTGCCATGGCGAGCGCGGCGCGGTCGGATGATCACGGATCCTCATCGCACGAATGCGATGGGTATAGGCTGGGCCGAATGCACCGTCGCGGTCGCGAATCAGGTGGCGCGGCGCTTCGTCCCAGGGGAAGGTGTCAGTCACTTGACCAGCGATCCACTCGGCGGTCGGATTGTTCGTCACCCTGATGCTCACCACTCGCCGGCGAGCGTGACGCAGAAAGACCAGGCCATAGAGCAACTTGAATGAGATCGTCCGAACTACGAACAGATCGATGGACGCGATCTCGGCGGCGTGATTGCGCAGGAAGGTCTTCCAACCTTGGGACGGTGGTCGGCGGCGCCGGACCATGTACCTGCCGACGGTTGATTCAGCGACTTCGATCCCGAGCATCAACAATTCGCCATGGATCCGCGGTGCGCCCCACAGCGGGTTCTCGCGGTTCATGCGCCGGATCAGCGCCCGAACCTCGGCATCAGTCCGGGGACGGCCGCCGACGTGGCGGGACTTCCAGCGCCAGTAGGCGCGGAAACCGCGCCGGTGCCAACGGATCACGGTCTCCGGCTGCACGATGATGATCGCGTCCAGAAGCGACGGATACAGTCGATAGATCCATACGAACAGCAAGCGGTCGATGTTCCACAGACGCACGCGCTTCGGGGATTTGCGCCGTAGAACTACCAGCTGTTGCCGCTGGATCAGATTCTCGGCCTCAAGCCGCGCTCGTCGCGCGAACCACGACCGGATAACAAGCAGCAGCTGGGTCAGAAACGCGACCATCGCCCGCTTCATTACCATACGCTCACAAGCCCGTCATCCCGGATAAGGTTTTCGGGAGGCACAACGGCTTCCACTCAGCGAGCACTGCACGATCATCGAGTTTAAGGCGGGCGCGTTGTTCCGCCACGCTGACGATGAGATCTGCATGGAAGTGGTCGCTTCAGCCGTGTACGGAGAAATCGTGCTTATTGACGCTTGCAAATTATAGTGACACCGATCCAGGGCTTAACCCCCGTCCAAATGTGCCATTCGGACCTCCGACCTGTCCCTATATTATGCAGGACTCAATAATTCCAAAGGTGCAGTCTTCGTTTCCAAACAAGAATCTCGTATGAGTCCGGTCGGGAGTACTGGTTCAGTAAATGGCTCTGTTGCGTGAACATATTCGAGGCGGCACTGAACGAACTTGATCGGGAGGCTGGAAATGTCCCAGGGCGAGTTGCGCGTGTGAGGAAAGAAGAAGCGGGCTAATCCCTGCTTCGCCTCGTTGGCCTCGCACTTTGCTCTTGTCTCAGGCGCCATCGATCAATCACTTCAATGCTAAAGCGCCATTCTGCACCCAGTCGAAAACCGGGAATCTTCCCGGCCTTGAGCAGGCGATAGATCGTCGTTGGGTGCACGCGGAGATATTCCGCGAGCTCCAGCACGGTTAGAACCTTTGGTGCCGTGGAATCGATGCTATCTTTATCGCTCGGGTCATTTTCGTCCATCCGTGGATCCTACTACTCGCAGTAGAGCAAAGACCAGTACTGACGCTAATTCAGAATCGTCTTGTAAATTTATCCCACAGAGGGTAGGATTTCAAATGGTTGTTTTAGGACGGATGCTCGGATGGCAAAACGTTCTGATCAAACTTTCGGGAAGACGATTCGCGAACGGCGCCTTGAGCTTGGCTTGACACAGCGGGTAGTGGGGCTCCGGATCGGGGCCTCAACACCATATGTCGGCCATCTAGAAGCGAACCAGCGCCATCCGTCCGACGAGGTTCTAGGGCGGCTCGCGGAAGCTCTCGGATTGGACGAACGCGATTTGTTCATGAGCGCCAATCCGATAGCCGAGCGCCTCATAAAATCCACAGAGGCTGTGAACGGTACATCGGCTTGGGATGCGCTCCGCAAGGACAAGGCCTTTCAGAGGCTTCACAACATTTTGCCTGCCGAAATGAGATTCCTGTCCGAGGTCGCCAAGCTGGGAGAAGTCGCCTCTAGGCGAGATTTTCTCCAGATCTTGAACGTCATTCGCCACACCCTTCAACGATGATTCTGCCGTTACCAGCCAGTCATGGGCGGGCGTCTACGGCTCAAGCGCGGCAGCACGGCCCGCGCGAATTGAACGCCGTAAGCTCGGCAGTTTGGCGATTGATGAACGTCAGCGCTATTTTAGCCTTCTCCGTCGGCAGGCTGGGGGCAAGTTTTTGCGCGAACTCAGTTTGGCCCGATCGCGAACGCCCACGACTACTATGAGGCAGATGCCGTCAAGATTCTAAATGGTCAGTGCGTTCCCCGTTCACGACTGGACTGTGCGCGACCACAGAGCAATGTGTCTGTCCACCTGCCGGGGAGACGGGCAGTCATGCGAAAGGTATCGGACAAGGAGCGCGAAAAGCTCTGCGCAGAAATCGCCGGTCTCGGATCACTAGATCTGAGTCAACTGAGAGCCCGGTGGAAGCTTCTCTCACGGCGCCAGCGCAAGACGGTCTCGGGCTACGAAACTGAAGCACCTCCACATCTGAGCCGAGATCTGCTCAGGCGAGCGGTTGCGTACCGCATGCAGGAGAACGTGCTGGGTGGTCTCAAACCGGCGACCCGCCGACTCCTTGAGCGCATCGCCGAAAACGCCAGGGCGAACAAGCCGACCACAGTTGTGCCGTCGAGGAGAGTCGGTCCTAACGCACTCCTGATCCGCGAATGGGGCTGTACACGGCATGAGGTCACGGTGCTCGAGAGCGGAGCGATGTTCCGCGGCAAGCGTTACCGTTTTCTCTCTGAAGTGGCCCGCGTGATCACCGGTAGCCACTGGTCGGGACCCCTGTTCTTCGGGGCTTAGCAGGTTGCGGAAAAAGGGATTTTGAAGCGTATTCGGCACAAGCGATAATGCGCCTACGTGTGCCCTGGCATGCTATTCCTACTGAGTAATGGGCTCTCAAGGTAGTTTTTCCGCAACCTGTTAGGGCACCGGCCAAGGAGGCGAGCAATGGAGCGCGCTAGTAACGCCGTCCGCCGCTGTGCCGTCTACACGCGGAAATCTTCTGAAGAGGGCCTCGAGCAGTTTTGATGGCGAAGCGCGATCGATTCCAACAGCAGTAAAGTGCGGCTTCGGGGTTCGCTTCGGGCGACCGCGTCCGCTCCGTTTGTCGGCATCGCCATCAACGCAGGTTATCGCCAGGCTTTCCGAATCACCAATGAATTGTGTGCGGATCAAGTTTTTAAGCAGCCACACGACCCTGCCGTGCGCGTCCGCATCCACCGGCCAAACGAGATGCGCAAACACCACTCTCGAGGGTGCCGCGATTGCTGGAATTGGGTATGGTGAACGGGAACGCGGTGCGGAGTTCGTGAACAATGCCCCAGTAATCAAGGCCGCTGTTAAACATCAGTAACGACCCCAAATTGTCGGGGGCCGTGAGACCTAGTTATTTACGACCCAACGTACATTTTGGCACTACCGAGTACGATTGAATAACTGACGGGAATTGCACGATGAAGGTTTCTGTAATCATTCCAGCTTACAACGCGTCGAAAACTATTCGTCAAGCGGTCAATAGCGCGCTCGCGCAGGATTTTCACAAGGAAATCATCGTCGTCAACGATGGCTCGACCGACGCAACCGGGGAGATGCTCCTTAGCTAGCCCAACGGCGGCCAGAGCGCCGCATGCAATACTGCGATCGCCGCAGCTGGAGGTGAATATCTCGCCTTCCTCGATTCCGACGACTACTGGTTGCCGGGCCGGATCACGTTGACCGTCGACGCGCTGAAGGTCAACGCGGGCGTCGCCCTGTGCGATTTCCGCACGGTCGATCGCGACACGGGTGCTGTTCTCGGAGATGTGCATCCGGGCCGCGCGCCGACGAGAGAGGATATCTTTGAAAGCTGGCCGCCTATGACCCGAACGGCGGTCACGATGCGCACGGACCTCGCGCGCGAGTGCGGCGGGTTCCCCGAAGGCATCGGCTGGGGAGAAGACGTGCTTCTTTGGCTCGCCGCGATCCATCGCTGTTCTTTCGTTTACGTTCCGCAGATGCTCGCCGTTTATAGGAGTAGCGCGAGTCTGAACGAGCGGCGTTACTCGCCGAAGCAGCGCAAGCCCTTCGAGCGCGAAGTGACCGCACGCTACGGCCGCGACGGCCGAAAGTTGGTGAATATTGCCCGCGATCAGTACGCCAGCCTCCTACTCGCTTCATCGCTGACCGACCTGAAGAACGGGCATAAGTTGCGCGGCGTTAAAGACCTTGCCGCACTGCTCATCTACAGGCCGTCATACTTAGCCCGGGCGATCGCTGCAAAGGCCCGAGCAGTCAGTGCAGCAGATCGCGACTAAGATCGTTTTGCGGCGGGGCGGGCTGGCGCCGAGTAAAACCAAGTGGGCAAACTGGCGTACGTCCATTATCCAAAGGAGTTACGGAAAAAGGAAGAAGCGTTGGATCTCGCGCTGAGTGATGATTTATTCAACGGCCAGCGGTGCTTATGGCCTCGCAACTCGCCATTGACTCCGCTCTGCATGCGCTTCGCACCGAGCCGCAACGTAAAACACATAATACCGGGGAATTGATGGATCAACTCGAATCGTTCATCGACGAAGGCAACGTCGCCGTGCCGTCATCGACCGTCATAGTGCCGCTCGTCAAGGAGTGGCTGAGCCCGAAGAGTGTAATAGACATCGGTTGCGCATATGGCATCTGGCTGAAGGCATTTCGGGATCAAGGCTGCGAGCGAATCTTGGGCGTCGATGCCGATTGGGTCGACCGTAACAAGCTGGTTATTCCCCCAGAATGCTTTCTCGCTCGCGATCTCGCCGCCACGGACTTATGGCTAACCTTCGACCAGCGGTTTGATCTTGCTGTTTGTTTGGAGACGGCCGAGCATGTTCCGCTGCGTAATGCCAACCTGCTCGTCGCGTGCCTCGTTAGCGCCGCGCCAGCGGTGCTCTTTTCGGCTGCGCCTCCTGGACAGATGGGTCATCGGCACATCAATTGTCAGCCGTTGTACTGGTGGCGCGAACTCTTCGCACTTTACGATTTCCGGATGCGTGACCCCCTTCGGCCGCTGATCCGCGAGGATCAACGCATTGGTTGGTGGTATCGGCAAAATATGGTGCTGTTCGCTGACTCGCGTTACATCAACGCTAAGCCTGCGTTGCCGGAGATACCGGTCGGCCGCGAATGCGAGTGGGTCCGGTACGAGGTATTCAACGAATTCTTTCACCCTAAGAGCGCACCGCGAGCGTTCGTGAGCGAAGTCTGGCGAAGAATCCATCGGCGGATGTTTCCGCAAGTGAAAGAAGCGGCCCGACGACGCGCCGTTGGGGCAAAAAGGGAGTATTGAGTCCGAAAGGAGCGAGCCGAGTCCTCCCCCTGCGACATTTAAACAAATAGACTCTCCAGACTATGCCGGCGGGAGCGGCGCCGGCGGGCCCCTTCTCGACTTCATCGGAACGCGGCATTTGCGGCGCACGCCAACGATTGTCGCGCGATCACGGCCGCGGGCGGCGCAAAGTTTATCGAGGCGCTTTCGATCAGTGAATCGAGCCTCGACCCTAATGCGATCTCGCTGCCGGGTTTCGATGGCTCGCGGAGCTACGGCTTGATGCAGGTCAACACCAACGCGCATCCGGGCTACTCGCCGGACACCCTGATATCGAATCAGGACTTGAATGTGCAGTTCGGCGCGGCCGACTTCTGCGCGAATACGCGAAGTACGGAAACCTCAATGACGCGATCGCTCAGTATAAAGGCTGGAAGGGCGGCTACGCCGACCCGCGCCCCGGCGCGAAGCTCGAGGCCAACCAAGTGACGGCGATTCAAGCGGGGTTAGCCTGATGCAGAGATTCGCCAATAACGCGGCGTCGACGCTAGCCGGCGCGATCGACGGAGTAGTTACTGCTCTCGCGGTGACGTCGGCGGCAACCTTTCCAACGGGCCCGAAGTTTCCGATTCTGGTCGACGCGGAGTTGATGCTCGTGAGCGGGGTAGTCGGCGCGGTGTTTACCCTGGTGCGCGGCGTCGAAGGCACGGCTGCGAGCGCGCACGCGAATCTCGTGCCGGTGATCAACGTGCTTACGGCGGGCCAACTTGAGGCCGCGATCGCCGAGCCCGACCAGGTAACGACAGCGGGAACTACAGCGGGCAATGCGATCTCCGCGATGCCGGTGCAGCAGCCGACCGAGAAAAAATTCAAAGGCTTTTTGAACGGCTACCAGAATGCGAGGGGGACGCCGCAGACGATTACTTTCCCGACGCCGTTTACGCAGGTGCCAGTGTTTACCGTGAATTCAGATCCACATGCATCGACCCCGCCGCGGTTGCCAAGGTGACGTTGCTGAGTTCGATGGCTGCGCCAGTGACCGCATGAATCATTCTGGAGGGCTGGTAATGAAGAAAGTCATTGGCGTGTTGTTTGTCATGCTGGTGCTCAGTGGGTTCGCGCAGCGAAGCGAGGCGCGCGAGCGTCAACTCGCTAACCACTGTACTCATGGGCGAAGTGGGGTGGGCGGTCTGCTCGGGGCGGCGGGTGCCGCGTGTGACACCGGCAGCGTGTCCTTTTCGGCCAACGGAGCGGTCAGCGAACTGTCCCGGAATCTCATGGGGTCGGCGAGTTCATCGCCGGGTGTGGTACCCGCGCCCGCGAATATAGTGGCCGGTAACGCGCTGGTGTTTGTGATCGGAGTATATGGCGCGACGCCGGGGATCGGGTTGCCCTCGGGGTTTGCTTTGATCGGTTCGGCGCAAACGGCCTCGGCTAGCGGAAATACCTGGACTCAGGAAATGGGCTGCAAGACGGCTACTGGAGCGGAGCCGGGCAGTTATTCGGCAACCTGGACCAACGGTGATTCTCACGGGACGGCGGCTATCCTCCAACTCGCGGGAACGGACTGTGCGCATATTGATGTGAACGCGGGTGTGAGCGCGGGCGGGGTTGCAACGGCGACAATTCCTTCGCTGACCACGGGGCAAAGCAATGAGTTTATCGTTGCGGCCGGCTCGTGGGATTGTGGGATTGTGCCGGGTATCAGCACGGGTCGGTTGTTTGTCAGCAATGGCTCGTTAGGACGCTTGGTGATTGCGGGATATGCGCAACTCGCAGCCGGGGCGACGCCGGCGCCGATCATAGGGACACTGAACCCGCTGTTGTGCTCGCTTTCGGGCAACACGATCACGGGGCAGCAGGTGGGTTTTTATTCCATCCTATCGCCAAGTGCGTCGCCGTTGCTGACTAACGCGTCGGGCCAGCAGCTCCAGACGCTGAATGGCAGTATCAACAATGTGCTGAACGTGATGGCCCCGCCTTACGGAGCGCTTGGCGACGGGAACACCGACGATCTCAACGCCATCCAGAAGGCTATTTATGACGCCTGCGGATTACCGAATCCGCCGAGTGGCAGCCCTGTGACGCAGGCTTCCACAGCGGTTTTTTTGCCACCATCGCCTGTGTGCTACATGCACAGCAAGCCGCTCCGCATTCCTTGCCAGGGACTCGAATTTTACGGCCAGCAAGCCGCCTTGTGCCAGAACTATACCGGCGTCGCGATCCTGCAGAACGGTTGGGGGGTGGGAAATCTGCCGACCACCACGGCGTTGGTTGGTAGCGGGAAGTCGCTAATTTCAGCGGGCGGCCAAATATACGGGATTAACATTGGGCGCTTTATCAACGGTCCTGGAACCAATAATCTGAAATCGAACGTCACGAGCAACGGATTCAACATAGCCCTCTTTATGAAGCCGACTGCGACGAACGGTCAGGTGTTTAGCTCGATCGCAGCCTATCCGGGGCCATACGCAGGGGCCGACAGCGGTGCGTTCTCCTTTATTTTTAATGGGTCGAGTCAGCTTGTGATTACGGTAAACACCGTGACGGGCGGCAAGATTACGGTTGGCACCTGTGCGGCGCAGAGCGCGGGCACCATTTACGAACTGGAACTCGATTGGGACAAAACGACTTATCGCGCATGGCAAGGAATACCGGGAAGAACGGCGGCCTCCTGCGGCACTGCCGCATCATCCAACGCGATGGTGCAGAACCCGTTTGAGGAAGTGATGCTGCCCGATGGCGGGCCGCATCAGTATTGGCCCGACAGCTCGAATAACACGGCAAGCGCCTTCGCCGGGGAGCTCGATTCGGTCCGGATCCAGAACACTAGCGTCCATACTTCGGCCTACACCGTGCCCAACACGAAGTTCGCTGCGGACGGCAACACCTATTATCTGCAAAATTTCGATACCAGTCTCGACGGCACGCAAATTGGCTACACCTACAACGGTGCGAGTGTTTATTCGATCATTGGCGAAACCACGATCGGGGCCACCAGCGGCGACAATCTGCACGACCTCGAGTTGTGTTCGACGGCCGGCGGGAGCGGCAGTCCAGATGGGTTGTGGGTGGGTGGATCGAATAACTCGAAATGGAAAAATCTCACTTGCAGCAACGCTTACTTCGCGCAATTCGAGTTTTTCGCCCAGGATTACCTGGCGCACGCGGACAACCTGCAAGGCTTTGGTGGTCACGTCGGAATTATCAAAGCGAATAATTTTGCCGACAGCATCGTGAGCGACTCGGGCATTGATGGCGTCGACATCGCTTGCGAAGTCGCCAACGGAGGCGGCGGGGGTAGTTATACTGAATCGAACCCGCGGTGCGTTGATCGCGGCGGGCTGCGCTATGGTTGGATCGAGAATGCGACGCAAACGGTGATCACTTATCCCTTCGTGGATCAGGAGCTCGGCGTCGAACCTCAATTCGTTGCGACCTATCTGATTAACAGCCCGTTTTCTTCGAATGTCATCACCGGCGGCAATATCGACACTCGCAACGGCGCGCCCTATATCCTTCAGGACAATGGTGGTTACGGGAGCGCGATCGTAGGAATGCTGTTTGGCACCTACGGCGAAGATCAACTCGCGGGGCAGGTCGTCAAATATACCAACGGGAATCCGATCTCGCCGACGCAACTGATTAGCTCGGTGTGCCCCACGACCGGAGGGGGGATCGCGCCGTGCGCCTTCGGGCTCGCGGTGCCGCTCTCGAGTCCGCTCGGTTATGTCTCGGTGAACGGTGTTGCTGCGGCGCCATTGGCGAACCTGCCGACCTGCAACGCCGCGAACGATGGGAATAGCGGCTATCTGGTTACGAATGCGACTACGTGTACGACGGGAAGCCTGATCACCGCCGCCGGCACAACCTATTGTTCGGCGATCTGCAAGAAAGGCACGGGGTGGGTTCATTAAGGAATGCCACAGGGACCGGACGGTTCCAGGTGGAGCGGGCGCGGTGGTGGTGCCGGATCGCGACCGCAACTTCATGTTTGAAGTCCGGTGACGTCTACCGCGATGTCACGCGTATAGCTGCCCGGACGGCCAGGCTGATTTTCGAACGCAGCGCCGCCACTTCCTGACCCGTCATTCGGTGAAAGGGGCAGCGCCGGGACGCTGGCAGATGGGGAATCGCCGTTGTTTCCGCGATAGTTATAGCCGGGGGGCTGTCCGTCGAACGGATTGAGCACCTTGGTCGCTGCATTTGCCGCCGCCTCGGCGCCGGTCTGACGCTGATGCTGCGCGAGTACGCTCTGGATGGCGGTCTGTTCGCCGTTCGGGGTGTTGGCCTTGCCGCCGCCCATACTGGCAACGCCTTCCGAAACTTTCTTGAGGCCCGCAGTAATCGGATTGACTATCTTTGCGATGGTCTGGGCGGTGTAGGCGGCTTCGAAGGCGTGAGCGAGCGCGAGTCCCACCGTACCACCGACCAAGTCGGCCGCCATGCTCGGCACCGCAACGGTGACAGCCGCAAATACAGCAGCGAGCGCGGCATAGCCGAGCATGTCGCTGAGGGAGATCGTTCCGGAACACACGGTGGTCATAATCTTGGAAGGCGCCACGAAGTAGCTGCTTATCATTGGCACCGCCGCGCTGACCGGCTTGCAGGCCGCTGCCAGAGCCGCCTGCCATTGCGCAACCATCTGCATCCCGATAGAGAGCACGGCGTAAAAGAAGAGGAGCTTTACGCCGATCCGGATGACGTTGGTGAAGTAGCCCTCCGAAGCACTGGCGGTGAAGCGATTGCCGCCAAAGCCAAGCAGGATCACACCGAGGCCGGCAGTCAGATACGCTTTGACGAGCGTGAGGAGCAACTCCACCGCCACGATTACGAATGCGGCTCCGACGACAAGCGCCAACACCCCTTCGACGACCGCGAGTTCAAGATTAGATATCATGCCGCTCGCCGCGGGACTGTTAAGCAGGGTACCAGCCATACTTAATCCCGCCTGCAAAACGCTGTCGGGACTGAGTGCCGGCAAGCCGCTGATCGCCGAGCCGATACGAGAGAAGCTCTGGATGACCAGGTACATCCAGTTAAAGCCGTTCACGATCATAAGGTAAATGAAACCGCCGCTTAGTATCTGTTTGATCATGCGGCCAAGGAAAAACGAGGGATCGAGCTGACCCTCAGCGCTGTACTGGATCCAGGTGACGATGATGTCGATCAGAAACAGTGCGAAGAAAAGCTTGAGCGCGTAGGGCTGGATGGCGGAACTGTAGTGAACTCCGGCGGTGTAAAACTGAGTTGCTATACTGTCGAGATTTTGGGGATTCATAGGGACCTCCTTCGCGACGATTGATCATTGTGGCGGTGGCGGTGCGGTGCCGGGCTTGTAGGCCTGCGGTGGGCCGGAGATAAATGCCCGAGCGCGCTCCTCCTGGAGGTGCTGCTGGTACGCTTGCCAGAATAAGTAAAGCACCCCGCACACTCCGATAATCGCGAACGCCGCGATCAGCGCGTTCTTCAGACGTTTCATCGTGCAGCCTTATTGTGGCGGTGGCGCCGCACTGCCGGGCTTGTAGGCCTGCGGCGGACCACCGATGATGGCCAGCGTCCCGAGCTGGCTCTGGGTCTGGTTGTTGAGCTGGTTTGCGGCAGCGGTGTTTTGCGAATTCATCATCGCCATGACGAGCTGGCGCAGCATCTGAATCTGCTGGACCTGAGCGAGAGCGATCTCATTGCCGGTCTGGACCGCCTGCAGGTTGCCGATCGCGGTCTGATTCTTCACCTCGAGCGTTTGCAGCGTGGCCTGCTCATCCTGGAAGTTCTGGGCCTGCGACTGCGCGCTCTGGAGCGCGCCGTTCAAGGTGTTCAGCGTGGTGTCGACGCTCGCCTGCGGGCTTTGCGCGCCGGGCGTGCTGGTGACGTTGTAGCCCGGATAGAGCTGCTGGAATTGTTGCGCGAGGCCTTGGAAGGTGTAGGAAAGGCCCTGCTGCTCGGAAATTAGTCCGCCCAAATTGGCGAGCATATTCTGATTGGACTGCCAGACGCCGGCGCCGCCGCCGGTGGTATTTTTAACCATGTACTGGAGTTGTTGGGCGAGGTTGGTGTCGGCGGCGGTCTCCTGCTGGAGCTGCAAGAGTTGGCGCGCGAACATTTGTGGATCGAACACGATCGAGCTGCCGCCGAACTGAGCGCGCGAAACCGACGGCATCGCGACGACGAGCAGCAAAGCGACTGCCGAATAGCACCTGAAGTAACGCTTGAGCATCTCCCCTGCCCTCCTCCATTTATGCCGATGCTTCCTCGTGCAGGCTCCGTCCATTCATGTATCCGCGAGAGGAATGCATGAGACGCTCGGGAACTTCGGGAGACGGATAAAAGCGCGCCAGGTAGTCTCCCCACTCGCCGAGGCCGCGGGCGCGCAGCCACTCGACGCGCCACCGCTCGCGATGCTCAGCGATCATCCGCCGCGCTATGAGAACATCCTCTTTGGACCCTGCCCCGATGAAAGCGAGCGCTGCCGGCCCGACCGCAAACTGGAACAGCCGCCGGCCCAGCGGCGAGACGTAGTAGTAGTCGCGCTTGGGCGTGGCCTCGGCGAGTATGTCGATCTGGCGGTCGGAGAGGCCGAACTTGCGGTAAAGCTCGCGCGTCTGCGGATTGCGAGCCTCGGCGTTCGGCAGATAGAGCTTGGTCGGACACGATTCCAGAATCACGTCGCGCTGAGGCGAGTTGGCGATTTCGCTGAGACTCTGGGTCGCCAGTACGACCGCCGCGTTCTTTTTGCGCAGCGTGCGCAGCCATTCTTCGAGCTTGGCGCCGAAGGTACTGTTCGCCAGCACTACCCACGCTTCATCGATCACGATGAGCGTGGGACGACCGTCGAGCCGCTGCTCGATGCGGTGAAAGAGATAGGTGAGAACCGGGATGGTGACCTTCGGCCCCATGCCCATCAAGGTTTCGAGCTCGAAGGTGATGAAGTCGCCTTCGAGCAACACGTCACGATCGGCGTCAAGAAAACGCCCAAGCGGTCCGGCGAGCGAGAACGGGCTCAGCCCGTCGCGCACCGCCGTATCCTGCACCTGGGTGATGAGGTTGGTGATGGTGCGCTGCTCGACCGGGGCCTCGGCGAGCAACTCCAGCGCGTGATAAAGCGCTTTGCTCTGCGGCGGAACCAGCTTCACATTACCCAGCGCTATCCAATCTTCAAGTAATACTTGAAGTTTCATCCGGTCGGTGGGATCGTCAATTCGCGCCAACGGCTGTAGTGGGACCTCCTCCTCACCCAGATCGAGATGCTCGCCGCCAAGCGCTTTAGTCAGCACAAAGGCCGAATAGCCCTTGTCCATGAAGAACACCTGGCCGCCGGGAATCGCGCGGTAATTGGCCGCGATCACGCCGAGCGCAACGCTCTTACCCATGCCGGTCGGGCCAATCCCAATGGTGTGGCCGGTATCGGCGACGTGAAGGTTGAACCGCCACGGCGTGCTGCCGGTCGTGGCGCCGTAGCAGAGCGCCGGGGTGTTCTTCGGATAATAGGGGCACGGATTGGTGGCGAGCCCCGGCCAGATGCTCGTCAGCGGCATGATGTCGGCGAGATTGCGCGTGCTCACGAGCGGCTTGCGCATGTCGTACCAGCCATGGATCGGAATCGAGCCGAGCCAGGCTTCGACGTTGTTGATGGTCTCGACGCGCGGGTCGAAGCCTATGTTCTGGCAGACCTTGAAGATGAGCCGCGCGGCTTCATCGGCCTCAATCGCGGTATCGGCGTTAATCACAACTCTGGGGGTCGCGTAGCAGAAGCGGACGTCGCCGGCCTCGGCCTCGGCGATCGCATCGTCGGCGTCGGCGGCCATCCTGAGCGCGTGCTGATTCTCGAACGCGCCCGCCGTGCCCGAGCCGACGGTCTCGCTGATTATCGCGCGGGCGCCCTTGCGCTTCTGAAACCAGTTGCGCCGGTGCACACCGATCTGCCCAATCGCGGTCCTGATCGGCAGCGGGATTGCACGGATCGAATAGCGATACGCGATGGGCAGCTCGCTCAAAAATACCGCCAACTCCGCGTGTGAGAACGGCGGAAAGCCGCCGAGCGAAACTACCCGGATATGTCTGCCCCCGACCCGTGGCTTGAAGCCCGGAATGAAGTCCTGATTGCCCAGCACCGCGTCGAGCGGAATCGCTCCGCTCGGCGCTTTGACCTGGCACATATGTCCGTTGATGCAGGTCGTGATGTGCGACAGCAGCTCGGGCATCGCGAGCGGCACCAGCTTCCATACCGGACTTATCGCGTCGGCGAATTCCTGCAGTTGCTGCCTGAACCACTCCCGTTGCCGCTGCCGGTCGGCGTCCTTGGGCAGACCGGAGACGAATGCGCGCCCTACCCTGCTTTGCACCTCGGATGGCCGGCGGCACGCCATGCTGAGCACCGTCCGGGTTTCGTAATGACGGCCCTCCTGGGCGTAGTGAAGCGCGCCTTCATGATCGATCATGGAGCTCACCGGATCGGGGAACACGCGCTTCGCCCGCTCACCGCTCGGATAACGAATCAGATCGACCTGGTAGGCGAAGCCGTCGTCGAGGCGAATGAACGCGCGGTTCGCCAGTGCGCGGTGCGCGTCCAGTTCCTCGGGACTGGCCGAATTGAGATCGGGTGCGAGGCACTCGAACGCCACCAGCCGCGCCTCGTCCTTCATGACGATGGTGTAGTCGTCTTCTGCGAAGCCGAAGTTGAGCAGATCGGGCAGGCCTCGCCGCCGATCCGCTTTCCGCCGTAAATCTCGAAACTCCTTGAGAAACATCTTTCCCTCCCTTACCCCCGCATCTCCCTGGGTGTGGGCACCGTGGGCCGCACGCGTGCCGGCGCCGGTGCCCAGATCGAGGCGCGCGCTGGATAGCAGTCCTGCTGATAGCGCCAATGGCGGATGTAGACCTGGCTAAGCTGTGGGTCGATTTTGGCGGCCTGCACCAGCGCCCAATGACCGGCGGTCGCCAGCAGCACGCCCAGCGCCGCGGTGTACCAGCGTCCGCCGCCCAGGATCAGGGCGGCGGCGGCGATCCAGTTTGCGAGCGCCAGCGGACGCTCCGCTCCCGCCAGCAGCACCGGACGAACCAGCGATTGATGAATGATGTTTAGCCGCTGCCTGCCCTCGTTCACGGCGGCGCCCTCCTTCGC
>VFSW01007636.1_pt1 | contig 15663 bp, 20 predicted proteins | sample 5358111 | NCBI WGS metagenome assembly VFSW01 (sample SAMN11554181, study PRJNA540505) | mine drainage metagenome | isolation source: sediment from site ElyBrook_90M | place: USA: Ely Copper Mine, Vershire, VT | collected 2017
CAATCGCTTCCAATGACACGGCGGACGGACGCCAGCAGAATCGCCGCGTCGAACTCGTCGTATCCGGAGACGTGATCGGAAATGCCGTTGGGGCCGGTCCAGCCGCAATGGAAGACTTGCCGCTCGCTCCTCACCCGTAAATTGGAGATCGCGACAGAGCGAAACGGCTGAGAACCTGAACCGGTTTCTCGCGTATTCGCTAGCTTCAGCGCATTCGATTTCGCACCTAGGGGGACAGGCTGCAGGTGCAGTCTGTCCCCCGACTGAAGCACTACCCGGCCAGGAATATCCTCCGCAGCGCTGGATCTCTCCGAAATTGGCGCGGGCCACACGTCTGATGCCTTTCTTCGTTCCTGTCCGCACCTCATGGAAAAAACACAATTTTGGGAATACGTGCAAAAGAGCACAGACACGCCAGTTCCATACCCTGATGATGCGCTTACAAACCGATGGATAGAGAAGACAAGGGCCATTGCTGAAGGCAGGATTAAAAAGTTCACCTTCACTTCTCGCCGTTCCGACACTGTAATCGCGGACTTCTCTTGGAGGATTATCACTTGCGCTTTACAAGTCATTCCATCAGTTCACTCTTGCTGGCTGCCGCCCTTGCGGCGCCGGTGGCAATTATGGCCGCCCCCGGACCGAAAGACGATGCCGTTCAGGCCCGGGTCTATGATTCCAACCACAAGGATTACCACAACTTGGATGACCACCAGAACACCGCTTGGGGAATATACCTGACTAGCATTCACAAAAAGCGCTACGAATTCTCGAAGGCTAGCAAGAAAGAGCAGTCTAATTACTGGAATTGGCGCCATGCCCATCCGGACCACGATTAACAAAGGCATTCCCCCGGCTCGGATTGTGGCATGACGGAGGATGCGGCCTCGTCCAGAACGCCGCGGACGCGGCCGAAGTTGGCCCGCTCCTCGCGTTTGGAATAAGTCTTTGAGTACAGGTCGAACAAGACAAGGGGATTCATTGCGAGAAATGAAGATTAGGAACTATTCGTGCGGACTGATCGTTACGATCGTGGGGCTTGCTCTGTACTCCTACTACGTCCGCGAACTTCTCACTGCTCTGAGTTTATTTAGTGTGGCTTTCTTCTTCCTGGCCTTGGTAGGGCTTGGCGCGCTCCTCATCTGGTGCGCCAGCGTGCAGGTGGCCATTTGGGCCGGCCCTGCATCGCGGAACGTGGTCGCGTACTCCCGCCGTTTGATCGCAGCCAACGCGCGGCCGTGAGTTCGCCACGAACCTCGCTGAAGAATTTGGACCTGTGCACAAGTGAACAGACTGATGTGTTGGCATCGTCTAGTATCGGCGCTGGAAGAACGCAATTGGGAAAGAGAACCGCAGGAACAGAACCATCCGTCAGCCGGAAGCCCTGAACCAAAGCTATCGCGGCAAGACTCAAGCCAAGAAAAATCATATCCCTTGGGAAGATGAACCAAAATGCTCTGGACAATTTTTGTGGTCTTGCTCGTGTTGTGGCTTCTCGGGGTCGTCACTTCCTACACGATGGGCGGGTTCATCCACATCTTGTTGGTCCTGGCGATTGTTACCATTTTGATCCATGTGATCCAGGGCCGAAAGACGACTTCTTGATTGTGGAGACTGACCGATGAAATCAATCACCGTGCTGGGAATTCTGCTCACCGTTCTGGGGATTTTTGCCCTTGTCTACCAGGGATTCAGCTATACCCGCCAGGAGAAAGTTCTCGACGTGGGTCCGATTCACGCCACTCGGGACGATACGGAACGCATCCCGCTTCCGCCAATCGTCGGGGGATTGGCTTTATTGGGCGGGGTTGCTTTGCTCGTCATCGGCGCGAGACAAAAGGCGTAACACAGCGGGCCAAAGATGTTTGAGAAAAGATTCCCGAGCGCCTGTTGCCCAGCCGAAAGCATGATTCAAATCGCTTCAGGAAAAGTTCGGTTCAAATCGAAGTTCATCAACTAGCCAGATGATAGTGGAGGTTCGCGATGTTTCGTAAATTGACTCTTGGTGTCTGCTTTTTGTTTATTGCAAGTACCGCATTCGCTGCAAACAAGGAACAAGAACGTTTGGAAAATTCCGGAACCGTTTTGCAGGAAGTAATGGATGTACCGGACAACATCCCGCAAGAGCTGTTGGAAAAAGCGGAATGCATTATTGTTTTTCCATCGGTTCTAAAGGCTGCATTCGTGGTCGGCGGAAGCTACGGCCGGGGAGCCATGGTTTGCCGGACGGGACAACATTTCAATGGTCCTTGGGGTGCTCCAGCGATGTATGCACTCGAAGGCGGTAGCATTGGATTTCAACTGGGCGGCGAAGCGACGGATCTCGTTCTGCTCGTCATGAACGAGAAGGGCGCGTCCTCTATTCTAGACAGCAAAGTCAAAATCGGCGCCGATGTTTCCGCAGCGGCCGGCCCCAAGGGCCGCGACGCCTCCGCGGATACCGATGCCTACCTGCGCGCGGAAATCCTGAGCTACTCTCGCTCCCGCGGTCTGTTTGCCGGCATCTCCCTCGAAGGTTCCACGCTGCGCCCTGATGATGACGCTAGCGCCGATGTCTATGGCCGTAAGATCACCGCCAGGGAAATCGTGCTGGGCGGCAAAGCCTCGATCCCTGAATCCGGACAGCATCTTGTCCGCGTGTTGCAGAAGAACGCCCCACACAACGAATCAGCAAAGGCATCAAACAAGTAGTCGCTATTGTCGTCGGACGCTTCCCCGGATGTAAAGCTGGAGCAGGACCTTGGCCGCTTTTCGACGAGGTCCTGCTCCATGCTGAACGCCAATCCGGCGCCACCACGGCTGATTTTGACTTTAGCGCCGAGCCTGGCGAGTCCGGTGTTATGCTAAGAATTGGAGTCATCGATCCGGCCGAATCCGCAAGGAGGGTCGCCCCGCCAAACAATGCTGATACGCCTGGGCTACGACATGGAGTTCAACATTCCACGGCCCGTCGCGGTTGTGGCGCTTCTGAGCGTGCATCCCTCGCGAGAGATGGATCTTCGCGAACCGGACGAATTGCACATCGAGCCCACGGCCAGTACTGAACGGTATATGGATCGATTTGGTAACCGCTGCAACCGGTTTCTGGCCTCCCAAGGCAAACTGCGCATTTGGAACTCCACGCTCATCCAGGATTCCGGTGAAAAAGACCGAGTAAATTTTCAAGCGCGGCAACACCCGGTGCAAGAGCTGCCGGTCGACCACCTGACTTACTTGATGAATAGCCGCTATTGCGAAGTGGACCGGCTGTCGAACATTGCGACGGAACTGTTTGGCAATACCGCGCCGGGGTGGGGACGCGTGCAGGCGATCGTGGATTGGATCCACAGCAGGGTGCAATTCGGATATGAGTACGCTCGCGCGACCAGGACCGCCCTGGATGTTTATACCGAGCGCGTCGGTGTCTGCCGCGATTTTCAGCACCTTGCCATCACTTTTTGCCGCTGCATGCATATCCCCGCCCGCTACGCCACAGGTTACCTCGGGGACATCGGCGTCCCGGCGTCGCCCGCTCCCATGGATTTCAGCGCCTGGTTTGAAGTTTATTTGGAAGGAAGGTGGTGGACATTCGACGCCCGCCACAACGAGCCTCGCGTGGGCCGCATCTTAATGGCCACGGGGCGCGACGCAGCCGATGTGGCCATGACCACTTCCTTCGGCATGGCCGAGTTAGTCAAATTCAGCGTCGTGACGAACGAAGTCCGCGATCTTGCACCCATCCAAGATTCCCGATCGTACACCGCTGGTTCGGGTGGCTTATAGTTCGGCGCATTCTCCCTGTCATGCGGTGCGCGCTCTACGCCAACTGCCGCTCGACCCAATTTCATAGCGGAACCGTACACTCGCTATACGTGCCTCAATCCGAGGGCCCAGTCCAAATGGACAAATGGTCGTGTTTCGATGTTCTCGAATGGCGGCAGATGCTTTAGAATTGATGGCACTGGCCACGGTGGGCGTGTAGCTCAGCTGGGAGAGCACCTGCTTTGCAAGCAGGGGGTCGCAGGTTCGAACCCTGTCACGTCCACCAAATTATCGCTAATCCTTAAGAGAAAGAAGATCTCGCGCATACGTTCTGCCCTTTCCGTTTGTCAGATTCTAGGCGCGGCAGGAACGGAGCGGACCTTGGCAAGCACGATGAGATGCGCCCCGATGGATTTCCTCGCGATGGTTTAAACCTGATGTGTTCCCGCCTCGCTTGAAAGCTGCGAACGTCGACGCCTAAGGTGAACGGATCAGTACGCGCGACATCACGATTCAAAAGCAGCCTAAAAACGCGAAATCGACGACAGTCAAGGCTCCCTTCGGCCTGAGGTCGTGGGTTCCGTAGAGGGCGAAAGAACCTATGTATCTAGCTCTTGTTAAATGCATTAGAGAATTTGTATTGCAGGCCGTTGCCCGTGCGCGGATTGGGGTTGGACGGCCATCTAACGGAAAGCATACATCGAATCCGTTAGTCACAATTGGACACATACGCCGGTAGTACTATTGCCCTATGAGGTACTTACTTGTTCTCATGTCAACGTGACACCCATGAGTCTAGCAGGAACCTTGCCGACGCCTTACGAGCCTTCCTTCTGGACACGTGTCCGGAACGTTGAAAGGCGGCAGTGGTGGCTTTGGGCCTCGGCTATTGTTATCACACTCCTGTTAACGGTGGGAATGGCCTCTTTCTCCTTCTTGTTCGAACAAACCGATCCCAATTTTTCGTTTGCCCTCCGGGGATCCATTCGCGGCCTGGTTGGATTGGTCTTTCTCTTCGACTTGTACACGATCTACCAGCAGATCCTAATTGATCGCATTCGCAGGCAACTGAGCGAACAGGAACAAATGTTCCGCTTGATTACGGAAAATGCCGAGGACCTGATCACCGTCCTGGATCGCGAAGGCAACCGTCTTTACGACAGTCCTGGGTACATCAGACTCGGATATTCCCCCAAGGACCGCGCGAAAGCGCCCTTCCCGGAACAAATCCATCCCGACGATCGAGAGGCGTTGATTGCGGCGAGGAGGGAAACATTTGAAACGGGCGTGGGTCCGCGGGTGGAATATCGGTTCCGTCGAAAGGACGGGGAGTGGCGCATCCTCGAGTCTACCCGCAGCCCGGTGCGAAATCATCGCGGCGAGATCGAAAAGATAGTGATCATCAGCCGCGATATTACCGAGCGCAAGCAGGCGGAAGAACTCTTGCGGCGGCGCGACGAGCAGCTCCGACAGTCGCAGAAAATGGAGGCTGTAGGACGTTTGTCCGGAGGGATCGCTCACGATTTCAATAATTTGCTGGGCGTCATCATCGGCTACAGTGAGTCCATTGAATATGGGCTTGCCTCCAACGACCCGCTGCGAAAAAGCGCCGAAGAAATCCGAAAAGCAGGAGAGCGCGCCGCCTCCTTAACCCATCAGCTGCTTGCTTTCAGCCGCCAGCGGGTCTTGCAACCCCAGATTCTCGATCTTAATGCGCTGGTCACCGATATGGGAAAAATGCTGAGGCGGCTGATCGGTATGCATATTGAGCTCACCACCAATCTGGCTACGGACTTAGAACGGGTCAAGGCGGAGCAGAGTCAAATTGAACAGGTGATCGTAAACCTCGTGGTCAATGCCCGAGATGCCATGCCGGAGGGCGGCAAGCTGCTGATTGAAACCTCGAATTTGGACGTGAATGAAAACTTTGCGAGCAGCTTTCCTTTTCTTCAACCGGGGCCGCACGTGCTTCTCACGGTGACCGACACGGGCATCGGAATGGACGCCAACACGCGACGGCACATTTTCGAGCCATTCTTCACCACCAAGGGACCTGGAAAGGGAACAGGCTTGGGGCTCGCAACGGTCTACGGCGTGGTGAAGCAGAGTGGCGGCGGCGTGATTGTCGATTCCGAACCGGGAAAAGGGTCCACATTCAAAATCTTTCTGCCGCAAACACAAGAATCCGCTGAGGCGATCGCTCCCGATGAGTCTGCTGCGAAGGGATCGATGGGGATAGGCACGGGCACGATCCTGCTGGTGGAAGACGAGGAAGCTCTCTTGAACCTTGCGGCTGAACGCTTGACAGAATGCGGGTACACCGTGCTGCCGGCCCGCGATGGGATCCATGCGCTTGAGATTGCGCGCTCCTGCAAAGAATCGATAGATCTCCTATTGACGGATATCATGATGCCCAAAATGGGGGGATTGGCGTTGGCCCGCTCCATGTCCGAATTGCGGCCGGGAATCCGTATCGTATTCATGACCGGCCATGCGGAGCGTGAAGCTTCCTATCGTGAAGCGTTGCGTTCCGGTGCGGAGTCGATCCAGAAACCATTTAGCCATGAACAGCTGGTTCGCACGGTACGGCATGCGTTGGACACGGCTCACCTGCAAGTTCAAGGATGACCGGCCTTCCCAGTTCCCCGCCAGATACCTACAACGGCAGAAAAAAAGATGATGTTGTTTTCTTCTATGTCTGCATGTAATTTTATGAACGCGTGCTCCCTATTCTCAAGGACCGGATATGCCGGAACTCGCGCCGGCTGGAGCAAGCAGTTGTAGCATTGAGGGGGTTGGTCTCCTGCCCACGGATTGGCGGTCGAATCGAATGGGCGGTTCATCGGCCATGAAAAAGGAATCCATCTTTCAAGCCGTCAGCTTCTCCATCAATGTGCTTTTGGTTTCTTCTGTGTTGCTGAGTTTGTTTGGCTTGGCGTGGGAATATTCCACGCGCAGGTATCTGTCTGGATTCTCGAACGCGGTGCTCCCCTATTCTTCCTCTCCCAAGCAAAAAGTGGAGGCCATACTTGCGTGGATGAAGCAAGGACCGGCCCGCGAGACCGAGTATTACAGCGACGACTCGGAGAGCCGCGATCCGGTCGACACCTTGAATTACAAGGAATTGCTCACCGTGTGCGGAACCGGGACCAACGCGTTCGTGAATCTTGCTTCCGCCGGGGGAATCGAAGCGCGGCGGTTGCTCCTGCTGGACGCACAGGGCGTGAGCGCAAACCACGTTGTCGCCGAAGTTCATTTGGATGGCCGCTGGGTGATCGTCGATCCTTCGTTCCATACGATTTTGAGGGACAGCGCCGGCCACCTTCTCACAAAGGAAGAACTGGCCCGCCCCGGCGTTCTGCAGGATGCAACACGGAACCTCGTGGGTTACGATCTGTCTTACAATTACGAACACACCGCGTTCATTCATTTTGCGCGCCTGCCTCTAGTGGGACGTTTCCTTCAAACCAAACTGAATTCCGTTCTTCCGTCATGGCAGGAAAACATAAATTGGACGTTGCTCGTCGAGCGGCAATCCAATGCCACGCTCGTCGCTGGAATTGTGCTGCTGTGCTTCGGCGTTTGTTTGCGACGGATGATTTGTTGGTATGGACGGAAATTTTCCATCATTCCGATGAGCCCTTGGGAACAATTGATGCGCGTTGGCGTTGCGATGTTTTCCGCCTCTCCCGCCAGCGAATCGGAGAGAAGCCTGCCCGCTGCGTGACTTTCGTCATCGCCATCGGAGTTATGGAACATTTTTTAGGGACATTTTTGCCGACTTTCGTGATTCCCGCTTCCGGCTTCATCACTCGCGTGTCGATTGACATGCCAGGTGCCAGGGCGTAAGTTTTCTTGGCGAGGGGGATGTGATGGGGGGTTTTACAGCCGGGTTGGTCGCGGGTTGTCTTCTCGGTGTTTGTGGAACTTTCTTGTTGCTTTCCGTCGGCGCGGCTTTTTCCGTGGATAGGCCGCGAATGTTTCATGTCCGATCCCTCCCCGGAACTCTTCTTTCCACAATCGTCCTGCTCTGCATTGCGGCATTTTGCCATCGACTCAGCATTGGCAAGGATGCATCGATGCTCTTGCTTTTGCTGGCAGTTCTGGCCGTATCTAAACTAGAAGGCTTGCTGAACGGACTCATTGCCACCGCAATTGCGGCGCTGATTTTGGTGTTTTGGTTTTTTCCGCCCGTTGGAAGCGCGATGATAAAAAGCTCCAGCGACCGGCTGGCGCTGGCGCTGGCGCTGTTTCTCCTCATTGGAACCCTTGGGAGCCGCTTGCTTGGTCGGCGGGAAAGTTCTGTGTCGTAGTATTCCTCTTGCCGCTTCCGCGGTCATTCCTTTTCAAGACCGCGTGTCTGGTCGCGGGATATTTTCATGGCTTGATCCAGGGCGGATTTTTCTGCGGCAGCAAGAGCGCGGGACTTGCCCTTGGCGAGTTGCCCCAGAGCGAGTGGACCGATTGCCACGCGAATCAGCCGGAGGACTTCGATCCCAAGAGGTTCAAACATGCGGCGAATTTGGCGGTTCATGCCTTCGTCGAGCACGATTTCCAGCCACGTGTTTTTTTTCACCGCTGCGCAACACTCGAGCATGCTTGGCTCGCAACAGTTCCCCGCCGGCCCGTGTTCCAGTTACCAACGCATTAATTACTGCGTTATCTACTATCGCCCCTACATGTACGTGGTAGGTCTTTTCCAGGTGCGAACGGGGATCGGAAATGCGCGCGGCCCATTCCGAATCGTTCGTGAGCAGGAGGAGCCCTTCGCTCGCTTTGTCCAGCCGGCCTACCGGCCTCACCCACGGCAATTCTTCGCCCAACAGTGAATAAACGGTCTGGCGTCCTTTTTCGTCGGACGCCGTGGTGACCACTCCGCGCGGTTTGTTCAGCATCAGGTAAATCCTCGATTCGGACGTGACGGCATCCCGGTCCACTTCAATTCGATCGCGCTCCAAACGCACGGGCGTCTCGGGATCGCGGCGCGTCGCCCCGTTCAGCCGGACGCGGCCGGCACAAATCAGTTTTGCCGCTTGCGAGCGCGAGCAATATCCCAGTTTCGATAGCGCCCTCGCCAGCCCTACTTGCCGTGATCCTGTGATTCGTTCCATCATCCGTACCTTCTGGCAAGTACTCTCGAAATCCGGCGTGCGCTTTGGTCCGCGTTCCGCGTATTATCCCGCGGACGCCGCCGGAACCCGTTGCCACCGGACCGGCGGAGAGTATAATCTCAACCAGCTAGCGCTGACTCTCTTGGGCCGAGGAAATTGTATCGCTGGGAGGTGAGCAGTGTTCAACTCCTGCCAAGTGTTGATCGTATCTTCCGATTCCCTTCAGTGTGAGAAGACCGGAGAAATCGCTCGCCGCCTGGGGTTGCAATCCATCCATTGCGCTTCCCTGACGGACGCGCGCGCACGCATCCAGGAGCAAATGTTTCAATTCGTGCTATGCAGCGACGATTTGCCGGATTGCAATCTCCGCACTGCGGTGCGTGTTTTGACGTCTTCAACCGGGGGCGCCCCGGTGATTGTGCTTTCTCACCTGGCCGAGTGGGACGCTTACATGAGGGCTCTCGGCGCCGGCGCGTTTGATTATATTGCCTGCCCGCCTGACCCGATCGAGGCGGAACGGATTCTGCGACTCGCGCTTGAGCAAAATCCTCCGCCGCGCCGCGCATCCCGCACCGCCGCCTGATTTGCCGATCATGAGACGGCCGAGGGACGCGCCTGAGGGTGAATTTCGCCCACCAAGTCCTCTGCCCCGCCATTTTACATTTCCCCGTTCCGAATTACCGGGAGTTCATTTCGCTTCTTGCGCTGCATGTCCAAACCGTGCTTCCATTTCCCGCTGTGAATTCCCTCTTTATTCCTTGGGACTTTGTTCTGGTTCTCGTCTTTCTCGGCGTGATCGTTCCCTGGCGCGGCGAAGCTCGAATGAAGCGGCTTCTGAGCAAGCCGGAACTGACCACCGCCGATCGCTTGTCCCTCTACGGATCCACAATTTTTTTTCAGTGGCTTATCGTGGCGATTGTAGCCTGGCGATGCGCGGCACGAACGGTAAGTCCTGAAGAATTGGGTATTGCGGCCGCCGATCCGTGGCAAGTCGCATGGACCAGCATCGCTTTGACGGGACTCCTTTGTCTCAACCAAGTGGTAGGATTGCGCAGAATCACGAGAATACCGGAGGGGAAGCGCGGTCCACTGTTCGCAATTACGGAAAAGATCATGCCCCGGACCCGCAGGGAAGCCTTAGTCTATGTGGCGCTGGCCTGCGCGGCCGGAATATCCGAAGAGTTCTTGTACCGGGGATTTGTGTTCATGGCGTTTGTGAGGATGATTGTAAATTACGCTTCGCCGAACGCCGCTGCGGCCCTTCTATCGTCGGCTTGGTTTTCACTGGCACATTTGTATCAGGGGCGGCGAGGAACTATAACTACATTTGTAGTAGGTATAATCTTCGCGCTGATTCGGATATGGACCGGGAGTCTGATTCCCGCCATTGCGGCACATGCTGGTATAGATTTGGTCGTTGGAATTTACGCATCCAGGTTTCTCCGAAAGGACTGACGCCATGCCAGCCCCCGCACCCATCACGATCGACAATTGGCAGATTTCCGAAGCGCTATTCCCCTTTGCCATTTCTCCTAACGACGATCAGATCGCTAAGATTCGCGAGTACACGCTCCTTTTGCTCAGATGGAATCGATCGGTTAGTCTGACTTCGATCACGGATCCCGTCGAAATTGTGGGGCGCCACTTTGGCGAATCCATGTATGCTTCAAAACTGCTGCCTGTGGAAAACTGTCGACTGGTCGACATTGGTACAGGTGCTGGCTTTCCAGGCCTTGCCCTGAAAATTGCCTGTCCTGCCATTCACCTTACTTTGATTGAGTCGAACAAGAAGAAATGTGCATTTTTAGCCGAGGTTGTAAGAAATCTGGGATTCACCGATGTCGAGATTCGGCCCGAGAGATTTGAGCAAATTCGTCCGGCAGCCGTTCTGGCGAATATCATCACCTCTCGTGCTGTCGGTGAATTTAAGCAGCTTCTTCGTTGGTCTACGAATGCGCTCGTCCGCCGGGGACATCTCATGCTTTGGATTGGAGCCGAAGACTCGACGAGAATTGCAACGACTCCCGGTTGGATTTGGCAGCCGGCAGTGCGCATACCAGATTCTCAGCGCCGATTTATCCTCATTGGCAGGCCGATCGACGATCTACCTCCGCAGAGCTAATTGAGGTGTCAATTTTGTTCCACGTGGAACATTTCCGTCCGAATCCGTCGGAGCGGTTTAATCTAATCCGCCTTTCTAACAAGTGATTGTCGCGCATCCCTAAATCGGAAATGTGGCTGCCTCATGAACCTGCAGATCTGTAGGTCGGATGCAGGCGGTACGACCAGTCGCAGTGGATGCCCATACAAATGCGACAGTACCGCACCGTAGTGGTCCCTCCTGGACTTTGACAACACAAAAGCAGGTTGCCGCATAATAAAACTGGTCGAACTTTTCTGCGGGACAGGCACCTCGAACCGCGCACATAAAGTTGAAATCACGAGTTGATAGAATTGAGCGCAAATTGATGGAATTGACCGCAAAAATTGCGCGACAATTTTGTTCCACGTGAAACAATTTGCATATGTTACGTTTGATATGGTAGATTTTGCGACCTGGGGGGTTAAATTGGGCCGCGTCATCGCAGTTGCGAACCAAAAAGGTGGGGTTGGCAAAACGACGACGGCCATTAACTTAGCGGCCTCTCTCGCTCTCTCTGAACAGCGAACGCTTTTGATTGATTGTGATCCCCAGGGCAATACCACCGCTGGAATCGGGTTTCCTAAGGATCCAGCCAGACGCACGCTTTACAACGCACTGATTCTCGACGAGCCCCTCGATAGAATCATCCTGAAAACGCAAATCGATGGCCTGGATCTCATCCCTGCGGATAAGAATCTTGTTGGCGCAGAGGTCGAGCTGGTCGCGGCCGAAAATCGAGAGTATAAGCTCCAGAAGGTGATTCAGCAGGTAAGAGACAACTACGCGTATATCGTGATGGATTGTCCTCCTGCGCTCGGGCTTCTCACCCTGAATGCCCTCACGGCGGCTGATTCGGTCCTGGTCCCAATACAATGTGAATACCTGGCTCTCGAGGGGGTTTCCGAGCTCCTGGATACGCTCATGAGAATTCGCAGAACTTTGAACCCCAATCTTGCAATCGAGGGCATCGTCCTTACCATGTATGACGAGCGCACCACCTTATCGAAACAAGTGGCCTCGGACCTTCGCAGTTTCTTCGGCAGTCAAGTCTTTGAATCCGTCATACCGCGGAATGTCCGCCTGGCTGAAGCGCCAAGCCATGGGAAGCCGATTCACTTCTACGACATTCATAGTAGAGGTGCGGAAGCCTACATCAACCTTGCAAAGGAGGTCATCTCGAATGGCCAGAAACGCATTGGGAAGGGGGCTGGGGGCACTGATTCGTGAACCTGAGGTCGTTCCTCAGGCGCCCCAGCCAGTCACATCCACAGGAGCCGCGACGGCAGTCGCCCCAGCGCAAAGTATTGCTGGGGGGCCGCTGCAAATCGACATCGACCTGATTGATCCAAGTCCGTTTCAGCCTCGGACACGATTTGCGGAAACGGGACTCGAAGAATTGGCGCAATCCATTCGCGCGAGCGGAATCATCCAGCCCCTGGTCGTGCGAAAGCTCGGGTCAAGATACCAGCTCATCGCGGGAGAACGCCGATGGCGCGCTTCGCAACGCGCTCAACTTCTTCGCGTGCCAGTTGTCCTACGAGAAGTTAGCGACGAGCAAGCGCTCGAACTCACACTTGTAGAAAACATTCAGCGGGAGGATCTAAATCCCATCGAACAGGCGCGCGCATTCGACCGCCTGATGGAGGAATTCCACCTCACGCAAGACGAAGTCGCTTCCAGAACAGGGAAGGACCGAGCCACCGTCGCAAATTCCGTCCGCTTGCTTTCCCTCGAAGAATCGCTACTCGAATGGATCGAAGAAGGCAAGATTACGGCGGGCCATGGCCGCGCGCTGCTTGCGGTCGAAGATCGGAAACTGCGGAACGACCTAGCGCAAAAAGCCTCCCGCGGCAAGCTGACCGTTAGACAGCTCGAACGGATGGCGACGCGCCGATCCCGCGGGCGCGGGCAACAACCGCAAGTGGAAGCTCACGATCCGAATCGTCAGGCCGCACTGGACGACTTACAGAAACATATCGGCACGCGGGTCACCCTGCACATGCCAACGAAGGGGCATGGAGGGCAGTTGATTCTCGAGTTCTATGACGAGGAACAACTGAATGGCTTGTACGAACGCTTGATGGCTTAATATTATATATGTAGTAGATGACCCATTGAACGAAATGTGATTCGCCGGTCGTAAGTGCCGACTTCGTCACTGAGCTATGATTTTGCGGTTCAAACTCTCTTTGCTCGGGTAGAATCGTATTCCCACAAGGCATTGTTTCCGTCTGGGGGCATGGCATGCAATGGCGATCAAAAGAACGCAGCAAAGACATACAGCAACATGAATTTACAGGCTTTATCGACAAGGGCGTAAAGTTTGAAGGAACGCTCGAGGCCTCCGGTGTGTTTCGCATCGACGCACAGCTGAAGGGAAACGTGATTTCCAGCCACAGCCTGATCCTGGGCGAAGGGGCGCGAGTGGAAGGGCAGATTGAAGGCAATCACGTGGTGATTGCCGGGAAATTCGATGGCGTCATCTTTGCCAAGGGCCGGGTTGAAATTCAGGCCAAGGGCGTCGTCACGGGCGAAATCCATTCGCCGTGTCTGTCGATCGAGCCGGGCGGCATTTTCGACGGGCAGTGCCATATGCTGGCCGCATCGGAGTCCAGCAAACCGCTGACGATACCGATTCGCATAGGTCAATAGCGGAACTCCACGCTACGGCGCGCATCTAAGATTCCATTCACGAAGTCGCAAAGAAATCTGCCACATGGATACGATCACGCACGGAATTGTAGGCGCACTGGCCGGAAAGGCCCTTTTCGCGGGCCGTGATGTTCCCGCTGGAATTGCCAAGGGCGGGGCGGTCCGCGCGCTGAGCTCTCCCACCGCGCGCGCTGCAATCGCAGCATGCACCGTCGGGTCAATGTTCCCCGATATCGACATATTTGCAGGACCTCTGGCGCACAATCCGCTCGCGATCATGGAGTGGCACCGAAATATTACGCATTCGGCCGTCCTCCTGCCGATCTGGGCGCTCCTACTTACCATTGCGTCAATACCGCTCGGGCGCCGGCTGAAGTGGGAGACACCTCCGTTTTTAAACCTCTTCGCAATCTACGCGGTGGGAATCGCCACGCACATTTTTCTCGATCTGGTCACCAGTTTCGGAACCATGGTTTGGAGCCCGCTGCGATATTCCCGTCCCGCGTGGGACTGGGTTTTCATTATCGATCTGACGCTGACGGGGATCGCCCTCGTGCCGCAGCTTGCCGCATGGTGTTACCGCGAGCCGGGAAAATTTTGGCGGCGCTCGATTTGCATATGGGCCGCGCTCACCGTTGGGGCATTCGGAGGCTATTTCTTAGCGGACATTTCCGGATACGGATTCCCGATCGCGATTGTAGGTGTTGTGAGCGCCATCTTCGCGGCCATAATTTTCGTGCCGGCCGCGCAGGGCGCCGGTTTCCGTTGGACGCGGGCCAGTTGGTGCCGCGCGGGCCTGGCGGTATTGTGCGCCTATATCGGTCTGGCGGCCGCAGCGCATCACAAGGCTTTCGCGGACGTGGAACATTTCGCAGCCGCGCAACAGCTGCAAGTGGAGAGCTTGGCGGCGCTTCCCCTGCCGCCGACGCTGACGCATTGGGTTGGGCTCGTCAGCTCTCCGCAAGGCGTGTGGCGCACTACTTTTCACGAACCCGACGGCGCTGTCGAGGACAAGCAACTGTACACCGACGCGGATTCCCGCAAATTCTTCGAGCAAGCGAGGAAACTGCACGATGTGCAGGTTTTTCTCTGGTTCGCTCGCTACCCGGTGTGGAAAGTACAGCAGCGAGAGGGACAGCAAACCGTGGTCGAGATATCCGATGTGCGATTTTTCAGGGAACACGTCCCTGACGCCCCGGCCGCTCCCCAACCGCCAACAGGCGTCTCTGGAATCCGACCCAGACCGAGTGGATTCACATTTGACGTCGTATTCGATGCGGGGGGGCGTATCGTTTCGCACGGATTCAGAGAACCGGAATAGCAATCCTGCCTGGATGTTCCGGCGATTTCTAACTCGCGGGGTAAACGACAACCTGGCGATCTTCGCCCGAGCCTTCGCTCTCGCTGCGTACGCCGGGCTCTTCTTTCAAGACCAGATGCAGGATGCGCCGTTCGCGCGATGACATGGCGTTGAAGCGGAAAGGCGAGTGGGTTTCGCGGACGCGGCCGGCGGCAACGCGAGCGGAAAGCTTCAATTCTTCGATGCGGATGCCGCGGTAGCCGGCGGCGTCAAATCGAATGCGGCCGTAGAATTGAGGGTCGAGCCAAAGCCAGCGCAAGGCAATGTGTTCGAGCGCCAGGAGCAATTCCGCATGGTGTTCCAGCAGCAAATCCTGATCGCGGCCCTTGAATTCGACGAGAATCTCGGGATTTTCAAACTCCTTCGATGCGGCAGAGCCCATGGCGCGGATTTCATACGTGAGTTGAAAGCGGCTTTTTTGAATCAGCGTATCGATGCAGCGGCGCAGTTCCGCCGTGATGGTCTCATGATCCAGATTTCCATCCACGATCAGATTCGGGCGGGATACAGGCGTCAAGATGGCTACCATCGGACTGCTCTGCTGCAAACGCTATTTCTTCTTGCCGGGGCCCCGCGACGGTTTCGGCGGGGGGGGCGGCGCCGTTCGATAGAGATACCACTGCTGGCCGATTCCGACGACATTGCTTGTCAGTATA